>Ga0123355_10006805_pt1 | contig 17006 bp, 11 predicted proteins | sample TergutEmb28metaG_3_FD_89872 | JGI IMG/M metagenome (GOLD analysis project Ga0123355, IMG submission 89872) | Embiratermes neotenicus P1 segment gut microbial communities from Petit-Saut dam, French Guiana - Emb289 P1 | ecosystem: Host-associated > Arthropoda: Insects > Digestive system > Gut ...
AATTGAACTACAAAAACACTCGCACTCGTGTCATAGTTGTCCTTAGACTTCCAAGTACTTTACGCAGGCCGCAGCTGATCTGTTATCTTGTGATGTCAGAGCTACCGTGCACTGTAGCGCACACGCCAAGGCCACTGCATTACCATGTCTAGTTGTCGGGCAGGCGCATTGGACAAGTATGACGTCACGGATGGCGTACAGTACATCGACACCAATGAAGCCCACACTTTTCTCTGGCCATTATCTCCGTAACCGTTCAACTCTGGACATAGGTGTTTTGGGTTATATCAGTATAGTTTAACATAAGGAACACTGTCCCGAAGTCTGGCACATTCCTCCTGGGACACCCTGTATACACGCACATACATACATCTACAAACATACACATACACACACACACACACACACACACACACACACATACATACATACATACATACATACATACACACACACTGATAAAGTATGTAATTGGATTTTCTGTCTGTGGAAGTTCTTACAAGGGTTTGTTAAAATTTGGTGTTGGATACTCATGCTGACAGTAGACAGGTGAATTTAGTTTGGGTTCCTATCAGTGATATACAACTCCAGCTGTACAGGAAGCCCAAATTCATCTTCATATCATTTTAAAAAACAAATCATTGTGCATGCATTTAATGTGTGGCACAGAATAAAGACTTTCTGTTAAGATCTGTTATGTCAGTTTTGAGACATCCTTCAGGGTGGTGAATATTTATGAAAATAATGTGACAATTTCTGGCTGTCCAGTATATAAATTTGAACATTTCTGAATACAGTCAAAACTCATTAATTCAAAACTAGTTAATTCAAAATGCCATATGATTTGAAGCATGTGATGTTCTGTGGCTTTAAACATGTGATACTTTGTACTACATAACATAGTTAGTTCAAAGTGTGGTTAATTTTTTATTCAACACTTTGTTACAGCCTAATGTTTATAGAAGGTTGAATTGTTGAAAATACATTATTACAATTTATCCTGAATTGTAAGATGACACTGAATGTAAGGTGACAATCCTTTATCCCGTTGGCCACACGTTGGCCACGTTCTCAATAGAAGGTGTAATTTTTAAGATTTCTTCATAAAAGCACAAAGACTGCTATCACACATACCTTCTTGCAGGTACATCTCTCCTTGAGCGACTGATGAACCAGTGTGACTTGTACAAGAAAGATGAAGACCAAGAGGGTTATAATCCAGCTGTACTGACCAAGTTGGTGCAGAATTTTCGATCACACGAGACAATACTTGCTCTGCCAAATAGTAAATTTTATGACATGGAGCTACAGGTAAATGTAGAGACATATTTTTCATACATGTGACTTGTAACTTCATGGATTACATCAAGTTTTAAATGTGCAAACGCAGTTTGTTTTTTCTTCCCTCCATGAAATTATGTGAAACAGTAGATCTTGTTCTGAACAGTATTTGTTAAGCAGTTTTGTTGCTTTGAATTTTGCATGAAAGTGAGATATAACACACAAATCTGAGGTATCAGTTCTTAAGTAGTGTGCCATAATGAATTTCAGCACAAAAAAATGGTCACAAGACAGTATGTTGTAAATTGTGTTTCTTGTGCTTCAGCTGATACTGCAGCATTTATATATCAGTATACACTTTGAAGAAATCCACTTTTAATATAAAGAAAGCTTTTTCATTACTGACTGATTTGGACTGGCCCTACAGAGAAATGCGTTTTTGTACATTTCCGTTCTTGCATGTTTCCAACAGAAAGTTGCAAAATGTACTTCCTAGATTTGCCATGTCTGTCCTGCCATATGAATCTGCATGCTTTTGATAAATCAGGAACCACCAAAGTGATTTTTGTTAAATTTTATTTTGGGGAATTTTTTTTTAATTTGTTGACACATTCCAGTTTTGTTTAAAATTGGACAGCTCAAGTGTATTGTGCTTAATATGTCACAATGAAAAGTGCTATGAAAATTATATGATTATACAATATACAGAGAACAGTCATATTTGGTAATTTGGTAGAAAGAATTATAAATGACACGTCAAGATCATGGCTTTTAACCATAACTCAGTAGCCAGTATGCCATTCAAGGAAATTAGATGCTCTTCACAGTTTGTGTTTTCGTCATATGCTAACAACATTGTTGCGATTTGAGTGTAAAGGGAATTGTATGTATAGGTTTTACCAAAGCATGATTGCAGTGGCGTTTTTATTTTCAGTTGTTGGGTTAATCATTTTACAGTCTGTAATGTATTGGGCACATTTTACATGTTTTTATATTTCTGTAAACTTTTCTTTGGTACATTTTTTGCTCTGATATATATATATATATATATATATAAGTTAAGTGAGTCCTTTGTCATTGGGTGTTAGGTGGACAGTGGTTTTAAAATGCATTCCACAGGGATGAGAACACACCTAAGAATGAGTCATGCACATTATGCCTGGTATAACTCTTTGATTGGTTACCATTTTTGAGGTAATTGAACAAAAGCGGGTTATTATGCTATGCATACATTTCCCTTCTACTGTAGTTTATGTTTCATGATTTACATAGAGAGATACATTCATCAGTAGTGTGACAAATTTTATTTTAGGTATTCTAGAGAGTTTTTAGCAGCGCATTACTGTAGTCTCTAGAATTGTGCAATTTTTACCTTATTTCTTTAGTTTTGGACCTCTTGTGTGGATATTGATCCACTGAGTACAAACAATTACAGTTCACCCACTGGAGTGAACTCCACCGTTTGCTTAAATTCTGATACTGAAATTTGTGTATCAGTGATAAGCCTCTTTCATGAAAGCCTATACATTACAAAGGGACAGATCAGTTTGTAGAAGCTTTTAGGTTTGGATTTTAAAATAACCATCCAATCTGCCAAATTCAGTAGATGGTCATCTAAGAATGACATGAATATTGTTCAAGATCTTACTGTGGAAAGCTTAAGGAGAAACATACAGGGACATGCATGTACATATGTGCATACACACGTGTAGAAAGCTAGGACTATTATTCATTGAAATGTTTACTGTTTTTAGGCATGTGGTAATACTGAAATGACATCGCTGGCTTGTGAATGGGAAGGCCTTCCAAAGAAAGGATTTCCGCTTATCTTTCATGGAGTGAAGGGAAAGAATCAGCGAGAAGAAAATTCCCCAAGGTACAGATCTAGATGTAATTTGTTCCTTTTTGGGTTATTCCCTGGCGTCTGAGTTCTAATTGCCAACGTTTCGGAACTCACTATCGGTTCCATCTTCATAGGCAGATGAATGAAGTATGTCAGTGGCAGGATTGTTTTGAGGTTTGCTGCCCTCTGTGACATATGTTTTTAACTTTTTACAGTATGTTTGTTTAGAAACACTATATTATACTTGCAGTTATTTCAATATCCAAGAGATTGAGGTGGTCAAGCGCTATGTTGAACGTCTGTTGGCAGACCGTTTCAAGGGTCGAAAACTCTCACAAAGAGACATTGGCATTATTACACCATACAGAAAGCAGGTGAGGTCCTCGTTACTTGCAGTCACTGTATTTACTTTAATACTTAAAACCTGTTTTCTCCCTTGTTTCAACGGAGTATTGAGATTTTTTTTAATGTGTACAGTAAGTACTATTTTAATCTGGTAAGTTTTTAAGTGTGTACCTTTCACATTTGCCATCGTTGTTTTGCATAGGCATTTGTCAGATACATGTTATACATTGCTCTCTTTGCATGATGATGGCATGAACATTCTTTACCATGTAGCACAATATTGATACATACTGCAAGAAAAGGTGGAACCAGGGTAGTATAGTCAGTATTGTGGCTGGGCTGTGGCCTAGATGATCTGGTATTCGAATGTAGAAAGACAAAGGGACTTTTTCTTCACCAACAGCTCCAGACCAGTACTGGGCCCCATTCTGCCTTTTATTTACTGGGTACTGGGGTTCTTTCCCTATGGTGAAGCAGGCAGGGTGTGAAGTTAAACACACGGCCTCCACTGAGTAGAGCAAAGACAGATAAAGTAAGAAGTGCTGCTGTGTGATCCAGATGTTAATATCATTCGAACAAGTATCCTTATTACAATACTGACTAAATTTTGTGTTCCACTGATGTATATTGCTGCTATATAAGATGCTATCAACATAAGTAACTCAAATTTTTGTTCATTTCCCAAGCAAAAAAATGATGGACTGGCAAATGTCCTGACATTAACACCACACTTCAGTGAAATATCAGCAAATGCACTTGGAAAATATATGTATTCCTGTTGTCAGCACCTGTGCACTCTTATTAGGATTCCAGGGGCAGTAGAAGTAAATACAATTTGCAGGTAATGTCAACTCTTGCTTGTCCTGTCTCTTCAAGTAATGTGATAGTTGAACTTCAGCTTTTCTGCAATGAAGGTTGAGAAGATCAAGACAATGTTCAAGAAGCAAAAATGGGATAACATCACTGTGGGATCTGTTGAAGAATTTCAGGGTCAAGAACGCCTTGTGATCATTATCTCAACAGTTCGTTCTACTATGGCACTTCTCAAGGAAGATTATAAGCTTCAGCTTGGCTTTCTGAGAAATCCAAAGGTATGATTATTGATAGACTTTATGGTGCATCTGTAAGTTTATTATTAGAAAGTGCAACTCTTTATGTCTGAAGAGGAAAACACTATGTCAGGAATTAAATGCCCTCCAACAGCTGAATAGGAAAACATTGTCCTGCAACACCATGTCCTCTTTAAAATGTTTTGCTGTTCTTTTTCACAGTATTTGTCTAAAAGGCTTGTATAGACATAAAAGATTTTGTGAAGTTTAATTGAAGTCACAGTTATTATTAATAAAGTTTAATTCTTCTTACTAACAGTCTTAATGATTTTTTCAGAATTCATATATTATTTATAGCAGTTTCCAGGTGGTGTTTCTTAATTTTCTTGTATTGGAAAGTGCAGCATGTTCCAAACATATAGGCCTCTCTGACAAGTCTCTGTTCATTCATAATCCCCCTTCTGTAAAATCCACACCCCATTCATTCTCATTTCATCAAGAAGACACTACTGAAAAATATCAATCCAGTAATTTCAGTGGTAGTATTTACGGACATTTGTGTGTTTTGCTTTTCCATGTTAGTGTTAGCTGATCCTCATAAATGCAGTTTGGTGTGATATACCTTAAAACATGGGGTGGCACACACTTACGTTGCACTCTCGACACTTGAATTTCATTCTTGTTCCTTTGTTTTTGGTGGAATATTCACGGTGTAGAATTCTCTTACATGTTATAAGCCATGTGTTGTGGCTTGTATCAAGTCTTTTTAGTTGCCTCATGAATGGAACTTGTCTTCCTTGTCTTGCAGTCAAAGTGCTAAGTGGGGAAGGGTCTTAAATGATGTGGGGTGGCTCTGTTTGTTATAACCCACTTGGACGTTCTGTAAACCTGTGGACTACAGGTACAGTAGGTTGACAGCTTGTATTGTTAATCCACTGTATGAAGTTTGTGCTAGTAATGTCATCTGTTTCATTGTCTGTGTTACTGTCACTCTGAGTAGAAATGTCTTACTCTTCCGATAGATGTAAAGCAGCATCCATTTCTTATACCAGTTCTGTGATGTCTCGGTATGTAAAGTTTTCTCCTTATAGCCTTAATGCTAAATGCCCTGTGAGGCAGTTCAACACACAACGAACCCACCAAATTTGACTCAGTGATTAAAGCCTCAGCAGTGCCTGGTCTGTTGCATGTTATTGCTCTGAGAAGGAATGGACTGAAGTGTTGAGTTGAAGATAGACATTAAGTATGAACCTACAGTTCAAAAAAGCCATGAAGAAATCCGTGCAGCCAAATAAAGGACATTTGCCTCTGGTCCCATATTGCACTAACCAGAGAATTGCGTAGGTTATTCAGAAAGTAAGTACCGTCTGTGCATATCTCTCACACATCCTCGAGACCGTCACTTTGCACATGTGCAGTGACTTCCTCTATCAATTGAGAAGCCACAGACACCATTTCGTGAAATTCGTGTTATGTTTATGTTTGTTCCTGTGCGTTAAACATGTTTAAGACAATTGAAGTCGCCGCCGACTGTAAAATATGTATTCTGGGACAGACAAGGTGTTCTCTTGGTAGAATTTTTGCCCCAAGGCACAACAATGAACTCTGCTCTTTATTGTGAAATGCTGAAGAAGCTGAGGCGTTCAATTCAAAACAAAAGGCGCGGAATGCTGAGTGTCACCATTCTTTTTCTTCACGATAACGCTTGGCCACACTCTGCTGCTCAGACTCAAGACCTCATCACCTCATTTAAATGGGAACAAATGGACCAACCCCCCCATACAGCCCTGATTTGGCGCCAAGTGAACATCACCTCTTCCTACACCTAAAGAAGTTCCTGGGTGGCAAGCGATTTGACGATGCCAATGACCTAAAAGATGCAGTGCAGAAGTGGCTAACATTGCAGGCAGCCGCATTCTATGAGGAGGGTATACAAAAACTTGTGCCCCGCTAGGGTATGTGCCTCAGTTATGGCGGTGAATATGTGGAAAAATAGTTTGAAGAATGTAGAATCTGATAACAATAAAATTTTATATGAAACCTTATTCATTTTTTTTACAGCGAAATGGTACTTACTTTCTGAATAAATCTGTTAGTGTCTGTATTTATTCCTTTCCCCTCCCACTGATTGCATTTGAACTCATTGGCCACGGCACACAGATAAACCGGCACCATCATGAAACTTAAACATCATGTAAGACTGAACCATAAACAGCATGTGAGGATATATAGTGATATGTAGAGTCAGCTCCATATTTTATAGTACTGAGTCTCAACTTACAACAGAAGCTATTTGAAAGAAATAAGTTAGTAAATGAATATTAGAGCAAAAAAATAAACAAAATATATATGACCTTCAACTAAGTTTCGTAAAAATCGGATTTTCTTTAAACTTGCAGAATGGGTAGTTGGATTCATTCTTAAGCATGTCCTTTTTATTGAAACTAATTAACATAAAAAATGTGAAATACGATGAATAATATCAGCAAGTGCAAAAACAGGCATTTAAAGCAAAAAGTACCCCAGCCATCCACTTAGGCATTTAAGTCTCTCATACATTAAATGTTAATAATAATAATAACAACAACAACAACAACAATAGATTGATGACATTGAGAAGTATGAGACATGAGGGAAGTGGCAGATGCATACAAAATTTTTGGCTGATTAACCTCAAAGGAAGAGGTCACTTGGGAGTATAATATTGAAGCAAATAAGTAGAATGTGGTGGTATTTTCTGGATTGATCTGATTTAGGATGTGGTCCAGTGTCAGTGTCAGTTTGAACACATGGATTAAATTTCATTGTTTTGTCATCTATAGAACAAGCAGCAAAATATATAGTATTTACTTACTCTAGGCAACACCAACGTAAACTTTCACACGTGGAAGTTAAAATTGTGTTATATTGCAGCATTTTATATGCCATCTTCAGACCATGTGAATGTGAAAGGCTGTTGCGCCAAAGAACATAAGCACTTGCCTAGGCTGTGCCTAAACCTGCAGTACAGTAAAATTCTAGGTACACACTGCTTGCCAGGTAGGTATGTTACACTACCTATCTGCACAACAGCAGCAGGGATTCACCAAGGTAATAAGCCCCAAAATTTGGCTGGAGAGCAAGAAGACGTGAGCTTGTGTGTGGACAGAATTTTACATGCAAAACATAAAGAAATCGATGTGTGCATATTTTTATGATTTTACATTTGATTTTAATATTATATGGCTTAGTGCACTGGGAGTTCAGGCTTAGAATAGGCAAGTACTTGTGCTGTTTCGTGAAGTAGCCCCTCAAATTGAAAGATATATTTATATATATTTGTGTGTGTGTGGGCGTGGTCTCTTGATGACAAAGTGCCGGAACATGTCTTGATTTTAATGTGTGTATTTTGCTTGATACGTGTCCAAGTTTATTGTTGTGGATGGAAGTGAGTAAATACTCTGTTATATTCAGTGGTATGCTACTCTTAAATGTCCATAAATCACTACCAAAACCATGTGAATACCAGCTTATTGTTGAGTTAGTTGAAATATAAATTAGTGTGTGCTTGGAAGTCATTGTACAAGTAAGATGTAATGTCTGTAAATGAAAAGCTTTTGAAGTTAAAAGAGTGAAAGAAATGTCATATGATAGTTGGAATAGAGTTTTCCAAAATAGTGGCATAGCTAGGTTTTCAGGCACCAGGGGTGAATAATCACAATGACCACTTTCTAAACATTACAGTTATGTATTAAACACTATTTTTTTTATTTTTATTATTTTTTTTCTCCCCAGTAATTTAAAATTTGTTGAGCACACAAAATATTTTTGTTATTTAAAGTATTCATTGTGCTGCCCATTTTGTCACCCCTTGGACTCTGCTGCCCAGGGCAGGCACACAGCTCACCCCCTTAGCTATGCCCTTGTTCTAAAATAAATGAATATTTTTAATTATAATTATGTTTTATTGCATGATTTATTTATAATTTTCATTTTGTATGGGCAGTGTTTTATAAGAAGTATGTTTATGAATATTGGGAATATTGTGAACTCTGTTATTCCTTATTAATGCATACACATTCTGTTTGTTTAATACACTTTACTGCATATTTAACCCAGACCATTCACATAAACTTAGCGTATGTTTTCCTGCTGTACTCAGAATAATTTTCTGTAAAAATATGAACTGCCTCTCTCTCCCCCTCCCCACAGCCACATAAATCATACTCCCTTGGAATGGATGATACTGACAATTCATTGTACTGTCCACGGATGACAAAGTTTTTGTAGTTTATCACTTTTTGTGTGACCTGTGTATAAACACCAGTTAACATTGCATACAGGATGTTCATTGTGTTACAGGCTTTGCAAGCATTAAGAGGGAGTAATCACATCCATTTTTCTTCATAATGGATGCAGTAATGAACAAAAGCAATATTTGAGTGTTTCCTGCAAGCCCATTGCTGTAACTTAATTTAACCATTAGGGGCCTTGTTTTATAATAGGAGCACCTATATACAAAATAAAAATACCCCAGATAATGAAATTATTGGCACATCCACACAGTATGTAAAGGAAATGAGAAAATTAAGGTTTACAAAATTTCAAAGAAAACCAGCTACAACTACTGAAATTGAAAACATAATCAAAACCCTTCAACCGAAGAACTCATACGGATACGATGAAATCTCAACTAAATTGCTGAAAATAACTGCTTCTTTTATAAGCTCACCCCTAACTTATATATGTAATAAATTACTTACTAAATGTATCTTTCCAGATAGATTGAAGTAGTCTATAATAAAGCACTTAAAAGGTAATACAAGAAATGTAAGCAATTATAGGCCAATATCTCTTTTAACCTCCTTTTCAGAAATCTTAGGAAAAGTAATACAAACAAGATTACAGGACCATTTGCACAAAAAACATCATAAGTATGGAACAATATGGATTCCAAAGAGGATTTACAACAGAAAACACTGTTTATAAACTAATAAATGAAGTATTAAATGTCTTAAACAATAAACAAATAGTGGGAGATATCTTTTGTGACCTCACAAAGGCATTTGACTGTGTGTATCATGACATATTAATATCAAATATTGAAAAGTATGGAATTATTGGTAAGGACAAGGGACTTTTTCAATCATATGTTAATAGAAAATAAAACAAATCACAATACTGCTGTTTCAAATTGGGCAATGATTAAACATGGAGTGCCACAAGGCTCTGTACTGAGTCCTACACTGTTTCTTTTATACATAAATGATTTGCCTGCAGTTATAAACAAGAAGGCCATACCAGCTTTGTTTGCCAATGATACAAGCATACTTTTCACTCATCGTAACTTTATGGAATTCCATGTGAATATTGAAACAGTTCTTGGAAATGTTAATACATGGTTAAAAAAAACTGCCTTTCATTAAACATTGAAAAAAACTTACTATATACACTTCAAGACAAAGAACAGCCAACCCATTGACATAAGTATGTGTTTAAGTAATAATAGAATTTCTAACAACCTATACACTAAATTTCTCAGCCTAATAGTTGATAATACACTTTCCTGGAAACCACACATAGACCACTAATAAACTGAGTACCGCTTGCTGTGTAATTAGATCTGTTAAGTCCTATGTAAATATAAATGCTATAATTATGATTTACCATTCCCTTTTTCACGCTGTAATGACTTATGGAATAATATTTTGGGGAAATTCCTCCCATAGTATTCAGGTATTTAGAATGCAGAAAAAAGCAATTAGGATTATTATGGGGGGTGGTAACAGAATCTTGTAGAAACTTGCTCAAAGAATTAAACATTTTACCATTGATGTTACAATATATACTATCCTTACTTACATTTGTATCAAACGGTAGGGAACAATATTTTGCAAATTCTGAAATACCCAACATAAACACCAGGCACACTTCTAACGTACACTTACCTAGGGCACATTTGAACATCTACCAAAAAGGAGTTTGTCAGGTATTAATATTTTCAATAATCTTCCATGGGACATCGTAACATACATTGATAATCCAAGAACATTTAAAAAGGCAGTAAAAAAATGTTTATACACAAACTCCTCCTACTCATTAAATGAATATTATGATAACATCACATAATATTGTAATTGTATCAATATCAAATATTTATATGGTATTACTGTTTCATTGTATTTTATCATATACTATTTTAAATGTTCGATTATACAGCATAGCTAATATAATTCTGCTCAGCATTACAATCAGAATGTTGCCTATTTAGATACATCCTAAAATCAATTGTATTGTATCTTACATCATGTATGATATTTGTAACCTTATTTCTGTATTGACAAGTTCCATATCCAACAGGTCACAACTCCTGTGGATCAAATGAACGCAAAATAAATCGAAAGTGAAACACCATTGTGTGCATCCAGTAATACTGAACATTGCATTTTTCAGTACTGATACTATTACCACCAAGTGTGGCTGCTGGCTCCGTAGTGTGGGAGATTGAAATTACCCTCCTCCTAGAGCGTAAATGGTTACCATTAAATCAAAATCTGGCCACCTGCCTAGTGGCAGGAAATTTAAAATCTTGTATTCCTGCATGGTAGTGGTTTATATATGATTCCATCCTCTCTTCAACAGAATGCTATGTCAGCTGCAATTTTACAGCCTTTTGTTGTATTTCAGAGATTCAATGTAGCCCTGACTCGCTCAAAAGCACTGTTGATTACTGTGGGAGATCCAGATGTTCTTCAGTGTGATGTATATTGGCGAGAATTTATCCTCTTCTGCAAAGAGAATGGAGGGTACACAGGTTGTCCACTTATGATAAGTACTGTGTCTGAGCAAGAGGAAGACGTGCCTTTCAACCTCAATTCCCTCCTGATTGATCTAGCAGGTAATTGAGATCATTGTGATCCTACCGCATTCGAATTTACTTTTAACTAGTAATTTTATCAAAGTGTTGTGTCTTCTGGGATGTTACACCATGTTGTTATGTAAGATTTCCCAGGGTTTTGAAGGATCAGTAGTTCTGTCGTCTTTCACGGTCGAACAATCCAGGAAGACTTCACTGGTCTCCTCTGAAAACATCAGGAACCACTTACCTAGTGACAGAGTGTCACATCCCAGAACACTTGAATTTTCAGCAACACTGCTGTGACAAGTGCAGATATTGCAATGTCATTATCTCTGTTATGACCATCCTCAGATATGTGCTACAGAGTGGGTTGGCCCATATTTTAATTGAAATAAAACTAATTAAGCAGAATAGCTGAGGTTGCTCAAAGTGTAAGGAAGTCCAGATTCATTTCTTTTGTTATGTGTTTTAACGTCCTATAAAAGTGTAACACTTAAGTAATCTTTTTATTTGCATAGGTGTAGTTCAAATGTAGTTCAAACTATGACGTTTGGACAGCTGTAAATTGTCGTATAATAGTAGGCTTTATTCACATTGGATCTTTGTCCAGAAATAAGCTGTGTGAACTGAAATAATATTTCTGTTACTTTTAGGGAGCAGTAACACAGAAGATGGCCCACGTTTGCACAGTGACATTTAGTTCTAATAGCTTGATGTCATGGGCATCAGTACCCTCCATAGTGGAAGATAGTTCCTTACATGATGTTGCAGTTTGAAAGTTGTCGTGTACCAGAAGCAGTGTAATCAAGTCACACTGGTTGATTCTGTGTTGTATCATAAGGCATGTGCTAGGTACAACATTACATAGCAGCATGAAAGAAATTTTGTCATGGTGATGTAAGAATTAAGTGCACTTAAAGCAGTAAATTTGTAATTCTTGTTTATTTCAACTTTCCAGTTTACATTTGAAAAATATCCTTTGAACATATATAATTGCTGTCAGATGTGGAATTTACACGTTTAGAGTTAGTTATGGATCATTTGTCAGTCCAGCAACTTTCAGCACATTTTTTACCACTACTGTAGAGTCATGGTTTATGGAGCATGGAATATGAAAATGGCTAGGTGTCACAGAACACTTAGCACACTTAGTGTATTCAGGTCATTGTATGGGAAATTAATTATATGTGTCATTTTCTTTTAAAGGTTATGATTATTATTTTATAATTTTATGGAACAAAATGTTGGGTATTAAATTTTAGGAGCTAAGTCCTGGCCAATTAATATGTCATCTTAGTACTAAGTATGAGGCTGTGAACAAATGACACTTTGTCAACTTCGATATGACCTTGGTCACCCGTCATTCCCATTACAGACAAAACCATTTTCCACAGGCAAGTTTTATCATTTGATATATGCAGTCTTTGTACTTTTAAGTCATGAACTTCACTTTATAAAACCACAGAAACCACTTTGCCTTTTCTATTTGAGACTCCATTTTGGCATTGTAAATAGTACAGTGTGTGTTAGGATTTGAAAAATTAAATTAAATTTGCTAAAATACATTATCTAGTACAGGGACCAAGTAGTGCCTATTAGGAAATCCAAGGCCTTTGTGAAGAAAAATTATATTTGTGGATCAGTTAAAAGTACAGGCCATATATAAGTTTATGTTATGAACATTTACCTTGTGAATTTGTGCCTTATTATTTTAAGGAAATATTAATATAATAAAACTGTGCATCATAGACTACACTTGCTGTCTTACGTATCAGATTATATTGTCTTAATTGGATGTAAGATTGAGGTTCATACAATAGGTGAAATGCAGATGTTATTTAATAAAGAACTTTCCAGGTTCAGGTACTTAATGTTATTCACATCATTATTTAATTTTCATTTTGCATTCAACAATTCTTGTTGTCTTTTAATGCAGTAAATAATTTATACTATTGTTAATGTTCTTTGTCAGACATGTGTTGGGAATGATAATGTAGGATATGCTTCAGTAATAGTACATTGGAAGATAAACTGAATTTCAAGAGTGTGGTGAGTTTAAATGCCTTTTCAGCATCGTTCATTGTAGATGCAAAATAATATGTTGAAATTGTGCTTTCTTGTGCATTTTATCAGATACATTGAAGAAAATGTTTGCCTTTATTCTGCGATATTTCCGAATGTCAGACATAAAAGTGAGATGGTTTGTTTTATGCTACTAATCTCTACTTTATTGCTCTCTCTGTTTGAATGTTGATGATTATTTTGACCATTAGATGCATTAAATTCTTTCATATTAACTCTTCTGCCATCTCTGACTATGCCTGTACCCAAGAGGCATGTTACATGAATATCATGCTAATGGTGTTACTCAGATTAGTTCTGGAGGAAAAGGGGCCTGCTTGTAGGAGTATGCAATGATTTGAAAATGGGACAGTTTAAAGGTTATGTGTTATTCAGACTCTTGTGTTAAGATTGTTTGGGAAGGATATGCCACTCCAATATGCTCCATGGCATCACATCCCAGAAGACAGCAGCATGAAGGGAAAAATTTGCATAATTAGATTTTTTTTTAATAGTATGTAGTCATTGAAGCTTTAAACATCTTTGGAAGACTTGCACTACATTGCTTTAACAATTTGAATGTGTGTGAAAATTATATGCAATTGTTGGGAGGTGTGTGGAGGAAAATAAGTTTCATTGTAGTTGGATGAATATAGATGAATGTAGGTTTTTACATGGTGAATGCAAAAAAATTAATTCTTTGTTGGGATGAAAAGTTCCCTCCTAACAATACATTACATAAGATGCCTGACATAGAATTATTTGGATTGTGAACACTGGACTGTAAAGGGAGAAGTATCTTTGTCTATACAAGTTTAATTTTATTGGAGAATACTGCAAATTAATTGGTAATTGTTAACTAACAGGAAATTGTAATGGACATTCTAGTTTGATTTTATTGGGAGTCATGTGTTAAAACAGTGTGCAGAATGGTACATGTATTATGTCATTTGTCATATGGTAGGCAGTATGGTGCTTGTTTTGGAGCATGTCATTGCACAGGGTTTAACTTACCACGACTCTTGTAACCAAACCACATACACAATGGGATGACTTCCATAAAGACTGTTGTAACAACTTCACTGATAAAAGTATGAAGTTCCTGCAGCTAATATATTATAGCTTAGTGTATCAAACCTGTTTAATCTGTTTTATTGATTGATAAGAAATGTTATTAATTTCTATACATTTTGAAAGTAATGGATAATAGATTTTTAACTCATCTGTACGGTAATTAAGGAACACATTTTGTTCATAAATGTTTCATTAGTTCATACAATTTGTTTTTACCACTAGATGTAACTGTGATCACATTTCTGCCTTTATTTCTGTAAAAATGAGAGGATATATTTGTATATGTTAGAAGGCTGTTGAATGAGGCATAAATTCCATTGGTTAGCAATTTTTTACCAAGAGTACAACAAATATAAGTAGAGTAAAATTGTCTCATAAGCCTGGTGCTGATGCATGAACAAAGCTTCCATATAATCTTGTATTATTGTACATTTAAGTTAGGAACACTGTGATATGAATGACATATCATTTTCTAAGTACATGTCTTAAACTTTGTTTTGTTGGATTATGAGTCTTCAAGGAATTTTGTGCAAAATATATAAAATACATATTTTACTGGAAATAAAAAAGTATTTGAGAGAAACAGATGTAAGTACCTGTTTTTACCCATGATGACGTTGAGTTCCTTGTTACAATTAAACTGTATAGTTCCTACAACATTGGACCACTTGACAAGGATGTGAAGGCACTAGTTACAAACATTGGTAAGTATTTACTATTAGTTGACATAGCATACCATCACTGAAAGACTTGAGCATATAGTAGCCAAAACTTTAAAATGGGAAATGGCACTTAAACTAAGAAAGCCAAGTTTATACATGTAATAAAAAAACTGAGAGGAAGGATTTGAATTGCTTCCAAGAAAATTCTTTACAGTACATTTGTGGCTACTATGCATATTGACAAAGGTATGGAATAAATATAGTTTTCATGTTCTGTGTTAGGTTCTTTAAAGGAAATGGGCATAAACCAACAAAATTTTTGTGTTTTGCATTTTACATGTTACACCTCCCAAGCATAAAATTGCTTCTGATATATCATGACTACTGTATTTTTTACTAGTGACCATAAGTGCAGAATGGGCAGAATTTTATATCATTTGTGTTTTAGAAAGTCCTACTAACTGAGTACTCCACAGTCCTAGGATATGATGCTGTGTCTCGGACTCCTAGACCTGTGAAGATGACAGTACCAGTTTTTGAAATTGTCAGGGTCTGATTAACCACTGACATGGCATCCTGTCTTAGAAGAATGGAGTCCTCAACCACACTGCCATGCAAACTTAGAGATGAATCATTACCTAACATTTCAGCAAAGTCATGTTAAGTAGCCCATCAAACTCTGCTTGTAATGATGTGATACTTTTTTTTAAATGTTTAAATGTAGCATACAATTTCCAGTACCATGAAGTAATGTTGGGGCCTTTACATTCATTAAAATGTAAAAAGTATAATTTTCCATAAATTATTATGTGAATTTTCTCAAAATTTCTAGATTGCAGTTAATGACTTGTCTTGGGACAAACTATATTTAGGATTTTGATAACGTGTTTTATCATGCAGTTACTGAACTGAATTAAGCCATGGGTAGTGTGTGTCTGGAAATGTGTTGTGAGTAATACTACTGCTGTTTGACACCTCAAGCCCATGAGCTGTCTGTAGCATCAAGTGAACTGCTGTGCAGGGAATAATGGAAAATCTTCGGCAGAGTAAATATGATAGGAGCAAGAAGCTCTCCACTGTTTGTTTTTCTAGTGCTGTTGTTTTAGAATATATCAAACCCGTCGTGAGGTGTTTCGTACAGATGTATGTGTGTCTTCACTTGTTTAGCAACACTTAGTGAAGTGTACACATTAAGTAATATAGGCTGGGATGGTAATTGTGAACTATGAATTGGTAAGATGTGAAAGGTCTGGCATGAACCTTTGTTAAGGACAATCCAACACACTGAGTTTTTACAAGATATTGGATGACAACCAGTCTTAGCAAAAGCAGCTTACCTGAGATGTTTGTTACCAATGGATGTTATCATTATTGAAGGAAAATTCCTGAGTTTGGCTGTATGTTAAATAAAGTTAAAATAAATGACGCAATTTCTTTGCAAATTGATTTCATAGGTAGCCACAGTCTTTGTCTTTCCAGTCATTAAAGCCAATCATCCAACAGTGTTTTAATGATACACTGAATCTGAGGTGGACAGAATACAAGGAATTCAGTTCAGAACTCACAACAGGCTGCTTTATGGATTTTATTATTTTATTTTATTTTTGTGACACATATTACCTACATAGTTTTCAAGTACAGTAAATTTATTGAATATAACCTTTTTCAACAAATCCATTGGGTTTATTGTTGTTAATGTTACTTGCTTACTTTCTTACTCCATGGTGCATAGTCCTTCTTGAGAAGCTAACTGGTTTGCAGCTAGTCAAGAAATTCCCCGCATTTCACGGAACCCGAAGGTTCATTACTGCACTCACAAGCGTCCGCCACCTGTCTATCCTGGGCCAGCCCAA
>Ga0123355_10006806_pt1 | contig 17003 bp, 15 predicted proteins | sample TergutEmb28metaG_3_FD_89872 | JGI IMG/M metagenome (GOLD analysis project Ga0123355, IMG submission 89872) | Embiratermes neotenicus P1 segment gut microbial communities from Petit-Saut dam, French Guiana - Emb289 P1 | ecosystem: Host-associated > Arthropoda: Insects > Digestive system > Gut ...
ATGGCTCTTTTGAGGGGCTCTTGTGCTGTGTACATGAGAGTTATTATCAAAAAGAATTGCCATCCATGATTTTTCGTTACGAGGCAATGCAGGAGACCCTATTTCCTCTGAAAGAGATTATAGTGGATTCTGCCGCCGCGCAAAAAGTAGAGCGCTCGATTAAAGAGTCCATTTCCAAAGAAGCTTTGCGGCTTGTGCGCCTATGTTATCTTTCCGGAATGGATGATCGGGAAATTACTGTCCTCCATTTTTTGCGCATGGGCTATAAGATCGGATCAAGGGTCACCAATATGTTGGCACACGACATCGTCCGTACCGTTACGAAAAGTGCACAAAATGTGCAGAGCGAAGGCCATTTCTATAAAGAATTTTTGCGCTTTTCCGAATACAACGGGGCATTGGTGGCGATTATTGAGCCGAAGAATTTTGTGCTTCCTCTGACAGCCCCTCATTTCTGTGACCGCTTTCCGAGTGAACAATTTTTGATTTATGATAAGAGCCATCAATGCGCATTTGTCTACCAAAATGGAGAAAAAAGTCTGATCCCGCTTCAGCATCTGGAACTCCCGGAAGCTGATGCGGAGGAGAAGAACTACAGGGCGCTGTGGAAGCGGTTCTATAACACCATCGCAATAGAGGGAAGAATCAACCCAAAGCTGCGGATGAATAACATGCCTAAGCGCTATTGGGCACAGATGACGGAGTTTATGGAATAGCAGATATGGCATTGCCCGGTGAATGTGCCAGGCGTGTTGCGCCGCGGTGTGGCCAAAGGCGTTGTTGGATTTCTTGTTTTCCCCCGCCGAAGGCGGGGGAAAACAAATTTAAATCAACGCTCTTTGCCATGCCCCTTATTGCGTTGCGTTGCGGCCTGTGCTATACTAATGTCAAGTAGAAATCGGAGACGAAACTGATCAAACCCGCATCATTACAGAGATTTTTTATATCCAGGCCGGACAGGGAGAAACCCCAATGTCATATATTACGATTATTGGTGCCGCCAATATGGACCTCAGCGCCAAATCATATCAGCCTATTATACCGCAAGACTCTAACCCGAGCCGTATTACAAAATCTCACGGTGGCGTGGGGCGTAATATCGGAGAGAATCTGGCACGGCTCGGTGCGGACGTCAAACTCATTGCTCCTGTGGGCGACGATGGGTTCGGACGGGAACTGCTGGACGGCTGTGAAGCAGTCGGGATCGATACCAGGTGCTGTTATCGAAGCGAACATATGCCAAGTCAAACCTACATTGCCGTGTTGGACGAGCAGGGCGAGATGTTCGTTGCCGCAGTAGACATGGCCTGCGTATTGCCTATCAGCCATATGAAAATACACGCCGACACAATCGCTGGCTCAGACATCATTTTACTGGAGACCAATCTGGAACAGGATATGATCGCATACATCCTGGATCACTTCAGTCAAAATGATTTGTATGTGGACCCCATATCTGTTACGAAAGCGCAAAAGATCAAGCATCTGCTCGGACGATTCCACACGATCAAGATGAATCGGCTGGAGGCAGAGACGCTTACCGATATGGTGATAAACAGTGAGGCGGACCTGCGACAAGCCGGAGATTATTTTCTGGCGCAGGGCACACGGCGGGTAATCATCTCTCTTGGCGCTGAGGGGCTGTATTACAGGACGGAATCCGAAGAAATCCGCCTATACGCTACGCCTATGACACCGATCAATGCGACCGGCGCAGGAGATGCGCTTATGGCCGGGATTGCTTTTTGTTCCCTCTATGGGAAAAGCGATTCCTACACGGCGAGTTTTGCCCAGGCGGCGGCGCAAGTTGCCTTATTGAGCGAGTATACTGTAAATCCGCAAATGGATGCGCAGGAAGTGATGTGGCGAATGGAGCAGAAATAAGGGAATAGGTGCGTGGCACCAATTTAAATTTATTTTCTCCCGCCTGCGGCGGGGGAATACGAAAAGAACAATTTGCTACCTTTAAGTGCAGGAATGATAATACTATAAACATGCTCGGTACAGGAAAGGAACAAAATTCGTATGAATTATTTGAAAATCAGTGATGAGGTTGCCGCTGCGCTGGCGGAAGATCGTCCTGTCGTGGCGTTGGAATCTACCATCATCTCCCACGGGTTCAACTACCCCGAAAATTTGAAATGTGCCGAAACCTGCGAAGCGATCATCCGCGAAGCAGGGGCGGTTCCGGCCACGATTGCCATCATTGACGGTCAAATTAAAGTCGGCCTCTCCCAAGAAGAAATTGCCTTTCTGGCCGAGGCGAAATACATTTTAAAATGCTCCCGCCGAGATGTGGCGGCTATTTTATCCCAAGGGCTCAGCGGTGCGACCACTGTGGCTGGCACCATGTTGTTTGCGGAAATGGCCGGTATCAAGGTGTTTGCCACGGGCGGTATTGGTGGTGTACACAAGAATGCCCATCTCACCTTTGACATTTCCGCTGACCTGGAAGAATTGGCTCAAACAAAAGTTGCGGTTGTTTGCGCGGGCGCTAAATCTATCTTGGACCTCCAGCTGACCAGAGAATACCTGGAGACAGCAGGTGTGCCTGTTATAGGCTATGATACGGACGATTTTCCGAACTTCTACACAAGAAGGAGCGGCACCGCCGTAGATTATAACCTGAAAACAATCCGTGACATCGCAGGCATGATTCATACGTCTTACAGCTTGGATTTGCAAGGCGGCATTTTGGTCTGTAATCCCATTCCCCGCGAAAGCGAGATGGACTATGCGTTCATTGACGAGAAAATAGACGCCGCTCTTGTAGAATCCGTCGAATTGGGTATCACAGGAAAAGACACCACGCCCTTTTTGTTGGGCAAACTTTGCGACATCACGGCGGGGAAAAGCGTCGAAGCGAATAAAGCATTGGTCTTCAACAACGCAAAAGTGGCGGCGGAAATCGCCATTGACTTGTCAAAGATTGTGAAGGATCTCTAAACGTTGGAGCGTTAGGTCTTTGTAAGATCGAATATATATTTGAGTTGATGGAACGCGAAGAAATGTTCAAAGGCAACGGGTGAATCGCGCTGATTTAAATTTGTTTCCCCCGCCACAGGCGGGGGAAACAAGAAAATTTTCAGTGCGCTTTCCCACTCCCTTTTCAAAAAAAGATATTGACAAGGGAAGAAAAAAAGTATAAAATTTCTCTGGTGTAAATACGACAGGAAAAAGAGGTGAGAAAGTGAAATATCTGCTTTCCGGTGCAACAGTCTGTACAGCGGACAGAATAAATCGTAGTGATGTATTGGTTGACGGCGGCACGATTGTCCGCATTTCTCCCGAGATTCCGAAAGAGTCGGATATGATCGTTTTCCCATTTGAAAATTATTATCTATTCCCCGGTTTCGCTGATGTGCATGTCCATCTGCGAGAGCCGGGATTTTTTTTAAAGGAGACCATCCGGTCCGGCACCGAGGCTGCGGCGCGAGGCGGGTTTACCGCCGTGTGCAGTATGCCGAATCTCAACCCGACACCGGATACGCTGCCGCACCTTGCGCACCAGTTAGAGATTATACAAAGAGACGCAGTAGTACATGTTGTCCCGTACGGCACGATTACAGAGGGGGAAAAGGGAGAAAAACTGGCGGACTTTGACGCGCTGGCAGATATGGTTTGTGCCTTTTCGGATGACGGGCGCGGTGTACAAAACGCCGAGCTTATGGAAGCGGCTATGAGGAAGGCGAAACAGCTGGGCAAAATCATCGCCGCCCATTGTGAGGACGAGACGCTCCTGCGCGGCGGGTATATTCACGACGGGCTGTATGCAAAAACGCATGGCCACAAAGGGATTTCGTCTGAAAGCGAATGGGGGCAGCTCCAGCGGGATTTAGACCTCGTCCGAAAGACCGCTTGTGCCTATCACGTCTGCCATGTATCGACGAAGGAAAGCGTGGAACTTCTGCGGCAAGCCAAAACGGAGGGATTAGATGTCAGCGCGGAGACAGCGCCGCATTACTTGATCTTTTGTGATGAAGATTTGCAGGAGGATGGCCGTTTCAAGATGAATCCGCCCATACGCGCCCAAGCGGATCAAGAGGCGCTTATAGAGGGGCTGCTTGACGGGACGATTGATATGATCGCCACAGACCACGCGCCCCATGCAGCCGAGGAAAAGGCCAAAGGCTTACGAGACAGCGTTATGGGTGTTGTGGGTTTAGAGACGGCGTTTCCGGCTCTCTACACAAGCCTTGTAAAGACAGGTGTATGTACGCTGGAACAGCTTATTTCCTGGATGCACAAAAAGCCCATGGAGCGATTTGGGGCCGGGACGCCCCTTGCCGTGGGACAGTCGGCGGACCTGACTGTTTTCGATTTAGAGCGGCAATACCGGATTGACCCTGCGGCGTTTTGCTCGAAAGGAAAGAGTACGCCTTTTGCGGAGATGCCTGTCTGGGGCGCTTGCAAGCTGACAATGGTAGACGGAACCGTCGTATGGGAGGAGCGCGTATGAAGAAGGGTCTGTTCACGATCCGTGAAAATCGGGCGCTCGCCCAAGGCGTGTTCCGCATGGTTTTAGCGGGAGATACCGGTGCATTTTTTCGGCCAGGTCAGTTTTTGAACATTGCGCTGGATGGCTTTTACCTGCGACGGCCCATCTCCGTCTGCGACTGGGACGCGGAAACGGCTACCATCCTCTACAAAGTAATGGGTGCGGGAACGCTATACATGTCTACGTTGCAAAACGGACATGTCTTGGACGTGCTCACCGGACTTGGGAACGGGTACGATATGGAACCGGCAGGGGAGCGCCCGCTTCTGGTGGGCGGCGGCGTCGGGATTCCACCTCTGTACGGCCTTGCGAAACATCTGCTTGCTCAGGATGTGTGTCCTACCGTGATCTTAGGCTTTCGGACGAGCAAAGAGACGCTCTACGTGGAAGAATTTAAGGCCCTGGGCGCAAGAGTCATCGTGACAACGCAAGACGGAAGCATCGGGACCTCCGGCCTCGTCACAGACGCCATGCGGGGCGAGCGTCTCACCCATCTCTATACCTGCGGACCGACGGGGATGTTGCGCGCAGTATATGAGACCGACGTCTGTGACGGGCAGTTCAGCTTTGAGGAACGGATGGGCTGTGGATTTGGCGCGTGCATGGGCTGCTCCTGCAAGACGAAATATGGCTATAAGCGAATCTGTAAAGAGGGGCCTGTTTTACGGCGGGAGGAGATTGTATGGTAGACACGAAGATAAATCTGTCCGGGCTTCTGCTGGATAACCCCATTATTCCCGCCAGCGGAACATTTGGCTACGGATATGAATATGCAGCGTTCTATGACATCAATATCCTGGGGTCCTTTTCCTTTAAGGGGACAACCTTGGAGCCGCGCTTTGGGAATCCTACTCCGCGGGTTGCCGAATGTCCCGGCGGCCTGATTAATGCTGTTGGCTTGCAGAATCCGGGGATTGATCAGGTGTTGACAGAGGAGCTGTCTAAGCTCAAACAAGTGTTTGCAAAGCCTGTCATTGCCAACATCAGCGGGTTTTCTTTGGAGGAATACGAAATCTGCTGCCGCAAAGCGGACGAGGCGGAGCAGGTGGGGATCATTGAAGTCAACATCAGTTGTCCCAATGTGAAAAGCGGCGGCTGGAGCTTTGGCGTGTCACCGGAGTCCGCCGCGGAAGTGACCCGGCGGGTCAAAGCAGTTACGACGAAGCCGGTCTATATGAAACTCAGCCCAAATGTGACGAATATTGCAGCCATCGCCCGTGCCTGTGAGGAGGCGGGAGCGGATGGGCTCAGCCTCATTAACACGCTGCTGGGGATGCGGATTGACCTGCACACACAGAAGCCGGTGATTGCCAACACGATGGGCGGGCTGTCCGGTCCCGCGATTTTTCCTGTGGCGCTTCGCATGGTCTATCAGGTCTATCAGGCGGTAGATATTCCCATTATCGGAATGGGCGGGATATCTTCCGCTCGAGATGTGCTCGAGATGATGCTGGCAGGGGCGTGTGCGGTGCAGATTGGAACGGCGAACCTGTTAAACCCCTATGTGTGTGAAGAGATCGTTAAAACTCTGCCGCAGGAGATGGAGCGGCTTGGCATAGAACGCTTAACAGAAATAATTGGAGGTGCGCACTGATGGGAAAAGATGTGATTATCGCTTGCGACTTTTCGGATAAACAAACCTGTTTGGACTTTCTCAGCCTGTTTACAGCGGACAAACCGTTCGTAAAGATCGGTATGGAGCTGTATTATGCCGAAGGCCCGGAGATGGTGCAGGAACTCAAAAAGCGCGGCCATAAAGTGTTTTTAGATTTGAAGCTACATGACATCCCCAATACAGTGGAACAGGCGATGCGCGTTTTGGCAGGTCTCGGCGTTGACATGTGCAATGTCCATGCCGGGGGCGGAACCGCCATGATGGAGGCGGCCCTGCGCGGCCTCCAGAGTAGGGGAGGGACGAGACCGAAGCTCATTGCGGTGACACAACTCACCTCCACCAGCCAAGCGCGTTTAGAGACAGAGCTTCTCATTGAGAGGCCGATGGATGAAGTTGTGGCGCATTACGCGGCCTGTGCGCGGGATGCGGGCTTAGACGGTGTGGTTTGCTCGCCCTTGGAAGCAGAGGGTGTGAAAAGAGCATGCGGTGCGTCTTTTCTTACGGTAACGCCCGGCGTGCGCTTTGCAGACGGTGCGGCAGACGATCAGGTGCGCGTCACAACGCCGGAACAGGCCCGTGCGCTCGGCTCAGACTACATTGTAGTGGGCCGTCCCATTACCGGTGCGCAGGACCCGGCAGCGGCCTATTTGCGGTGCATAAAAGCATTTGTGTAGAACTATATTCCTCGCCTTACGGCGGGGGAAAACAGGAAAATCTTCAGTATGTTTGTCCGATGCCAATATACAGCAATACACAAAGAGGAACAGGAGGAGATGACATGAAACAAAAAGTTGCCGAGGCCTTACTGTCTATCGGGGCGGTATTTCTTCGGCCGGAGGAGCCTTTTGTCTGGGCCAGCGGGATCAAAAGTCCCATTTACTGTGACAACCGACTCATTCTCACAGATCCGGCGGCACGTCTTTGCGTGGAGACCGCTATTGCGGATACGGTGCGAGAAATGTATCCGGACTGTGAGGTGCTGATGGGTACCAGTACGGCGGGCATTGCCCATGCCGCCATTGCCGCCCATATGCTGGACATGCCCATGGGTTATGTCCGTGCCGGGTCAAAAGGCCACGGCAGACAAAATCAGATCGAAGGGCGGCTGCTGCCCGGGCAAAAGGTGGTAGTGATAGAGGACCTGATCTCTACGGGCGGAAGCGTCATCGAAGTCGTGGAGGCCCTGCGGGAAGCGGGCGCAGAGGTGCTGGGGATTGTCTGCATCTTTACTTACGGCATGAAAAAAAGTTTGGATCGGTTGGAATCGGCCAGGGTGGAACATGTCAGCCTGACCAACTTTGACACCGTGGCGCAAGTGGCGGCGGTGCGCGGCGATATAGAGACAGCGGATATAGATCGACTATTAGCATTCCGGGATAATCCCGCAGATGAAAGGTGGATTGGTGCGTAATATGAGACATTTAATAGATATTTTAGACCTGAGTCAAGAAGAGATTGACGAACTGATCGAAACGGCGGAGGATATCATCGAACGGCCGGAGTTGTACGGTGAGCTCTGTCGAGGCAAGAAACTGGCGGCCCTGTTTTTTGAGCCGTCCACCCGGACCCGGCTCTCTTTTGAGGCCGCCATGTATGAATTGGGCGGTGCAGTGTTGGGGTTCTCTGAGGCGGGCAGTTCCTCCGCGACAAAAGGGGAGAGCGTTGCCGATACGATTAAGACCATTTGCAACTATGCGGATATTATTACTATGCGCCATCCGAAAGAGGGCGCGCCCCGTGTGGCTGCGAAACATACCACGGTTCCCATTATCAACGCCGGGGACGGCAGTCACAAGCATCCCACGCAGACGCTAACGGACTTGCTCACCATAAAAAAAGAAAAAGGCCATTTTGAAGGGCTCACAGTGGGCCTTTGCGGTGATTTGAAGTTTGGTCGGACGATCCACTCACTGGTGGGCGCTTTGGCCCGCTACGAAGGCGTACGATTTATCCTCATATCCCCGGAGGAGCTGACACTGCCCGACTATGTGAAGCAGGAAGTGCTTGATCGTTTCGAGATCGCCTATCAAGAGACGGAGGATCTCGAGACCGTGATGCCGGAGCTGGATATTCTATATATGACGCGGGTACAGAAGGAGCGGTTTTTCAATGAGGCGGACTATATTCGTCTGAAAGACAGCTATATTTTAACCCCGCAAAAACTCCAGACCGCGAAACCGGATATGTGTATCTTGCATCCGCTCCCCAGGGTCAACGAAATTTCTGTGGAAGTGGACGATGATCCGCGCGCTTGCTATTTTAGACAGACCTTATATGGGAAATATATCCGTATGGCCTTGATCCTAATGCTTTTGGAGGTGTCGCTATGATTGTTACGAGTATTGCGGACGGAATCGTCATTGACCACATCCCCGCCGGTCGCGCCATGGAATTGTATCGAGATTTGGGGCTGGAAGATCTGGACTGCCAGGTCGCCATCATCAAAAATGCGCCCAGTGCAAAATGGGGCAAAAAAGATTTGTTAAAGATCAACGCGGTGATCGAACTCAATGCTGAGATTTTGGGTTTCATCGATCCGCAAATTACCGTGAACATCATTCAAGATGGGAAAAAAGTTCACAAGTTCAATCCGCCCCTGCCGGAAGAGCTCAGTAATATTATTTTTTGTAAAAATCCCAGGTGCATTACATCGACGGAACAGGAATTATCCCACGTGTTCCGTTTGACCAATCGCGAGAATGGCGTATATCGTTGTATGTACTGTGAGAGCAAGGCATAAAAGCTGTGCTCGACGGCAGTGGACGAACGCGTTGTTGGATTTCTTGTTTCCCCCCGCCTACGGCAGTGGAAACAAATTTAAATCAACGCCATTTGTCTACTACCGTGCCCGACTATAGATCAGGATAACAGCACTCCGGTTGTACTTGTCCCAATCTTAGAAAAACCTTAACTTTTCCAGGTCTTCAAGTTTGATTTTCCTTGCTAAACTGTTTCTCAACCATAACAAGTTGGGAGGCAGTTTTATCATGTACAGAAAAAGGCACAAAAAGTTAAAAAAAATTTTAGTGGGAGTCGCTGTGCTTACTGTATTGGCGATTGGTCTGTATGCTTTTGCGCTGGCAGGCAACGGTGAGGGGGAGCAGGCATTGGCAAACACAGTTTCGGAGGAGAATAGTGGGCGGCCGCGTTTACGTGCCGCAGAATCGTCCGATACAGCGCCGGAAGGCGCTCCTCCGTTTACCGATCAAGTTCACATCAACGATATCGTAGACACGCAGTATTTGAAACTTGTAAATCGGGCACACGGCATTGCGGCTCCCGTGAATAATGCGCAACTAGTGACAGTCTGGCCGGACATTCCGGCGAGAGTGAACTATGTGACGCTGCATGAAACGGCATTTTCAGCTATGCGAGAGCTTTTTGCTGCGGCTGGGGCCGCGCAGATCGGCAATCTCTTTATCGCAAGTGGCTATCGCAGTAATGACGAGCAAAGCGACCTCTACACAAACGCGGCAGACCGCAGCTATGTCATGCCGCCGGGACACAGTGAACACCAATTGGGGCTTGCCGCTGATATTCTATCTACATACAATACATCCGGTATGAGAGGTTCTGAGGAAGCGCGCTGGCTTGCAGAAAACGCCCCGCAATTTGGACTAATCCTGCGGTATCCTTATGGTAAACAAGACATTACAGGAGTTCCCTATGAACCCTGGCATTTCCGCTATGTCGGGCGCGTACATGCGTGGTACATGGGGGAGCACAATTTTGTGCTCGAAGAATACATCGCATACTTACAAGAGACAGGCGGCTATCAAACGGGATTTGCCGGCAGAACATACTATGTTTTGTATCAACAACCGGAAGATGGTATGATCTTTGTGCCGGAAGGTTTAAGCTTTTTGGTTTCTTCCGCTAATACAGGCGGGTATATCGTGACGGCTTGGGAGAGTGCTTCGGCTATGGCCGGCGAACCCGCAGAAGCTGTTTTGCAGGTGATAGCAGAGCCTATGCGCTATGAAGGCGCCGCAGCAGATTTTTCTGAAGTGGAACCGCTAAGACTTAGTGCGTCTGATTCTGCATCAGCGGCGACGGTGATACAGCCTGCATACATCGCTTGGTATAAGCGGCTATTTAACCGATATAATCGCGTGGACGATAGCTTTAGCCCGCCCGCTCTACATACTTTAAGGGGTTCGCATGTTTCGATAGATTCCAGAATATATGATCCGCTTACCTGGATGATGGAATCGGCGCGGGCGGCAGGGGCAACGATATGGGCGCAATCGGGCTATCGTCCTTATAGTACGCAACGACAGCTCTTTGAAAATCGGGTAAACACCTACATGGGACGTGGCTATGATCGAGAGCAGGCGGAGCAAAATACCGCACTGTGGATTGCCCGCCCTGGGACAAGTGAGCACCAGTCAGGCTTAGCCATAGATTTTAACTGCATCACGACGGCCTTTGAAAACACTGCCGCGTTCCGATGGCTTGTTGACAATGCCCACCGCTATGGTTTCATTCTCCGTTATCCGCCCGATACGACGCACATTACAGGCGTGAATTACGAGCCTTGGCATTTTCGCTATGTGGGCGGTTACCATGCAAGCAGAATTTGGGAGTATGGGGTTACGCTGGAAGAGTATGTGAAGTGGTATTTGTGATATGGAGGGTATGGGCAAATAGCGCTGATTTAAATTTCTTGTTCTCCCCGCCTACGGCGGGGAGAACAAGAAATCCGATAATGCGTTTGTCCGCTGCCTGATATGAAACAAACTTGTACCCAAGCCCGGAAAATGGTATGATATGTATGGTGGAAGGCCCAAGTTTTTGGGGCGTTTTCCGCCGTCGGCAGATGGAAATAAGAAAATCTTCAGTACAATTCCCCACTGTCAAAGCTTGGAGGTGATTTCTTGGAGCATACGGTATTGATTTGCGACGATGATGCAGACATTTTAGCGGCGCTGGAAATCTATTTGCGACAAGAAGGGTATGAGGTGATTCGTGGGCAAACGGGGTTGGATGCAGTTGAAGCAGTAAAAAACCAGCCCATTCATCTGGTTTTGCTCGATGTGATGATGCCCGAAATGGACGGCATTACGGCCGCCGTGAAAATCCGTGAAATGAGCAATGTGCCGATCATATTTTTATCTGCAAAAAGTGAGGACACCGATCGCGTGTTGGGACTGAACATGGGCGGAGATGACTATATCACAAAACCGTTTCACCCTGTAGAACTTATGGCGCGTGTTAAAGCGGCGCTTCGGCGCTATTCTCGTTTGGGCGGCTTAGATGGAGGGGTGCAGATCCTGCCGGATACCGACATGTATCAAACGGGCGGACTCGCGTTGGACGATACGCAGAAGCGTGTGCATGTAGATGGGGAAGAGGTCACGCTCACGGCTTTGGAATATAACATCTTGAAGTTTCTTATGGCAAATATGGAGCGTGTGTTTTCCTCTGCGCAAATTTACGAAGCCGTTTGGGGAGAGCCTGCCTTTCATGTATCCAAGACAGTATCGGTACATATTCGGCATATCCGTGAGAAGATTGAAATCAACCCGAAGGAACCGCGATATCTAAAGGTGATCTATGGGTTGGGATATAAGGTGGCGAGATATGATTAATATGCTCTGTTTTCCCATTACCAAGCTCCTTTTGTTCATCGGCGGATTTGTTTCCTCGATTTTTATGCTTCGCGCGATCAATCTCATATTTGACCGCGCGGTTGCGTTCGCGTTTGATATCGAGGCTATGACCGGTCAGCCTATTGACGAGGGCGTTTTTTATGGCCATGGATTCGCTGTGTATGCTTTGCTCTTTTCCCTCTGCATGGGACTGTTGCTTTTTTCTGTTTGGAAAACGAAGCCCCGCAAGCAAAAAAGTAAGATTCTGATTCTATGGCGAAGGTTTGATTTCGCCCTGCTACTGATCTTAACAGCTTTGGTTGCGCTTGCTTCGTTCTATGGTCTGCGCATCCTCTATGCTGGGGACTTCGCTATCTTCGGTGTACAGATTTACGAAGTCCTCGGTCTGCCGTTCCTTGCCTACACTGCGGGCGTGTTCGCAGTGACTGAGTTTGTGGCGCGCGTCCGGGATAAAGACCTACTACGTACTCTATACTGGGTACGCTTTTTTCGCCTGTATCCCGCTTGGAAACCGCTGGGACTGCTTCTATCTCTACTCCTGGTCGGCAGCTTGGTTGTGCTGCTTGCAACAATGCGAGAGATTGTGGACGGGTTTACTTTGCCTAGCACGACATGGGTCGATGGGATGTTGACGCGGACTATCATACTATCTCCGGCCGTGCCGACAGAGCTCTTGCTTCCATTTTCATTACTCTCCTTACTTTCCACGACATATTTTGTGACCTTTGCGCTGAATCTCTCGGATAAATACGCCGAGGCGAGTGCTTCGACCGTCCGGGCGGAGCGGTTTAAAAGTGAGTTGATTACCAATGTGTCACATGATATCAGGACGCCCCTGACCTCCGTCATCAATTATGTTGATTTGCTCAAAAAACTCTCCTTAGAGGGGGATGCTGCTGCATATGTCTCTGTCTTAGATCGAAAGGCGGATCGGCTCAAAATGCTGATTGATGATTTAATTGACGCATCCAAAGCCGGGACAGGAAATGAAGAAATTTTGATGCAGACAGTCAATCTAAGCGAAATCGTTGGTCAGATCACGGGTGAGTTTGAAGATGAATTCACCGAGCGCAGTTTGGCGCTCGTGTTAACACAGCCGGATGAGCCGCTCTTCATAAGCGCCGATAATCGGCACCTGTGGCGCGTATTGGAAAACTTGTTTTCCAACGCCGCAAAATACTCTCTTTGCGGAACGCGTGTATTTGCCGAAATCAATTTGAGCGAGAACGGAAATCCCCTATTTACGTTGAAAAATACATCTCAAACTCCGCTGGATGTATCAGGAGATACATTGGCTGAACAGTTTATCCGCGGGGACCGTGCCCGGCAATCCGAGGGCAGTGGATTGGGGCTGTATATAGCAAAAAGCCTTGTTGAACTGATGGGCGGGATGTTTTGCATTCATACGACGGGGGATTTGTTCGTGGTTGGAATAGAATTTTGCAGATGTACAACAGATTGACAGACCAAGGGAGTGGGCAAAGAGCGCTGAATTGTTTTCTCTTCCCCGCCGTGGGCGGGGAAAAGAAAATAGATTTATCGCTGCGTTTGTCCGCGGCTCAGATCAAGCACGGACTTGAGGGGACATAGTACAAACCATCCCGCGAATATCCTATATCGTGAGGGGTGGAGAGTATGACACGTACAACTGTATCAGACTTGCGCTATAAAGAGATCATCAACCTCGCCAGCGGCAGCCGCTTAGGCTTCGTTTGTGATGCCCAGATCACCGTGCCGGAGGGGCAAGTGACAGCTCTCATCGTACCCGGCCCGGCCCGGTTTTTCGGACTGTTCGGCAGGGAAGAGGATTTGGTGATTCCTTGGGATCAGATTACCAAGATCGGGGCGGATATTATTCTCGTGGAACTGGAAGGGGAACCCAGCCGCCATCAAAGGCGAGACGCGCGGGCGAAAAAGGCGCGCTAGGGTTCGGTAGGGCAGGGGTGGTAGAATACCGCCCCTATAAGAGCGAACGGCCCCATTTCGGGGCCGTTCGCTGGCTGTGGGCAAGTGCACTGGAAACAAACTTAGAGCGCTGTGGTGACCTTATTGGAGAAAAGAAAGGTTCCAACTTCAAGTCCTTTTGCTTTTGCGACATAATTCCCAAAGGCCTGTGTCGGAAGAATGTTGCCGATACAGGCGAGTGTTTCAGACACATAGGCCTGACGAATGATGAGGATATTATCATTGCTTTGCAGATCGTCGCCATCGCTTACTAGGACGACTTTTGAACCGCGGGCGGCGATATCTGCTGCGAGACGCAGTCTGCTTTCATAGCCGATGCCCTTATTTGCAAAGAGCATGGCGGCGAAGGTTTGGCCGATCATTTCAAATGGGCCGTGGCGGAATTGGCCGGGATCGAATGCAATGGAGGGATATTTTGCGACTTCTTTGATGAAAAGTGCGCCCGCTTCGGCCGTGGTCAAACTGTACCCGCCGCCGATGAGGGCCAGATAGGGCGGGAGCCCCAGGAACGTCTCCATCTCTCGGCTGATCGTGCCGAATGCTTGTATGGATTGCGCCAAATAGTCCAGCGCGCGATATAAGTCTTGGAAAATTTCCTTGGAGCTGTGGCCTATGAAGACATGGGAAAATAGATGCATGAGCGCCAGAGGGGCAAGGTAAGTCCGCGTGCTTACCGCCTGCTCCGGCTGGACGTGGAGGGGAAGCAGCAAGTTAGCGCGCTTACCAAGAGGGCTCTCTGGGTCATTGGTGAGGCCGACGACCATAATGTTCGGTTCCAGGCATTGGATGAGTTCTACAATTTCACCGCTGTACCCCGATTGGGAGATCATGACGAGCAGTGTGTCCTGTGAAATAGACGCAGTTTCAAAGTAGAGTAGTTGGCTTGCCGGGATGGCGGTACACGAAATGCCATGGTTGCGCAAGATTGTATTTGCATTAAAGGCGGCGCAATAAGAGCTCCCCATGCCGGTCAAGAGGATAGATCGGAACTTTTTTTCTGCCAGAGTTTCAATCCGTTTTGCGTAGTCTTGCGCTTCGTAATATCTGAGCGCCTGCCGGATATCGTCCGGTTGAGAGAAGATGTCTTGTTCATAAATGTTCATGATGGAGCCTCCTCAGGGTCGCTGTATCTGTATAGTCAGACAAACTTAAAAATGTCTTGTTTTTGCAATCTATGGGGAGAAGGTGAATTGCACTGCTTTAGATTTGTTTCCCCTTTGACTATTTTTAGACTTGATTGATTATACGTTAGCTTATCACACGGGCGCAGAAAAAGTCAACGGCGTGTGAGCTGGTTGGCACCGGATAACGACACCAGGGGCCTTGGAGTATGTACTCCAAAGCCCCTGTTGGTTGTATATATGCTATCTTCTTGCCGCCTCAAGTTCTTCGATCATTGCTTCCACTGCGCGGGTGTCTTGTAGGTTTAGCGTGGTTGTTTCTGTGAAGCTTATCATTGCGTGTGGGTCGTCTAGGGATATGCCACCGAGTTCTCCGCGCATGTCGGATTGATGCGGCATGTACAACATCAAAAGCTCGGTTCCAGATGCCCATGTGAACATGTTGGAGTTGACGCACAGGTGTTTTCCGTCAATCAGGTCTTCTGAGAATGCGTCATGTTGCTCCAAAATTCCGTCCATAGGATAGGTTGCTCCCCATCCACGAGTAAATCCAAATTCAAACATTGGGTATTGCGTTGCCGCATTCCAGAATTCATCTCGATCCTGCACTAATACCTCTTTTGGTAGATATCGGAATGTCACATAATAGTCAGTTACCGTTATCAGTCTGATTCCGAATCCTTCCGGTATACCTGTCGGCACATAAAGAGTTTCGAGTTCGGTGAGATTGACACCCTCTATAGCGTCCTCTATACAATCACCCAATGTCGAAGACCAAGTATCCGCAAACGCTATGTTATACTCTCCTGTTCTAGCTGATTCATAGGTTTTCAAAAAATCCTCTAATGATAAAAATTCAATAAAATCTATCCCAACGTCTCCCACGCTTACTTGGACCTCTGGCCCTTTCTCCTGCCCCTTTGCCTGCGCGTTGGACACGTCTTCTACCCCTTGTCCGCATGCGACAAGTGTCACCATCAAAAACAGCGATAAGACTGTTGCTAAAACTCGTTTCATAAGTTTTGTCCTCTTTCTTTATTATCGATTTCGACCCGCAAGTATTTGATTTCTGTGGTTAACGCACCAATGATTGTGTGCAAGATTGCCTCGCCTCATCACACACGATTGGCCTATGTTACAATCTGTCGCGTCTCTTGCACCAAATAGATGTGATATTTCATGTGCGGTTGTGCGACGGATATTATCCGATCTGGTCGATACCAATACGGTGTCGCTCGCCAGAAGTGCTAGACCGTTCACTGTGTCAAGGTGATCTCCGGATACAGGGTCTCTCCAACATAATCTATAGTCTACAAACTTAAAATGTGGTCGCGTCATGGTGCCTCTGTTTACGTGAATGAAGTGGCCACTTGATCTGTGGTGTCTGGTTAGGCAGTCGGCATTTGCACCGCAACCTCTTGCTGAAGAGCACCCTTGAGTGATAGGTACTGTGCAATTGGGTCGTTGATTTAGTGATGGGATGCTGCCCGTGGACTGTCGTGCCAAGCGGATGTTAAATTCGTGCATAAATATCGGCGTTACTTCATTTAAACTCCAAGTCGCCGCTTCTGCCAACCTCTGTGATGCTTCTCCCGGAGGCATAGCAAGGCGGACGTTATAGTTCATGGTGACCATTGTGTTAGGTCTCCATATGGCAAAAGCTGTGCCATTTGTGTTTAAAACGGTGTTGGTTGTGATTCGATATGCGCCCGAAAACCATCCCGCAAAGCCGTGATTGGCTCTAGTAGTGTTAGGCAGTGGCCCTATAGCGTGTCCGTGAGCCCTGTTCCAAACGGTCGGGGAAACCGCTGTCCCGCTGTTCACATTCCAGGTAAGCTGACGTACGGTTGGGTCAAAGATGGTTGACCCTATGTTTCTGAAATCACCGGCACGGTTTGTTAGCACTATGCCGTCGTTTCTTGAAATATTAGCGCCCGGTCGAAATGTGCCGTCAGGGAAGCCCGTGATCCATCCACGCGCTACAGCTCTTTCTATGTAGGGTATTGCCCAAGGTGCGATTAACGCTCTGTCGCTAAAGGGTAGCGGTTCGCGAGTAGTTTGATTGTCGAATGCTCGGACGATTAACACGGCAAAGTCTTGGCGAGAAATGTACCGCGCGGGAGCGAACTGGTCATTCCCGACACCGTTTATCCATCTACGGTTGTTTGCCCAAGCGATCATGTTCCGCGCCC
>Ga0123355_10006807_pt1 | contig 17003 bp, 9 predicted proteins | sample TergutEmb28metaG_3_FD_89872 | JGI IMG/M metagenome (GOLD analysis project Ga0123355, IMG submission 89872) | Embiratermes neotenicus P1 segment gut microbial communities from Petit-Saut dam, French Guiana - Emb289 P1 | ecosystem: Host-associated > Arthropoda: Insects > Digestive system > Gut ...
CTCTCCTCTGTCCTCAACTGAATTTGTTGAATCCCCCCCCCCCCGAACAAAATTCCTGGGTATGCCACTGGTTCCATTGGCCTGAAACATGTTGTAATAACCCTCATATACTAATAATAAAATCTCCTGAGTTGTGATTGACAGATTTTTTTTCTATATATTTGTTACTCATATCTTGTAAGTTGCTGTGTCTACATTTCCATTACCAACAACAGTATGCACTTTATTGTCATTCTTTGTAGAACCTGGAGCTAAGACTATGTGCCTTCAGCTATATTTTCAGAAAAATGTACAGTCCACTGAGAGTGCGGCATAATTATATTTCCAATAACTTTACAGGAGTACAGAAAAATTCTCTACAAATCAATGGAACAGTCAACAAGTATGTTTTTTCATTGTTATGTGGACACCTGGGAGATGAATGTTCCTGCAGTGATGAAGTTCACACATACTAACATGTACATGAAAAATGAAACAGAACAATTTGGAGACACCTTATTCTTACATGGATACTTCATTATATCATTTTCTAGGAAAATAGCGCTAAATGCAAATATATGCATCCCAAAAGAAATCACTTAAAATTTTTATTTTGGCACCACAATACCCGACCCCCCAGCTTTACCACTGGTTCAACCGATATGCCGTGAGCTTTGTAAACATGCTGCTATCAGTTACATACAATATATACAAACTCAAAAACTATTTTTGGTTTGTCAACAAATCAACTGACTGTTAAGTTACAGATAACAAACACATGTATGAAACGTCCTTGTGGTAGGGAGATCAGATGTCCCCTTCTTAATGGTAACTTTTAATGTCTGGACTCTTGTTTGTTATATTTATGAAATATCCACATTCTATTTCATTCTTTCATGCTTAAGACCCTCCATAATACATTCTCTTAAATGTTTTCAAACAACTGTACGTTTGTGACTTGGACAGCCAGTGTGTCATATCAGAATTCAGTTGCTATGCAAAAGGTACCATGTTATGCCTACCATTTCAAAAATACCAGCACATGTTTCATGTGACAGAAAAAGTCTTATGTCATTAGGGCTGCACATTAAAACAATGTGTGTTACGTGTCTTTTAAGTCATAAATGCCATGACGGGCATAGCTAATAGGTCACATGCCTACAGGCCAACACCTGCAAAAATGTTAAAGATTGCAACTGCTGCATTTCATTTATATAGTCACTGTTGCAGTAAAAGAAAAAACATTTTTGCAACTCAGTCAAGTCCATGATGAATGTCTTTGCCCTTGATTAAAGGTATAATATTTACCTATACACATGTGCTGTGTTCTGGTATGTGACCGTGCATCAAAGGTAAAGATAAGTCCTGTGTATGGCACATCATCTAAGGCTATACCATACATTATGCAAGCCACTGTTTTTAATTTATATTTTATCAATAAACTTTGAACTACAGATGTCTGAACATAAAAGCACAGACATTTCAATGTAAGAGTTAAAAGTGTACTTTTTAATATCGGTTATACACTGACTTGTTATATCTAAGTGCCATGATTATGATTTTAGGTAACCCTTGAAACACAGTCATCATATTTCAAGCAAAGATAATGAATTTCTATACATACATTTTAAATTTCTGAACCTTGGCCTACATAAATCTTGTATGACTTATTTCACATCCATATTGTGATATATAATTTTGCACTGCATAAGCATAACTGCGTGTTAATGTATGTAACACCATGTTTATTGGACTGCTGTGACTCCTTGATAATGACCCATTAAGGGTCAAAACACGTTGGAGCCATAACACAGACTGTTTGGGGCCACTCTGTCATAGTGCGTTTGTTGATTTCATTCTGTTTATAAGTTTAGAAATGTGTTAACTTTTAAACAACCTCATGGCTATTAAATATGAAGTCCCAGTTTTTATCAATTAGATGGGTTGTAAATTCATTAAGTGTCATTATCTATTAGATTACTTCATTTCCTGTAATTCTGACAAGTGGAGGAGAGGGATGAAAATAAAATGAAATGCACAGAAAATGTTGATCTGGAAACCCCACAGAAAATGGTGGTCTGGGAGAAAGATGGGATAAAATCTGAAATCAGAGCATTAAGTTAGACATAAAGATATGAACGATGAAAAGAAACTCTGTAAGTGAATAATGCAGTAGTGTGCACAAACTATGTAGGGATAACACAAATCCTATGACAGCACCAAAAAAAAAACTGGGAAAAGCAAGGTATAGGTACAGGAACTAGCCGAAGGAAAACAAACAAAACAGCAAAAGAATAGGAGCATATATAAGATGATTATGGAAAGGTATGTAAGATGGAGTAGGGTTTGGCATACAAGGGAAAATAATTGGATTGAATCCTACCCCTCTAAAACCGCCCAATTGAATCGTAAACCAACAGTGGCCTAGCTGGGTTTTTTGGTTCCTGGGGTGAATAATAACAATGACCACCCTGAACAGGAATTACGAACTATAGAAAAATCAGAACTGTTTATTGAATTTCCTAGTTTCATTTGGCTCAATATTTAAAAATTTTCAGCTTGTGAAAAATCAGATTTTTTCACTTATAATATTAATTTTGCCACCCCTCACATTTTCTGCCACCTGGGGCAATGTCAACAATCCCCCACCCCACTATGCCCCTGTACACTAACATAACTTCATATGCTGTCCCAAAGTTTGGGTACTGAAGACAACATGCTTGACTTCATAAAGACCTTGATGCTTAGTGATTTTATTGAGTGGACATCAAGTTATCGTCTTCCTATTCATCAACTGTTTTGTAAATCAATAACTCTTCCGTAAAATTCATACATATCATGGAACATTCTGATATAAATATATTTGCACAAAAAAAAGTTACCACTATCACACATTCATTACTTCAACCACACCTGATAATTCATAAGATGTAAGCACAAGCAACCATCAAGCATCATCAGACATGTCATGATACAAACTAATAAAAATATCTGAAAAGTGAATGAAATATTACATTCAGTTAGTTAACCAAATCTATTATCATTTCCAAGAATCTGTCTTTTTCCTTTGTATACAGTCATTAAGAATATATGTTAACCTAATGAATGACCTCACCTTTAGAAACACTCAAGCCCTGCAGAAGGCACCCAGTCATGACTTGTATGACAATTATATTGATTTCAGTGAGAAAATCCTGACATGTACAAAATGCTAATTCTTGCTATTTTGTTGTTATGCATATTTATCAATGTTTGTCATCAGACAGAGTTTGTAACAGTTATGAACAGTAGTAGATAATGAAAGCAATAACTGGCAGTGAAAGATATGCTTCAACCAGTGATCCAGCATCCACTTTTGTTACAAAGTTGTCTCTATGCTGTGTAATGACTTGGTGAAGATTCTTGCTCTGTTAAGTGTTTATCACAGCAAAAATGGTCCTGCCAGAAGCTGCATGCAGTGAACTTGCCCGCATAGACAGTAAAACACGATTTCAAAATGTTCACAGAAGACTGTAATGTACACAAGTGGATTCTAATGTCACCAAGTTCCTTCCTACAGTATAACGTCTACAGAGACAGAAATTTCAACAAGCCTTATCATAATTTAATAAAATACAATACAAATTACAGTACAATCTCCCAGAGTGAAATGTCAAACATGAAATGTTTGGACTGTTTTATAAGGAACATCTTAATATACACACACACTCAATCACATATTTTATCTGCACTGGGAACCGTTTTCTGACACATGAGGGTACATGTTATGGTGGGGTTTCACTGTATACCCAACTGTCTGCACTGACAAAGGATAAGTTCCTGAGACTACTGCAAATAGTAAAATTTGCAAATAAGATAATGGACTCTCTTAAATACTGTACACAGGGTACTTTAACCCAATGTAAAAAGTGATGTTTAAAAATAAAATACCTTATCACACAACATGCTCATAATATGGGTTATAAAAAAATTTCGCATTCACAGAACATAGAAGACTATGCAGTAAGCAGTGCACAAAGATGGTATCACAGGCAAACCTTTCACAGGAAATCTGTAATAATGTATTGTTGTGCTGCTCACTTTAAACAAGCAAATCACAAAAAGCAATTATATGATGAGTGGGATAAGTGAAGTTGTAACTGTCACATAATCACTTCTCTTTGCACATGATTATAACCTGCAAACTACATTTTAGGACAGACACAAAATGGCCCATGATATTCAAGGGTTGTTCCATAATTAATGCTGCTTAATCACATACAGGAGCATTATTTTATCTGACAACTATCATTAGTCAATTTCTGTTGGCCAGCTTAACTTACAAAACTTTAACATGCATTCAATGTGTGTGTGTGTGTGTGTGTGTGTGTGTGTGTGTGTGCACGCACGCGTGCGTGTGATTTGACATGTCTGTGAGCCAAAGGTAAACATTTCCAGTACCTTCCTTAAAAGTGGTACAAACCAACATATAACTGCAGCACACAGAACAAAAAAGCATGGACCCCGAAGATGGAAAGGAACAGCAGAGAGCGTTGTGCTGCCTGCTGTCACACAACAAGGCCTGAGTGAAGTAGTTATTTGGTTTGTCAGATAAAATAATGTCCCTGTGGGCTGACAATACAGGATGCAGAAAAACTCCATGCCCAAACTTCATTAGGTGATAGGGGGGGACCAATATAAATATTTATTATCAAGGAACTATGTGTTAGGAGATGCGTCCTTGCAGTGCCATGGACCGTCAAACTGGGTTTGATTAAGTTTGGAAATCAAGCAAAACCACTGAAGTATTCTAAAAAAATGTTGTATTTCATACCAATTTAGAGCATATGTTCAAATGTACGGCCACCGACCTCTATACACAGCCAATGACGCAGCAGAGACTGACAAATGACGTGCGTTCAAGAATGCCAGGTTGCTGCTACCTCAACAATATGGGCAATAAGATCCTCTTCAGAATCAAATGGTGATGTGTAAATCAGGGCTTTAATATGGCCCCATAAGAAGAAGTCTATTGGTGTGAAGTCCAGTAACCTGGGAGGTCAAGCCATTGGCCCACCCTGTCCAATCCAGCAACTGCTGTAAGTGGTGGTGAGATGTTGATTCTGAAGAGGATCTCATTTCCCTTATCGCTGAGGTGGCAGCAACCTGGCATTTCTGACTGCAAAGGTCAGTCTCTGCTGCGTCACTGTCGGCTGTGTATTCAGGTAGGTGGCTGTATATTTGAACATCTGTTCTAAATGGTACAAAATACAAATTTTTTTCAGAATATTTCAGTGGTTTTTCTTAATTTTCAACCTTAGTCAGACCCAATTTGAGAGTCTGTAGGGCTGCAAGGACGCATCTCTGACATGTAGTTCCTGGACAATAAATCTTTTTTGTGGTCCTCCTTTTCACCTTACAAGTTTAAGCATGGAGTTTTTCTGCACCCTTAGAATATGAATAAGAAGTTGTATTCACCACACTGCTTAACCCTTTCACTGTCAAATAAACGAATTTGAGCCATGCAGCATAGTATTTCTAGGAAAAAAATTGCATTTTTACATAAGAGTAAAAAAATTGTTTTCTGAATTGGCAAGTGGCTTAGTTTCAGAAGATACAACATGACATAAATAAGTCCTTAAAAATTCATTACCGGTGGCAGCCATAAACCATTCCTCCCGATAACTGGATGGAAATTCTACAAACTTATTTCTATGCAAATAAATCATGGTTACATCACAGCCTTACCAACTGACCTTGATAACCTGAAATAAATGTGAAGGCACCACAACAATTTAACGTGAAAGTATAGTTGTCCCTCTGCTTAAGGAAAACAGCATGAAAACATATATGGCTTTGGAAGTACAGCTCCAAACATTCTTAATCTCAGGACTAAGACTGTGGTGACTGGTTAATGCCATATCTTAAAGAGAAAAAGTTTCTGCCCCCACCATGAACTGAAGCCCAACTCCCCACTCTGACTTGTCCCTATGAAACTTCTGTGGCAAGCTTCAACCATCACAATTACTATTCCTTTACTGACTACAATCTTCTTGGACTGCCTGACTCTGAAGGGGGAGGCACTATGCTTCTCTGAAAGATCAGGAACCATCTGCCGGTCAAAAGGGAGTAATATCCCAGAAGGTTTGAACTAAACAGTCATCATTATTTAATTGATATTTAAAATTCTGTATATAAATTAATTATATATTTCTTCTTAAGTCTTCTTGAGCAACCAGCCAAATGGAAATGGACTTATTACTGAATGTTTTGGAGACTGTCACTGCACCCATTATCAACAGCTGATGTGATAAGGCATACTACTGCCCACAGTATTTGCACATTGGGTTCCAACATTGGTGGAAACTTAATGGGTTTATGAGAGAAGCCAGCAAAGACCAGTGTCCTGCACATGGTGACATAATAATGTCATATATATATATACACACACACATATATATATATATATAACTTTAAGATTTGCCACAACATGCCACTGGAGAGTGCAGACAGTTTCTGTGAAATGGAAGAGCTTCCATACAGAAACAGTTTTGAATAAAACTGTAAAGTGAAGCAACCAAAACTTTCTTTGGTCACCTGTTCAAAGGTAGAAGAAAGCAGGAAATGTGTGCTATGACAGTCATTCCTCATGTGAGCAAACAAGAACATACTAGGTATCCATTCTTTGGGGAAATGATGACATGCCACTGGATATACAATGCCAACTGTTGCAGCAATTCCACAACTACAGAACTGCTGATCCAGCAAGTATCTTACACATTTCCAATGACTGGTAAAGCAGCCCTGCTAACAACTAATTTTCAGTCAAGGACAGCAGTTCTTCTTCAAGAGGACAACATTCCTCCCTGGAAACTAGGCATCACTAAGATCAATCAAGGTTCAGGCAGGTTGGTCAAGATGGTGACTGCACTTTCAAACATACAGTTAATAAATTGTGTCAGCCTCCTAATGATCATATACATTACTCCATTGAATTGTTCTAACTATTTCATGTAGCTATTTTAAACTATATGAACTATGTATCATTGGCAAATGTAAGGATTACTTAAATTAATCAAGGCAGTCAGAACACTCAATCAAAACATGACATCTTTGTTCATTTAGCCCACGGAGCTTACAGATGTACTGTACCACCAGGAGGGGTGATATGTTTTGTGCAACTATTTTGGTTGAAGGACACAGAAGCAGTGTGCTAACTGCCATGTAAAGCAGACATGAAAGAGGTCTCAGAAGCAGTCTCTGCCACCATTACAGTACAGGAATATAATCCACCATAATTAGCTGTACTAGTGCCCCCCCCAAAAAACAGGGAGCATTGCTTTATAATGTCTACTACAACAACCACCAAAAAATCTGATATCTAAACAATTATGAAAGTACACACACTTTAAGTCATTAAGTGCTAAGTTATGTCAGCATGAAGCTGTACATTTTAAATGGGGATCCACCCCATCAAAATATGGGAGGTGGAGAGAGAGTTTATAATATCACAGCACAAGCACATTCATTCACTTATTCATTCATTCTCACTGTTTATGTTTTGTATGATGCTGTATTTCTGAACCCCTCTCCTCACCCTCCAGTGAGCAGTTTTCAGTCTGTGGATAACAAGCATAAAGTCAATAATTATTATATGTTGTATTACATAAAGTTATCTGTCTGAAAAATGACTTATGTTTCGAGCAAAAGTATATAAATTCTCTACTGTACTGATAAATGTTTCAGTAACAAAGTGATAGTCAAAGTCACAAATATGACAAGAGTTAGCAAATGTGATCAGCTACTGTTTCTGTCAGTGAGTCACTCACTGTACATCTTGGAAAAGTCAAAATGCCCGGTTTATGCTATGTTTCTACCTATGTGGCTTATGGTATATGATCTGTAAATAAGGACCATTATATCACATGCAATGTGATATAAAGTATCACAAGTTGAAATTAAAAACATCAAGATTTTTACTGCGCTTGCACTTTATTATTCACACTTCCTTTCCCATGCATTATACCAGATAATATTCTCTTGTGTTTCAGCTTGCTGAAAGTATGATAACCAATATTTACATCTGTTTAAGTTACCAATGTGGAAACCCATACTGCAATCTCTTTATCATAAAGTACAGAAGAATCCCATGTTATGTTTCTTCATTTTAGGATTGCTGTGGTCTCAGTCAAACTACTCCTGTGCTACAATTCTTTTGTTTATGTGTCTCCTCAGTTCAACATTCAAATTTGAGGTCCATCAAAGAAACAATAAAGAGGAACTTAAATGAATTCTGCTAAAGATCAAGGATTTTGAAATCATATTTTCCTGGTTGCAGATATGTGACTTAGAATGAATCATGATAAAATCCAATGGCATGATTTTCTAGAGTACTTATGCAGAAAGCACTTCACAATTAAGTAGAATACAATGCTGCATAAAGTGTACATGTATTATTACCCTCTCATCTATCTACTGCTTGCCCCTTACCCAACAAGCATGCTGCATACATATTTGTGCATGCCAAGGATAGTTTCACTCTGCATCACATAGTTGTAGTTTAAGGGCTTACCCTTCTTAGCTGCCTTCCCAAAGTGGTCATGTCATGTACAAGAAGTCACTGTAACATATGTGTGAAATGAATGTATCAGCATCTGTCCATTAAGCCTCTAGCAACTGCTCTGCCCTAAACAAGTGACATTTAAGCAGCTGGATTTAGTATGCAGTGGTAAGAAGTTAGACGAACATGTCTGTTTGCAGTTACCTGGCACAGGGCTTGCAAACTGTAACTGAGACATACATTTTCCTGTAAAGGAGGTATATTCAAGATGGACTTCACTGCAGATAGACTTGAAGTTGCAAAGCAGACTGTAAAAGAACTTTCAGTCCAGGCATGAAGCTAGCAATCTGCGAGAAGTCTGAGCCAGAAACTAGTTGTGTGTGAAGATTCAGGCCACCAGTATAGTCTCCAATCTGCACCATCTGCACTATCTGATGTAGGCCCTGTAATGTGGCTGGTGAAAGCTGGAAGACAAAAAACAAAACTAACACAGAAAAATTTACTGCAAAAAATACAGCATCTTTTGAGCCACTTTTTTCCCCCTTTTCTTTTCTTTTCTTAAATCCATGGTTTACAAGTTTTGTTCCACACACACAGATTCTGTAAGGCTTCCATCAGAAATAAAATTTCTTTTCTTTCTTCCTCCTTCTTATTTCAATTATAAAAACTTAAGGGGGAAGACAAAGAAGATAAATTTATTTAAAGAAATGAGGGGAAAAGTGAGGAGTGTCAATTGAAACATCTGGTCATGCAGCTGCTTCACACTGCAAATGTCCAAAACATAATAAGATTCTGATATAAGTATTCTTCACAGCAGTGAATGTGATGCTGCATAGTGTGGTAGAAATGTGCCACGTTTTGAGAGGAAACTGCTTTCTCCATCATCAGAGTACAGCTACCCTACAGGTTCCTCTAAAACAGCAGTACCCTTCTACCAGACTACACTGTGTCACATTCCAGATGACAGCAATCTTCAAAATCAAATGTGTTCATAGTACCCCAATCACCCAAATTTCATGTGGCAGTTACCGGTAAAAGGAACAAAAAGGTACTAAATTCTGCATGCTAAAAAGCCACAAGTAAATATTATCCTAATAACACAGTTCCCAAAATGTCCACAGTTTATAGAGTCACCCTGAATGGACAGTCATATGAAACACAGGACCGTACCTTGGATTCCCTCAGGGCATCATACAGGCTCTCCAGCTTTCTAGACACATCTTCTAACTTCCGTTTTAGTTGCTGAAACAGAAGAACACCCATTCAATTCAGCACCCAGTACGCCTTGAGATGGTGATGAACTGGCTACTTCACATACTTGGAATCTTATTTAAATGCCCAAAAGCATGAACCTACCTACAAAAATCAAGTTAGGCTCAAAAGTTGGTCACATCAAGGCTCATTATTAATTCACAATGGGTTAACAAAGGTAACAGATACCTTATGATAGCTCAGTTGGTATAGTAACCAGGCTAGGGACTGGACAACCAGGGAATCACAGTTCCCACAGGCAAAGGACAGTATTCTCTTCTCCAAAATGCCCAGAATAGCTCTGGGGTCCAGCCAGTGTCCTATTCAATGGGCACTGGGGGGCCACTGCCACAGAAGAAAAGCAGTCAGGGCACAAAGCTGACCACTCACCTCCATACATAGCTGAGATTACGAATGAGCGGAGCTATACCTCCACTTCTCCACATTCCTTCATGGAGTTCACATGTAACACTGTACCCTTATGTTAATGATAACGCGCCTCAGGATAGAGAATCCGATGGTACACTGTCAAAATACTACATTCACCCTCTTCCAGTTTAATTCCAACCTCATTCACACCAATTACAAATTAATATGCACAGATATTAAAAAACAGCCCCTTTGGTAGAGGCATATATAAAACTCCTACTATCTGTTATTCTGATAAACTGATATAACATATGTCAAGGACTGTAAGGAGTACAGGCAAAACATTCAGGTAAGCACTCATACAGCGGCAGTAAATATACAGTGCTATTCAAGAATTTCTGGACTGAATTTATTCCTCCATAAGAACAACACAGCCTTTCTAATCAATGCTGTCCCCTACATACACAGGAGGTTCTGTGGGACTCACACAGTCAGCACAGAAATCACACCACCATTCAAGGCATTTCATGAGATCCGCTGTTTAAAATTCAACAAGTGTGTTCTGCAATTATTTTTGCAATATGGTGATATTAAATCTCCATATTTTCAGGAAAAGACATAATTCATACAGTGCTAAATCTGGTAAGCATGTAGGGTCTTGAAGGTTCTGGCACATGCTGACAAGGTTCTCTTTCTACTCCTCATTCAGCAGGCAGAACACTATGTTGGCAGCAAACTGACACACATTCAGACTGTCTTTAAAAATGCTCTGAACTGAATGAAATAAAATTTCTAACATCTTAGCATGTTCATGCACAGTAATTCTTCCATTTTTCAGGACAATGTCCATCACTTGATCCACACTCTCCCCTGTTTTGCTCACTGATTGATTAATGGCCACAGCATCCATCATTTTCAACTGAAATCATACCACTTTCTAAGACCTCTTACGAACATGTGTTCTTCCCACTGTATACACTCCAAAAGCTACTTTCACATTTAAAAAATTTCTATACCATTTTTCTCCAGTTTAAAGCAAAATATGATCCAAACACACTGCCACTGTCTAAGCATGGCAAAATAACAAATGAAACAGCACACACTTGTACTTTACAAGACACAACTGAAAAATCACATGTGCCTGATTCAAAGTGGGACACGATGTAGCAAACTCTACCATATCAACATTTAGTAGGAGTTCATGCTAACAGCAGCAGTGCCATCTTCTAGTCAGTCTGCAAACTCTGTGATTGTACCATGCACAAACAGTTGCCAGACAGCTTCTAAGAGTGGACATTTGCCAGAAGACTATGAAATTCAGAAACTTCTGACAGAATATAGGAAAGGCTTAAAGATCATGTATTCAGTACTATACAACAAAGCCAGTGAAGGCCCAATCCACTGACTAACCAACCAGCCAGTTATATGTCTTCCAGTCATGATCTACCTAACCTTCCTGTCTGACCTGATAATGAAGGGACTGATCTCAGTTGTGGGGTAGGTAGTAGAACCTCAACTACTTCTGATGACAGGATGATAAAAATGACAATGACAATAATGACACCCAAGTAGCTGAATGTTGTGATGACCAGTGAATAATAAATTAGAAAGGATATAGAAAGAAGCAATCATGGCCAAATTTTGGGCAATATGCCTATGCTACGTGGGTATTGATAAGTCCTTAGCCCGACCAGGAAGGAAACAAGCTAATGTTTCTGTCAGAATGGCACATATTTCTTTTGGCACCTTGCCTTGCAGGAAAAGAAACTTGATGGCGGCTCATGTCTCAATTTTGTTGAAATCGCGTGCGTCCCTGATATGCTTTTGAGCTCCTTTCCTTCCTGGTCGGGCTAAGAACTTATCAGCACCTCTGTATTATTTGCCTGAAGGGATTGAGGAAGTCCAAGAAAAGCTGTCAGATGTAACACCAGGAGAATTGATAAACATTACGCTGTACTTACTGGATTGGTTGCAGTACACGCACATCTGTTCCGTAGTTCCTCAAATACTGTCTGCAGATACATATGTTCCTCTGGGATAGGCCCTTTTGGTTTGGAGGGTTCAGCCACCTTAGCTGGTATAACTGGGGGCACAAACTGCTGCTGTGGTTGTTGCTGTGGGTACACTTGCTGGGGTTGATAAGGAGCCCCAACCAATGGGTCAACATACCCACCATTCACACCCATCTGAAAATACAGTTGATTTTGTACTCACTTGAGAGCCATCATGTTCAGCCAAGGCAGGACATGGGACAGAAACCACCTCCATGGATTACTTAACATGCTGTCACTATTAAACAGCCTAGAGCAGTGACAAACAAGATGACTGATAAATGAACTGGTAAGGATGTGACTGGAATTAATCACATCCCATTCAAGATATTCTGTCCCTTGAAGAACTGATAAAAGGTAGGCCAGTTGCTGTCTCAGAGGATATTTGAATCAGAGTACCGCCTAGCTATATTCGAGTGTGTTACCACTATGACAACCCGTCCAGTTAAACAGCAGTTTCAGGACACCATATGCAGCCAAGGTTGCTTAGTGACAGGAACAAAATCATCCTGACCTGTATGAAGTTCAACTCAATAATCTGCCTCCAAAAGAGACACAAATCTCATCCACTCAAGAAACAAACAAGATAAAATTAAAAACAGATGGGGAGAGACCAAAAAAGGACACAATAAAGAAGACAGAAGAGGAGAACAGAACAGGACAGACAGAACCCTCTGGCACTGGAATTAAGTGCCCAACCAACCCTGCCAAAGAACCACAATTTAAATAGCCACCATTACTTCCCATGTTCTTGGCAATGACTTTAATCAATGTTCAGTTTTCTCATCATCACTGTGCACTCACTAAAGTCTATTTTCGGGACTAAAGGGTTAATAATACTGTCAACAGCTACAATTATATAGCACTTATGGCAGATGAATAAAATATGACTATTGAGCATTAGTGACATGATACTAACAACGGAAAACAAAAGCACTCGGAGAAAATCTGTTCCAGTACCACTCTTCCATCACAAATCCCACAAAGACTGGCCCGGGAACGAACACAGAATGCTTTGGTAACATGCTGGCAACTAACCACCTGAGCCATGGCAGGGCCAACGAAAGACCAGAGAGAGAAAACTGAAATATTTTATTTATTTTCTGCCTTCTCTGAGTACCAAGGAGAATGAACCAAAGAGGGTGCACAGAACTGGCTGCAGGAGGAAGCTGACTAATAAGGAGCTTCAAAATTTGTACTCTTCAACAATCATCACATCAATGATTAAATCAAGGTTGATGGTATAGGTGGAGCATGCAGTATAGTGGAAGAGAAGAGAAATGCACGCAGGTTCTTGGTGCAGAAACCTGACAGAAATACACCACTTGGAAGAGTTAGGCAATGATGGGAGCATAATATTAAAATGGATCCAAAATAAACATGGAGGGAAGGTGTGAAATGGGCCCATCTGGATCAGAAGGGGAGCCAGAAGCAGGATCTTGTGAACATGGTAATGAACCTTTGGGTTCCCTACAATGCAAGAAATTGGACTAGCTGAGCAACTATTAGGTTGGTGGTGTTAAAACTCTGGGTTTATTTAATAACAGTGTTACAATGTTGTATGTATAGTTTATTGAATGAAATACAAATGAACACCTATAAATGAATGCATGATGATGAACTGGGGAAGGAAATGGAAAGAAGCAGCAATGGTGTAACTTGAGGCAGCAATTATTTTGGAGGAACTAAGAAAGATCACTAAAAATCTCAGGATAGTCAGTGTGCCAGTAAAAACTAACAGCTCCACAAAGCAAAACAGCAGTGCCACTGCTTCAGCCAACTTGCATGATAAAAGAGAAATAGTGGGAGAAAGACAAGCAAAAGGGAGGAAAAAAAGGAAAGAGTGAAGGATAGAAGAAACAGGCAAGAAAACTGTAAACACTTTGGAGAACATGAACATGCTATTTTTGCAGCTACAGTAATATTCTAAATGCCAAATAAATGTACGGTAAGTTATGTACAAATTAAATCAGACACGTACATTTTGCATCACAGGAGGAGCAGGTTCTTGTGGTGTGGCACCATACAGTGGATGTGTAATAGGATTCTGTGCCAGATAGTCCCCTTTTGGCTGCAATAAACACAACTGTCAACCACTTCCTTCTCCAACAAACATTGTAAATATGCTAAAACACTCACAGACTAACAAACAAACACAAATTAAAGAACTCATTCACAGAATAACAATTGACACAAACTCTAGAACTAACAAGCAGACTAACAATCAGGCACAAACTCTAGAATGCACAACTGACCCTTATCCAGCGCACATCACCTCATCAAAACAAAGCTAAAACTACAACTTTCCTACAATGTTACACCAAAGAATCAAATTCACTACAAACAACATTGAATTTTTACATTACTTCAATATCACGTACAAAATAGGCTGGTTTTTCACTAAACTGGGTACACTGATCACAAAAGTGACATTCAAATCATTACAACATGCACAAATTTTAGTTATCCTCTACTTTCCTCTGAATGCATGACACCCGAATATATCTGTACATACCCCATACTATGCAATATTAAATAATGTTTCTTAAATGAAAACAAAATACTAATAAACACAGTAGTCTCACATTACGGTTCACAGAAATGACAATACATTAAGATAAATGAAAAAAGTGATAAAAAGTACACTGTTCCAGCTACAAATTCAGCACACCTAACACAAAGATGTGATCTGATGCAAAACCTTTGCATCCAGAATTGGAATCAACTTGTGCGAATTAATTTAAAAAGTCTTCTTTTATGTTAACAGTACCTTTGTTAACCTGTGTAATGATAAAATAATAAAAGTAATTACACAATGCACTATCCTATATAGGATATAAACATAAACAGATGTTAAAATATGTACCAAGAGTTAAAAGAAACATAAAGTTCAATTCATACTTGAAGATGTCTTTACATAACACTGCTTTATTAACAACAGATAACACATTGCATACACAAAATTTAATGTTACTGTACTGGGCAACCATTCATTACACAGGGTGAATATTTAGTTTCATTTTCTACTCCTAATATAAGCCAAGTTCCTACAAACATATGGTTGAAACTGCTTTGCCAAATGGAATGGGAACCATTAGTAAGATGGGTAATTAGAAGCACCTTTATTTATTAGACATCACATCAACATAACAGCAACCTAATGCTGACGAACTGTTTAAAACAGTTTTTAGTCCACATTGATAAGCAAGTCCTATGACACCAAAAATTTCAGATGTGTGTTGCAGTGAAGCTACAGCCACTTACATCAAATGCCAAAGTTCACTCCACATGCTGAATCTTGTCAAGTCAACTATGCCCTTCAGATGGCCCCAGAGGTAGAAAGTGGTATGAATGAGACTTGACAATTGTGATGGTCACAGCACCAGTCACACCCATCGATCTGGGTACTGACAGTCCAAAAACTGCCTTAAGTTGCAAGTAAAACAGACAGGACCTCAATCATGCATAAAATACACTGTATGCTGTGTTGTCAATGGTACATTCTCTAGTAGCTGAGGTAATTTTTCTGTTAACATTTGTCACTAACAAAGATGTTGCAACCACATGCTTACTGGCTTGAATTTAGGAGCTGAACACAAACTTATATTTCTTATATGCAATTAACATCACACTGTCACATGTACACAATGTACATACATCAAGGACAGTAACTTCACACACAACTTCAGAGTACTGAAATGGATGTAATAGATATAAACAGTACAAATAAAAGGTAAAGTTGCCCCTTTGCAAACCATGAAGGCATATGGAAATTGGAGGTATGGCACCATGTATTAGTCTTCACACTAGGTGGAGGTAAATGGTCAGCATTATCACCACAGAAACAGCTCTTTGTACCCAATGAACAAAATGCTGAATGGGTCTCAGAGCAGGTCTGGATGTTGTGGAGAAGAGAAAAATCTCTTGTCCCTACCAGGAATAAAAACCACATTTCCTCAGGTGTCCAGCCCTTAAACAAGACACTACACCAATATGGTTGCTTGGCTCTTTTGTTAGATATATTCAATAATAATAAAAATTATAAGTTATTATTATTATTATTATTATTATTATTTTAACAGCTATTTGCCAGTAATCTCTCACAGATCATATGAGATAACAAAAACACACTTCAAAGTCTACATTTATACTTAACACTTATTGAATCCAGTTTCGTAACTTTCATTTAAAGATGCATGATTTGATCTTGGCTAGGACACCAACTACCCGAACTAAGTCAGATTTTAAGGTTCTCATGATGGAGACTATAAAGACATGTAGCCTGACAGAAATTTACCAACTTTTCGTTTGAGTGTGCTTCACTGCTCACTCTTCCACATTGCATATGCAGGCAGAACAATCATCCAAAATTTAGGTATATTTCTACCAGACTACAAAGTGTCACATGACAGTACAGAGAAATCTTTAGCTTCACTGGGCACTTCCAGGTTATGTGTAGATCCCCCTAGGCAAATGCTGGGACATTACCACAAATTACACTATAACTACACCCTTCCACATCCTCTCCATTCAGATCATCCTACGACTGGATGTTATACACAGTTACAGTATTGTTTAAAGAACTATAAATAAATAAATAAAATAATAAATTATTATTTAATGTCTCAGCATAATGTACCTTACAGTGAAATACATAGCGAATTAATAAAGTATTATACGGGGTGTAACATGAGGAACGGACCAGACTTCGGGAGGGTGTTCCTTATGTTATACTATACCGATATAACCCAAAACACCTATATCCAAAGTTGAATGGTTTGGGAGATAATGGCAATTGAAAATTGTGGACTTCC
>Ga0123355_10006809_pt1 | contig 17001 bp, 12 predicted proteins | sample TergutEmb28metaG_3_FD_89872 | JGI IMG/M metagenome (GOLD analysis project Ga0123355, IMG submission 89872) | Embiratermes neotenicus P1 segment gut microbial communities from Petit-Saut dam, French Guiana - Emb289 P1 | ecosystem: Host-associated > Arthropoda: Insects > Digestive system > Gut ...
CTGACCCTTGTATCTCTTACCAGATGCTTCTGACCACCCTCATTCGGAAACATATGTATTTTTACATTTCAGAAAACGATTTTGGACCTTCTATAACTAAATAACTGTTCCCACCGGTTATAACATTTATTATAAATAATGGTTATAAATTTTTTAAGCTGTTTTAAAAAAGTGCAGCAATAAAAATCACACATGACAAAATAACAAACAAAAATCAGTAAGAATTTACAGATCAAAGCCTTGGAAGATAAACTGACAAGCAGCAGTATGAGATGGTGAGGACATGTGCTAAGAATAAATGAAGAAAGGATACAAAAGAAAGCTTGGAATATGAAATAAAAGGGAAAATGCCTAAGAAGAAGACAGACAGCTGAAGACAGAAATGTCAAGTTGGAAAACATAATGCAAAGCAATAAGGATGAATGTGGCAAGCAGTGGAGGAGAAAAAGCAGTTGTGGGATGACAGAGGTAGACAGGCTTGGCTGCAAAATGAACCAAATAAAGTAGAAATGTCTGAGGAATAATATGAATAATTAATCTGACAATGACTGTACATTACAGAACAAACAGCACTTACAAACATGGCACCAGGCAGTATGAAGGTTGGAAGTTACTGTGGACAGGGCTAGAAATACACATGTAGCTTGGCAAGTTTTAAATGCAGTTAAAATTCATTAAACATGGCTAAAAAGTGGTAACCACCTTTTACACACATTAATGCAAAATGTGTTACAGAAATATAAAAACAAGCTGACAAGTATCTCCAAATAAATAAATAAATAAATATTCAGTTTCAGCTATTGCAAGCACAATACATAAAAAAATTTTCTGAAATCTTTAGGAGTACGGATAAAATATCTCCCCAGATACAATAATTTTATTTGTCCCTTGACATATGATATTTTGCTGCAAGCAGTACATTTCTACACATCTCACAGCAAAACCAATCTGAATATTGACTTCTAAATTAGAATGTTCTCAATGTAACATGTATATTACATTTCAAAGCATCATCAATGCCCCTGAGACGACCCAGCATTGCACCAATCTGCATCTTATAAGCAGAATGTTCTTGTTCCAATCGCTCATTATGGATTTTCTTGAAATGTCGCTCCAGTTCCTTCTCTTTGACGGCAAGTACATCAGCCAGATGATCACTGTGAGCCTGTGCCTGGATCTTCAGCTGCTGGCGCATATCGGCCTCAACATCAATTTGCAGCTCAAATGCCTGTTAAAAAAATAAGCACTTCCATAAAATATAGGCATCTTTTTGACCATATCAGCAAGTACAAGCTTATCAACAATGACACTACTCTCTGGCATCAGTTGTTACACACTAAGATTAAATGACGGTGGGCAGCATAGTTTACATACTGATTAAACTGTAATAGCAGTCCCCAAGCATGCCATGAGCATGTGCCTTGTTGCAGTACATGGGAATTAGAACACAGAACTACACCATAACAAGTGTACACCTATTGTTAAATAATGCCATTTATTGCATAAAAGCATCCATCATTGTAAAACAGAAAGACTGAAGTATTTATATGTCAATTGAAAGAGTTAAGTAAATGTGCTGGTTTCCAAATTTAAATACTGGTGCCTCCTCATTTGAGCAGACTTCACTGAATACCCACCTCCTCTGCCAACTTTGCATGAGCATGCATAGAAAAATTCTTATATAAGACTTCCATTTCCAAAATCGTAATCTGCATATTTTGTTTTACATAATCGTTCTTCTATTCAAAGCCTCATGGCAAACTTGGCGTAAGTTCCTCCATGTATCTTCATGGCATGGTACTTAAATAAGCATAGGAAAAACTTACTTATTTTATATATTAAGATTATGGTTTTGCAGGATGTCACGCAATATAGTTCTGTAAACAGGTACCAACATTTTGGGATAGCCTAATGCCTACAAATTCAGCACATATGATACTAGGATTTCAAGTTGCATGAATCTGATATTTTGCTGGATTCTACACATATTTTTATTATAAATGTCAAAACTTCAATAAGAACAATTATTTTCCTGGATAATAATGTTGAAAAAGTGAACACATTTCTCGGCACTGAAGAGCAATGATACATTGACATGACAGCTACTCTCAGTAGTACTGAGAATGAAGTGTACAGGGTTCAGTATACAGCAAAGAGGCAGCACCTTACTTTAAACAAAACATGGATGAAGGAAATTACAGTACATTTGTAAAGCAAAACATCGAACTAGATTACATTTTTAATGTGATACACTATTAATTAGTGTACTTACTTGCAACAGTTACATAAATTTTCATTTCTGTTATTTTACTTTCATTTTAAATGGTACCTTCAAGAAACAGAAAACAGAGTTTCAGTGTTTTTTTGTATTCTTATAACTTACTACATCTGATATACAAGAAATGTGAAAGAAACACATTTGCCCAAACATTTTTCATTGTAGTAAACAATTCTTTTCCTTAGACGAGGAATGCTTATGAGATTACCAAGCTGTAAACTATTTACCCAATGCCACACTTTTCAATTTCCTACCAGTGGTAATAACAATGTAGTGGACATATAAACTTGCAGTACAGGAGAAACACTGGAGCCACTTGCTTTACAGTTTTGAAGTTGTACATGGTAACAGAGCTTGTGTAAAGAAACAGCTTATGCTGAGGTACTACAAGGAATTGCTTATCACTGGACTGCTCTATGCAGTGTGGACATCATTGCTGCATAGTGTCCAATCATGCAGTCTGCCCTGCAAAATGCAGTCCAGTGATACATATTACTTTCTGTATTTCTGTGGAATGTGAAGCAATGTGGTGGCCCTGCAAAAATGCTCCTTGGCTTTTGGTTTGATGGCAGTAACTAATGAATCTTTAGAGTTAGGCACATGAATTTGGTACAGAGCTGCATCATTAACATATCTACAACTATGCAGATAAGTCAACAATTACAAAAACAGCTGCATATAAAACTCTGAAGTTATACCCAACAAGTTTAATGTATACATAATACGCACTCAAATTTTTCAGAACACCACAATAATAATTATAACAAAGAAACAAATGCTGGACTATAAATCTAAGTAACAAGAAAGTTGTGCTATTTCACTAACATTCTGTACTACTCTTTTACATTAAATTCATTACTTAGTAACAGCATTCCTTAAACATTTACAGCTAGATAGGTGGTCAAGATATTACCTCTTACAATGGAACATGAAGGTTTGTAACTACATACATTCACCAAGTCCCACCAATGGACACTATTCTCAACTGGCTGAATCCATTCCATCAACTCTGCCTTTATTCACCTAAGATCTATTTTGAATTTTATCCTACCATTACATTACCATCCTCCTTGGGATTTTCCCATTAAATTTTTCATCCACTTACTCAACAGGCTCTCATGGATGTTATGGATCACACATTACTCCTAATTTGTAGCCAGTTTTCTGATAAAAGAACCTCAAGGGTTAATAACGAACATCAGAGGCCACCATCATCTCCTACTCTAAGTCAGCTGAATGCAGCCCACGTTCTCGCTATACCCAGTACTGCAACCAAATTACATATGTTGAGATACATTTTAAATGAGGTCTTCAGAAAGGTTAAAACACCTCCATAAGCATGATCACCATGTGATTCAGAGCACTTTTTCCAATTACTGTAGTATGTCTGTGAAGGATGAAAGAGAATAAATCATAATTTTAATACCACTGTGAGTTACTTTACCTTCTTCTGATATTCCAGTTCCAATTCCCTGCGTTCTTTGTCAAGCTGAGCCTGAACTTTAGCGGCAATTAATTCAGCATCATCTTCTGAATGTACCTTTGCCAAAGCCCTTTTTATACGATCCTCTCCAATTGTCTGAAACCAACAGACCAGCAGATAATTCCAACTTTCAGAAACACATCACACTCAATTCCAAGAGACCAATTTCACTAGTTCTAATACCACATGATCATAAGAATAATGGACAAACCTCCACACTATAAACAAAGACAGAGACTAACATTTCACAGAATTACAAAACCATGACTTTGTGGGAAATGCCAATTCAGACTGGATAGTAAGAACTTCTGTACTGCATCAGACAGGGGCCTGAAAGTCCTAGGCACAGCAGGTTAGCTGCTTATCAACAAAATTTACAGTCCACATATACTTAGGTAGAATGATGCCAAATATTAAATTATGTTTTTCTGTTAAAACATATTTTTTGAACAAGTTTCCTCATATTTTCACATTCGCACACCTAACTCAAAAATATTGTGCCTCAATGACATTTGGTCCAATCTGTCAACAGTGCTATATAAATAAAATCCTGTGATCGGTTTCCATTGAATCCCCAGTTTTTAAACCTCTACCACACCATATTAATTTTTAAAAATTAAGCTTGTTTATTTCCTTGTTAATTACTAAACCAACCACAAATGACAACCTGAATTCTCACAAGCATAATCAAAATATTGTTTTACATGAAATCACTCATTACTTAAGTCTGAGACAAAACCAAGCACTCATTTAATCTAACAGAGTCCTGCCACCTGGTTGTGTTGTGTTGAATCATATGCTCAATGCTTACCTGTTTCTTCAACCTCTCCACCCACCTTATGGCAAATACAGACTGTCCGAATTATAAAAACTGTTTCTTCACAACAAAACCTACCTCCCAGGGAACACAACTCAGTAACAATGGCTGCTATGGCAATCAGGGTGTGACAGCACACACTGCACACAGACCACATAATCTATAATACATCGTACCTCCAATTTCTTCAGTTCTTTCTGGTAGTACAATACAGTAGAAACAGCATATGCAAGAAAAAGGTCAATATCTCCCTCACTGAGTACCATCTGTTTTTCGCTGATCTGAATGCCAGGAAACAAAACTTTCAATTCGCCCTGCAAAAGAAGGGCCACACAAAATTAGTTAAGTCCAAACATAAAGAAATAAATGACAACCAACATCTTTCCACTGTCCCCCAAATTTCATGTAGAGAAAACCTTACTGTGCATTACTATGGGGATCAGCAAATTTTGAACATTATGGCAAGAAATTTTTAAAGAAAGTTTAGCACAAAGACTGTTGATTTTGAACAAAAGAAACTGACCATTAAATTGCATAAAACCTTCAACGAAGAAACGAAATGGGCTTCCACTCTACAGTGTTCTGTATCTGCAACTTCACTCCTGTGTAAACCCCAATCTGTTTGCTTGCTATGCCATGTTGGTAAATATCATGCTGATATAATTTGAAGTCCACATGGCACAGTTAAAAGGCCTCCCACTGCCAGATAACTGTAAACCCTGGCATGTCACAAAAAGACTTAGTCCTATGGCTGTCTCAATATGACTGCCTATCCATACAGTGTACATGACAAAGTAAGGTTAAAGGTAAGTGGATCGAAAGCTTTCATAATTCAGACAAATTCTCTACACTGTCTAGTAAGTAAAGAACTAACTTCAAAAAACTTCCGAGCTGCTTCCACTTTGTCCCAATACTTCTCTGTGACATTTGCTTTCCTTTTTACTTCTTCCAGTTCATTTTTGGCATCAGTAACTGCTGTAAGGATTCTCTCAATATTTCTATCTGCCTTTTCTAACAGTTCACTGGATACATTGTCTATCCCATCTCTTATGACGTTCTTCATCCTCTCAATACTGTCTCTGAAATCAGAACATTTAAAAATATGGCCTACAAGAATGATTTCACATCATCAGTTTTGTATTAACTATACAGCAGCATGGACAGCCTATTACAGCATAAAGATATTCTGTGATATGATACCATGCAGTATGGTACAAACCTGATGCCCCACTGTCAAGGTGAAAGAACAGCAGTACCTTTCTAGCAGACTACATGATAGTAGTGATGTTTATATTTGCCATTGTGACCACCTAAAATCTCACATATCCTGCCATACTTTACAAGATAAATCCCTGCTGTAATATCAGGGCATGGCATTCAATCACATGCTTTACCCTCACGAATAAAGAAGTTTGAAACATTGAACTACATTACTCCTACAGCAGTAGTTTCATTACCTGTTACATATCAAATACAATGTACAATTTTACACTATCAGGATAAAATGCTACAGTGCTTGCTTGATAAGTTCATATAATATATCAGGTATAAAAGGTGAAGAGAAAAGCCTGGTTCTCACACATGCAAGTGAGGTAAAGCTGTTCCAGTATGTAAGTACAACACAACATTGAAGATGTGCGAGATAGTGGAGGTCTATCTCCACACATTCCTAAGCCTGGCACTAGATGCAGGTGAGTTGTTGGCTTCATTCTCCCACCCACTGAATCGCCATGAGTGTGTACGTAAACAATGAACAACAATCAAGACCACAGTGCTGGCCACCAAACAACCAACCAACTAAGCAAACAAAACATGAATTATTTAAATCAAAATGAAAAGAAGTTAATTAATGTATGATTAATCTGTTAATAAAAATTGTTTTCATTACTAATATGTTACAATATTTACCAACTCAAGTTCTTAACTATTATTCTCAGATTTAAAGTAAAATAATTTCTGAGATCCCTAAAAAATCCACCACCCTCTGAACCAACATTTTACATCTCCAAACACATACTAAAATTCTGATATAGGCCATATTTCACCATATTACTACAGTTACTTACAGCGCTTCTTTGGCCGAAGCTTCGGCTTTCGCTACTGCTTCATTCTTCCTTTTTATCAGTTTCTTCAACTTATCCCACACATCTGCATCCAAAGTCTCTACTGAATCATCAATTATGACACTGATATTGTGACTATAGTCTGCAATTATAAATGATTTGTTGTAAGTACATACTCTGTTTGTTACAAGTGTTGGAAACTCAAACAAGTGCTAAGAAAGATATAAAGTAACTGATGTCTTCTGGCATGTTCACGGACAAACAAGAGTACAGTTTGACTCTGAGGATGAATGCACTACAATCCTTTAAAACATCACTGTTTACCAGACAATATGGCATAACATTCCAGGAAACCTGAATCTTTGTAGCAATGCTGAGAGAATCTCAAATCTTGCAAAACTTAAGACTACACATATGCACTGAATACTAGTGTTACAGCACTCATCACCGATCAAAAGTGATAAAAGTAGTTTATAGAGTGACACAACAAAGTACAGAACACGTAACTCTGATTGGAATGACTAACAGATACAGAATTTTGGTGCAGAAACATCACACAGAGTTCTCAATTGAAATAACAGAATTAGGATGGGAGAAAAGTATAAAAATGCATCTTAGGTAAAAGATTCTCTAATGCAAAAACTCAATTAAATTGGTTGGGATGACAGTCAAACAGTAGAATTCTGTGTAAATGAACCTCAAGCTTCTAATGTCAGAAGGTTACTGATTAATACTGCAGTGCTCAGAATAAAACTTGTCAAACTGCCTTACCCTGAAATGTTTTGTAAGAAAATGACAGTGTTTTAAGGTTAAGAATTACTGACACAAAGTAAATACAGTTTTAAATTATAAAGCATAAAACTGTCTTGTTTGTTTTTGGTCCTCAACGAACTGAAGCACAATGTTTATAAAATGTACATTAAACATGAATAATTAATAAATTATATGAATTACAATCACTCTCAGGGGAAAAAACAGAAACCATTACAAGCATTATTTCAGTAAAAACAAAATATTTTCAATCTTAATCAAATAATAACTACAATCAATCATTTAACTCCTATTACTCTGGCACTCGAACAGTATGAAGGAATTACAACTAATGCGCTTTTATGTTACGAACCTCTGATTGTGCTCACTGCATCACCATATGCTGCAACAGCAGCTATCCCTAAAGTCGAAATTTTACTCTCTAGATCTGCCACATTGACTGGATGTGTTTCTCGAGGTTTCTTGACATCCTCTTGAATTGGCTTGTCAACTTCAGAAACTGGAGCTACCAAATATTAAAAGCTTAGTACATTCTGACAAGATAAGCACTCACATAAGGCCTAGAACTGTGGAAGGGGCAGCTAGGTTTTAACTTTAGAGTAATGGTATTAGCAGCATATATATTATAAAGATGCCTTACACAGGCATGGTTATAAGAATACAACACCCAGCCTTACACATGTACCATTACAATCATGCAACAATGAGCCCTACACATGTGATGTTATAAGACAATGCACATGCAATAAACATCAATAATTCAAGCAGACTGTTTATTAGGTTTATTTACAATATATTAAATATACCAATGAAATCCTAAGGCATCAATGAGTGGTCATGAATGGCAATTCAGATGCAGAGATGGAAGACAAGGCATTACTTGGCACCCAAACAGATAAATGGATAATTATATGTAGCATACTGCAATATATTTCATCATTCAAGTATGTGGAACAAAAAAATCACTGCTTAACAGAAGCGTGTCGGTCATGCATGAAGGAAAACCTAAATGCCCTAGTGACGACTATTATTCTACTGTTTCAGGTCTATCAGAGACAAATATCTCATGGAACAACTAATCAACAGGCAGAGAGCTGATTTTTTTTAAACAACTGTGTACATAATTATGGAAAATTCTAACATAATTTTCAAAAGTAGTGTAATATGAAACTATATAATTACATTCTTCACAAACTATCAAATATCATAATCAGTTGGCTGTAAACAGAAAAATCATTTCCTCATCAGTGATTGAACAAGACAGTGTACACTATACCAGACACAAATGTCCAGCTGATGTGCACTGGATTTCAAAGACTGCTTCAGTTGAAAGGCTTCCCCATATTTTCCGCACTCACAGTGATTTGTGATCCAGGGTGATGTTGAATTATATCTCAGGGCCATTGACATACGGTTTGGGTTTGTCTAATAACTGGCAGTGTCCAAAAAAGAAATTTATTCCATGACACAGTTGATGTACACCGTGCACTCTCTCACGCAACAGAAATTGTAATGACAATAATAATTATGGCCCACTTAGTCTGACACAGACCTCACCACTCAGTGACTTCACCAAGGACTGGCTTCCTCAAGGACTAAGTAACACTAGAATAAAGTAACAAAGCAACCAAGTAGCAAAGTAATCAAGTAACCAAGTAACCTCCCCAAAATTCTGAGGTGTGCCATCCCCGCTGTGTGTTTAAACTATATGGTGAGGTAAATTCAGTCAAAAACACAACTATAATTATATGGCTAAATAATGGTGTTTATTAGCAATGGGAAAACTACATGTTTCGGCCTATAGCGACCATCTTCAGGTTTTGACAACTTTCTTGCTAAAAGAGTTTTATATAATATGCCTAAACCGCATGGTGATGTTGAGATCTCATCATCATTTTACGTGCTTTTGTTAAGCTAATTTTGGTGGGATGTCTATTGCATCAATGAATTTGTAGGTAGCTGGGTGTGGATCTTTCCAGTTGGGTAGGTGTAGGGTTAGGAGGAAACTGTGATTGCAGGTGTGGTATCTTATATGCTCCTATGTTGGGGGGGTTTGTGGGATTGGTTAGTGTGACATCTTCTCCTTATTCTTCAGAACTTCTTGTTCTCGGCAGGGGGTTGGTCTGCCTCCAGGGTTTTGCTATGTGTGCGTGTGCGTAGACTTGGCACATTGACCTCCCCAAACAAAAATTCACTCATCATCATGTAACCAAGTAACCTGCAGCCTAGGCACACAGCTCCTATCGATAACTTACAAACCTCCCCTTGCCAAATTCCAGAAAGCTCCCTGGTCAGTGATTGGTCAATCATTCCAGCAGACCACACACCAAAGAAATAATTACTGAAATTAAACATAATTAAAACTTTTCATTGGTTGGCATGGTGGTGCGATTCCACAGCCAACCTGGGAACAAGGAAGCACTTAACTCTGAATGAGACTGCACCTGCACCATACTCTCCAGGACTGAGGTACCAAGGGTAGGAACTGATGCAAAACAGACGCCTTAAACGCAGAGAGAACACCTGTGCCAAACAGTCCCTTGCACCTGTTTGCCCTCTAGATACACCACTTATTAACTGAGAGAATCAACAGGAATGATCAAATCCATATAACACATACCAATGTGGCATGTTCATGTACTGTTTATACTTCCTCAGCTATCCTAATTGCCTGGTATCATTTTATGTGAATAGACCACTTTTAAGGTGATTTACTGTCCCTGGCAATAGAATGTCTCCACATAAAGTGACCGATATTTTTCACCAATTTTGAACAAATTTAGATTTTCTTGACATAGTTTCATAGAAGAGCCCAGTATCATACTTCATGGAAATGTATCCTGTAGCAGCTGCAATCATAAATGCAGACAGACAAGAGGATGGATGGCGTAACATCCTGAGGCCATTATGCTCGAACAGAATGCGTTTATAACAATTTGATTTCACCAGCAATGATAAAACATACTTAGGTCTTCAAGTACATTGACTGACACTTCTGCCCAACTTTAAACAAACTTTGACTTCCTTGATAAATTTTCACAGAAATCCCAATATCAAAGGCGCTCTAATATATGCACACAGGTGGACATGACGCAGCTAACAGGCGCCATTTGTGACTATGCAAGGGTGCCTAAAAATCAAAGTTTAAGGCATCAAAAAACCCACATTCATTGCTTCCAACAAGAAGCTGAGAATAACTAACAAACCGTATGTTTGACAGGAAAACTTTGCCAAGATTCTGGCACTCCTGCACATACATAACACACTGCATATATGAAATACCAGCAAGAATATACTGGGATAATGCCAAAAAAATAAACATATTTATCTTTATATACACTAAAAATGTCATCACAAATAATGATAAAAATAACTTAAATAACTAATCATATAAATGTCGAAATCATGTGTGCTTCACAAACATTTATCTGTAGTTTTATATCAAATTCTCCCTTTTCCACATACATCCAATGCACCAATTCTTCCGTAATGTGCAAAGTTTAAGACAAAATGGTAACACATGCCGTTTCTAAATAAGAGATAATATTACGGAAACCAATAACCCTGTGAGCAACAAGAACACACACCCATGTACCTGCAGGGACCTAATGACAGAGAATGGGCATACATTAATGTCCCACACGTCACAGCAAGGACTATGGAAATTCCACAATGTCCGCTTATAAAGTAAATCAAAGACAGTATTCTTTAAGCTCATGCTGAGAGGTCTTGACACATGAAGTGAAACTTACTGCTCAAGGGGTTAAGAAATAATGTGAGCAAAATGACCTAAATATTTACGTTTATATTCCTTCTTCAGTGGTTCTCTAATCTCTACTTTTGCTTTTTCTTCCTCTTTTTTTTCTTCCTTTTTCCCAAACAGGTTATCATAGACCCTGAAACAACCATTCACACTGCTATTGTTTATGATATCTAAAATTGAAATATTCAGCTAACGAACAACCCATTAATATACAAGAAACAAAGAAATAAAACTAAAAGGTAAGTAGAAGCTTAAATAAAAAATAACCTACTTACATCCAACATCATTATGGTACAAATAATAAATGCACAGTACATACAAAGGGGAACAAAACTTTGGTTAGCAGAAGATACTCACATGGACTTTAAACTTTCATACATGGCCTGAAGCTGGTCAAGGAATGTTGTCTGTTCTTGTAACACAACTTTGAGGAACTCCTCTATGTAAGGCACATTGTCACCCATCCATCTTCGAAAGTCTCTGTCATAAGCTGCGTATGCAAATGTAGCAAATGTAGCTGCAGCCAATGTGCCAACGGTATACTTAAAACCTGTACCACTGAAAAAAAAATTGAATCAAACACATTACACAAAATAAAACTATACTTTCAGCTAAAATAAATATATATATATTAAGTGTACACTAAAAACATACTATTATATACATAATAAGTAATAAAAGAAAATCAGTGAATAAAACAAGCACTCACGGCTGCAACTACCAAACTCAATCAAGTCAAAGCATCAATATCACTCCAATGACAGTGATAGTAATTTACGTCAAATGCAAGACATGTTTATTGTTACAAGATTAATATGATTAAAGGTTATGACAATTAATTTTTGAGAAATAAAATAGATAAAGAAATATACTCACACCTTACTCTTACTTGGCTCAGTGTATTTATTTGCATAATACCGTGGGACAAGATACAATCTTGAGGGATTATGTCGTGACATCTACAAACATAAATGCACATCATATTATCAATGAATATACATAACTTACATTAGTCAAACAAACTAAAAAAAAATTTTAGGTACTCTTTATACAATGACTGGATTTTACACCCTTGTATAAAGTAAAAAGAGATGTCATAATAAAAAAACAAACAATAAATGCCACCACTCTATCCTAAAATTCATTCAGTGGCATTAATTTTAATGTGTATGAACACTTCCCCTTATTTTAACTGATGGTAATGTGTTCTCTTCCACACATTAACAGATAGTGTTCACATTATGAATGAATTCAGCTGGCTTCCAACACAAAACCTTTTCAGTGAGTCAGTCATGGAAGTAGGGAACAAAATTTAGTCCCGTACTAAACAATTATCATAAAAATTACCAAAAGTGTCCCTTATAATCTAACACCTGTAATATACAAACTTCCTGTCAGTAATCAAGTAGATTAATAGCTGGTGTGCATGTCTAAGGCCCCTTTAAACACACCTTCATCTGAGTAGCTAGCAGAAAAGAAGTAAGACCAGTGATTGGTTCATAAATTACAGTCTCAGGCCATGCACCTTCAATATGACATTTTCTATGCATCAGCTGGGATAGTTTTCCTACCACACCTGTAGTAATAAAAATAATCTAAAATGTATGGAACATACTACCGAATACTGATTATACTGTTAGGACAGTAAAATTAAGGTTACAATGAACCAGACACACACACCTAACCGGTTACATGTTCTGGCACACTAGTGGTGCCACCATCAGATCGCCATATACAATGCAGAGTGAAGTATGTCTCATTGTGTATTCATATATAGTGTTCTCATGTGGGCTTTAAGGGGGTGGCCTCACGCAAATGTAACACATCACAGAGCTGGTAAACTGTACCCTAATTTTTGCCTATAAGTACAGGTAACCCACGCTCTTCAAAACTAATGGCAGGAAGGATCTTCTGGATACATACATCTGCACGGTTATTCAAGATTCTGCTTACCTGATACAGTCAGGCATACAGTACTCTAATTAAGGAGGTCATTCTTAAAGTACAAAACTGTGCTGACATGTACACATTTTAAAAGTCAGTTCCATAATTTCTAGCAATTACAATGGCTGTTACGTTTATTTTATTAGTGAGTTAATTCACTATAAAATATAAGACCTGATACTGTACGAAGTACGTTCTTAACCAAGAAAGTAACTGGAGCAGACGACAACACTAACACCATCAAATAGAAAAATCATATTTAACGCTGATATCACAATGTGATCTTTCGCAAATACCATACATACCCGTGGTAATCCGTGATACGGAAATTTAATTCCTACTCGAAACATTTTTAAGGGCCTGACCACAATCCGACCAAAAAGGAGTGCCGCTAATGAACCACATGTGTTACCACTGATCACAGATTACCAACATGTGTCCAATATGGTGCACAGTAAAGAATAATGTATTAAAGTCATGTTGCGATTGATTATTGGAGGTTAGTTTCGAGATTCATTGTAGTGAACCTGCAGAATGTTTATTGTGCTTAATTTGAATTTATCTGTCTGTTATAAAATTGTCTGATGTATTAGTTTGGAAGTGAAAGTAAAATAATAATCCAGAAGGTTAATACGAAATATGTGAGATTTAACCGGCTGTGTTCATGTCAGTGGAAATTATTATATACAGACTTTTGTGACTGAACCCTCAACCGTATGGGAATATTAGGAAGTTACAATGTCGATTATGTCATTCACTATCCCTATAACCTAACCTACTTCCCATCCAAGCAGACTGTGATGTAAAGCACTACAGGCCTTAGAATGCTGAGTTTTTAGCGAAGTGTATTATACTGAAATATATAATTTTATAATTTAAGTTAACAAGGTGAGTGAAGAGTAGAAACCAAATTTGTCTACAGAGCTACATGTATATCCACTCCACGGTGCGATGTGTAGGATGTTTTGGGTAGAGTTGTTTGAATTCTGAAGGCTGTGGCAGTGTATTACTCAATTATAAGCCTTCAAGGTAATATTGCTATGCTCTAATTTGCATTACTAATTAATACTGTGCCTAAATTGTTGAATTTACAGTTGCCAGAGCTGTTGGAGTGTCAGGAAAGAGAGTAACTGCCATCCTGTCACCAAATGTTGCCATTTCCGAACAGAAAACATATGTTACATTGTGTCCACAATTCAAATCTTTACATCAATACTCAGTGAACTACAATACCTTATTTTCTGAGATAGCAAGGTCGCAGTTATTGAGGTATGGCATTGCTTTTTGAAACTTATATATGAAAAATGTAAAACTGCATAATATATTTTAACTCATCAAACATTAGTTGCTCTTCATGTTTCATTTTCAGTGCTGTTGTGCAACAAAACATCCCAAAGATACTACAGCCTCAGATTAGGACGGTCACAAAGTTTTCTCTCAACAAGGGCAAGAGGAAAACTGTGAAGACAGTAATTAAGCGTTTCTTCAGATTAGCCTGGTAGGCCTCATAAACATGTAATATCTTTTTGCATAAAAATATCAAGTTCAAAGAAGCTTTCATATTTGAAGTTGGCTTTTCCCAAACTGTGTTCTGTGGAACCCTAGAGTTCCACGCTATGCTTCAATAAGAAAATTTAAATGACAACAGAATTTTCTCTGCCCACATTCACAAACAACATAGTGATTCACTTGGTTACGACTTGTTCCTGCCCAACCAGCCAGTCAGAAACTTCCCACACAGATGCCTGAACAGAGTTATGTTAGAAATTTGGGAAAGAGGAATGCTTTTGACCACTCAGCACCACACAGATAGGAAAGCAGTGCACATGAGACAAATCATACATTTGCATGAGCATTACATGTGGGGACTTTTTGGTATGAATGAAGTTTTAATTTGCTTTCTTTTGCTGTACTATTTTCCATACCCCTTTTACATTCCATTTGTATGTTTCAAGTCCAAGACAGATGTATGGCAGAAGAATTTTGGGAAATGCTGGTTGAAGTGATGAAAGTATTATCCTTAATTAGGAAAAGCAAGTTCCCAGCAGCAGAATGCAATCACTTTTAGACATCTATGTCCATTGTATATATGATATACACCCATTTTGAAGATTATTTTAATTTATTTTAACATTTTTTATTTTAATTATTTTAAAATTGTACCATGCATCTTTATTATTCATATAATCAACCAAGAAAAGCACAACTGATCAACAATTTATTATACTGCTCTTTATTACACTGCCCCTACTTAGCGGGTACTGACTATGAGCTCCCTGAAGATGACGCAGTAGCGTCGAAACATGTAGCGGCAACATAATAAAGAGCAGCGTCATAAATTGTTGATCAGTTGTTCATTTGTTGGTTCATTATACAAACCACTTTGAACACCACTGGTGAAACTTGTCTCCTGGGCAGCTTATGTATTTGACCATTTCATGAAGCTGCTGTCTCTTGCAGTCACGGTAAGTCTTGTCATACAGTTCATGCTTCTTTTGTAATATTAAGATCTACTTCTGTCCAGATACAACTAGAATATTTTAAATGACATTGAAGGTAAAAGCAAAACACTGACATATGCCTAAAACTTTTCTGTTTTTAAAAAACATATATATGTATATAACATTAAGTGGATTTAATTTATAAATTTTAGTCAAAGTGACAGGTTTCGTTTTTGTTGTATTAAAAAGTGCTGGTACAGTGTACCACTGAATACTGCCAGGGAAGAAACTACCTTGATTATATTTTGATGAAATGCACATAAATTATTTGCACATCTTACATATTTTCCTCACTGTCCCTGTTGAGATGTCACCAAGTATATTTATTTTATGATATGTAATGTGAGGACTACAGTAGGTGATGTCAGTATTGTCTCTACTAGAACATTTCAGTATTACCAAGTGATATAGAATAAAGCTCTTTAGAATTACAATTACAGGCACAGTGGGAATGTATTATCTTAAGAGAATAAAGCTTTACTAGTAAGACATAAATATTCAACATAACAAATAGCCTTGAAATGACATGAATCAGAATCCTCACAACCAATTTTCTGACATCTTAATGCTCTCCCCATCTCCTCCTTCATTAGGTTACCACACCATATTTCTTGTTTCCATTCCATATGTTCATTTTTCTGGTAACAGCAGGTGACCCACATAAATAGCAAAATACATTATGCAGTATCCTAAACTGTCTCCTTGGTACTTCTCGGACTCTTGAATAATTTTTGACACTTGCACTACATGTTCACCAAACATGTCACACCCATACAAAACAACTGGCAATATTAATGGTTTATATACTAACTCACATACACTTCTTGATCTTGAGTACTTAGATGATCGTAAGACATAATGTGTATAGTTTTTGAACTCAGTAGCAATATTTACAAAATTTTTTCATCTAATTCCATCTTGAATCTCATTTCTAATTGTTGTTGTTGTTTATACCATGATCATATAATTTTTTCTGTATTTTAACACTGGACTGATATTCTTACCAGTAGGATAATTTAGATAAATGGGTGACATGTACCCGTTGTTACAGGGGTGGTTGGATCCGTACCCGTGCTGGACGCTTTAGACATTTATGGAGAAAATCTCCATACCAGAAATATCGTTACAGACAGCACGTCTTCTGCAATGCAACGCAAAGCACATTGCTCGATAAGATGGTCACAAAATACTGGAAGAGACGAAGGTATTATGTAGACGATCCGTATGAGCCTTACCATACAAGAGAAGAATATCCAGTCACAAGAAAGAAGCCTCTTCCAGCTCCACCACGTTAAAGTATGTTACACCACATGACATCCATATGTTTAAATACAGTTTGTAGCAAGTTAGCAAAAATAATCTGAAATTGAAAATGATAGAC
>Ga0123355_10006810_pt1 | contig 16999 bp, 15 predicted proteins | sample TergutEmb28metaG_3_FD_89872 | JGI IMG/M metagenome (GOLD analysis project Ga0123355, IMG submission 89872) | Embiratermes neotenicus P1 segment gut microbial communities from Petit-Saut dam, French Guiana - Emb289 P1 | ecosystem: Host-associated > Arthropoda: Insects > Digestive system > Gut ...
ATGGTGAGTCACTAAGTACAGGTACGGCAATTGTAGTAGCAGCTGCTTCTGTGCCGTATCGGTTTACAATAATTCGTGCTGTCTGGTGTATAAGCGACAGAAAAATATTGTTCTTCATAGTACCTTCTGCTAGGTTGGTTAGGTCAGCGAAATCTTGGCTAAAAATATCAGCAAGGCCCATTGCCTCAAGAACGGAGTTTAAATTTATGTCTAACTCTATGTCTAACGCAGGCATTTTTACTGTGGTTTGTGCGTGGTTTTCGAGATTGTTTAGTATATCTATTATATCATTATTGTTATAAAAATTTCTGATACATGACCCATCTGTTGGACGGACCATAAAAAAGCCAAGTCTCCAGTCATCATATAGTAAGAATACAGCTTCGTAATAGTCGGTTACGGTTATACGTTTTGGCAATGGTTGGCCTGTTGACAAAAACATTGTCTCAATTTCGACATCGGAACTTGTGCGAAATACATCTATATATTCTGTTAGTGGGCTAAAAGAATCAAGCCATTTTGCAGCTATATAGAGAGTGTTTATTAGCAACATTACGACATCTTCGGGGACTTCTTCTAAAAAATCCTTTATCAGCCCTTCAGTTTGGCTATATATCCAATCATTGATTTCTTCAATAGTTGATGGGGCGTCAAGTCTGCGGCTATAGGCATTAGAGTTGAAGTATCTGATCATTGCCCCACCAAAATTTTGGTTTGCATCAAAATCATAGTCAGCCCAAATGGAACCGGCCAAGTTTAATTCAGTGCTACCGCTAGTTCTGGTTAAGTCGCTGGTAAGGGTGTATAGAGCTAACGCAACTTGATAAAAGTCGTGACCAAGAAGTTGCTCCAACTCGTATAAAGTATTGTTTTTTGCCCCGAAGGCTACCATAGATAGTGCATAATACACTGAAAGTGGTGAGATTACAGGTTTTTTTTCACCAGAGGCCAAAATTTGACTGAACAGGGGCTGAGAGAAGTTATTTATCGCTTGCGCTATGTCGGTGTTAGAAATGCCTGAAGGAGGGATCGGAATGGGGATGTTTGTAATTTCGACCGAGTTATCATATGTTTCAAATTCGTTTTCCAGTGGTAGGTAGTAGTTAGGAGTACTGCAACGGCTAAACAAAATTAGAAACAGCAACAATAGTGTTGTAGCAATGGTTAAACGAAATAAATTCATCATAACATACCTCCTTGGAATAATATGAGCCATACGCATACTTGTAGAGTATACGTATGGCTCTCTGCAAAAAACGATGTTTACCGTGGAGTTATAGGTAATATAGCGGTCGAATATGCAAATTATCTCATAACAGGTTGATGAACTGCTCGAATTAAAACCCAATTAAAAGTATGTTCTCTAGAACAACCAAACCTGCTACAAAAAGTCATTGTGTGTCTATAAATATTGGTAACGTAACAAAGTGTCTGATTTATATTCCAATGATCAAAACAACGGCTTACAATACTGTAATATTCAAACATCGTCTGCAAGCTACTCCTGCAAATACTACATGTTCCCGCACTTAAAATTTCAATACCAAGCTCATTGACATTGCCCTCATTAGTACAAATGAACTCATTTATATTTGTGTAATCAAAATACTGCGGTATATTACATTCACCAAATGAATTAACCAATTTGTTAAACACTTCCATAGAAACAGCTTGAGCAGTATCAAATTTAGAGGTGTCACAACACTCGCTATATGATAAATTCAAAGATAGTGCATGTGTGTCATTTGCCGACAAAGGATTTACAATAATTAAAGACATTACAAGTATTAAAGCTAGTGATATGGCAATTCGTTTACGCATAATAAAATCCTCCCAGATATTTTATTTATTTTGCATTATTTATCTGTTTTAAACAACATGTGTAGAGTAATTGTTAAGTACCATTTATCTCATAGTGGGTTGGCAAACGTATCGAGTAGTATGCGTAGTGGTAACGCCTCTGCTACAAGCCATCCAACTGCACATCATATTGGTTTGTCTATTAATTCGTGTTGTATAGCAGTTTGGGTGGCTAGAACATGGAAATGTTGAACTCCATTCATGGAACATGTAAACAAGTCTGTTTCCACACAAATGACATGACCCTACGCTTAACGCCTCAAGACCCGATTCATATATTGTATTTACTTTTACAGAGGTAAGTACATCTACATACGAGACTTGTGTTAGGTACCAGTCATAAAAAGCATCAGACAATGTGTTAATTTCATCCATAAATGCACTTTTCGATACAGATTTTGTTTCACCGTTACACTCTTCACAGCATGATGAAATATTCATCGTTATATTGTCATACAAAACCCCTCTGGCAAGCTCTTTTTCAAAAGTAAAAGGATACTCTATTAAAAGAGCATGCATTACCTCAAGTCTGTGCTCTTCTCTTACTTCTTCCAAATGAAAATTTCCGGCAATACCTTGCGCTTTTACAGGCATCAAAACAATATTTGACACCACTAATAACAGTGCAAGGATTATGAACAAAATGCGTTTGTTTCTCATCATAATTCCTCCCAGTCAATAATTTTCTTTGCTATACAATGGCCTTTTGTATGGCTGAAGCATAAAAGATGACATCTTTATAATATTATACATAATCGCCCCTGCTGCGTCAACAAAAATCGATATAATCACTGCAACCAAATTACGATATAATCGCTACATCCAAATCCGCAAATCCAGATAAAGTAAATTCATCAACCGCAAAAAACACGATAAACGGATTGCAAAAGGAATCGTTCCTTATTTTTGCGATTTATATCTGCGGCCTTTATTCATATGCAAATTCTAGCATAACCATCGGTTTTCAAAATAGCAATAAATGATATTTTTGCACTTACAGTAGCGTCTCCCTGACTGTCGAATAAACACATGTGCATGAAACGCTATAGACATTATTTATGTAAAGACGCATTCTATAAAAGTTGCAAGCACACACAAAAAAAGCAAAGGTGGTAGTAAAATGGAGCAAACACACGAAAAATTTGGCAACCTGGTGCTACATGTTAAAGCATCTACATTCCGCATATTGCGCAGGTTCATTCTTTTTCTAACCCCGGCAGTGGCGCTAACATTTATAGGCGTTGTTGGCCTAATAAACCCGGCACTAATGGACATGGCAGACGAGCCGTGGGTGGCTTACCTTGTATTAGGCGGCGGCATCCTTTACTTTATTTTCATGATATTTTTCGTAAAACCATACGAAGCTGCTATTTACGAAAAAGGTTTAATTTACAAACGCAGGGGTAAAAAGTGGACCGAAATTAGTTTTGATAATTCCGGAGTTACGGATATAGTTGAAACTACACGTGTAAGTTTTGTACCCATATGGAGGTCTAGGAATTTGACAATTGGCACACAAATTAATGAGCCCGATGGCACTATGGACGAGAAACCAAATTTTGCAACACGTTTTGCCCACGAGGCAATGGCGTCTAACACGTTTGTGAGAAGTAACACTCCAAACTTTCACGAGTTTGCGGATACAATTATTGCAACGCAGTTAGCACATATGACAAAAGGCCTTACGGCAGAAAATGTTTTTGAAGCATCGCTTTCTTTTGGTGAAAACCTTGTGCTTACAAACGGAGAATTTGTTTACAAAAAAGATAAACGCCGTGAAGCCAGTGTGCCTTTAAAAGATGTAAGTAATGCATCTTTGTTTAACAACTTTGATGGCGACGGCTCTCGGATACGGCTTGAAGGCAAGCCGGATGAGGGTGGAAAAACACAATTTTTACTTGATGCATTTGTTGATAAAATAAATAATTTAGCAATTTTACATTTTGTTGTGGACTTGGCTAATGGCCGGGTGTAAAGGTAATGCTACATGCCAACTTGTCGAGCTATGTAGCACTTTTGCGTTAAATCAGAAATAATTCGGCCAAATAGTTGCAAAATATATTTCATGCTTATGTTAGTATTATCTTGACAGTCAGCAAACTGTTGTGTGTTGCAAGCGGGTTCCTCAGAGCGACTCGCTTGCAGCCGCTCCTAAATAATATATGGTGCAAATTATTAATATTTATAGTATAGCAGAGTCGGTTGTTTTGACGTATTAAGTGAAGTTTAGTGCGTTGGAATAATTGGCTCTGTTTTTGTTTGGCTCCTGTTTTCTATGTAGTGTTTCTAAGAAATTTGCAGTAAATGAAAAATAGCACTTCAAGCTATTGATATGTTTAACAGCTTGAAGTGCTATTTTTTATCTAGCCTCGTCGTCTTCGTATTCACCTTGGCAATTTTCTAGGCATACTAGGCGCGGGCTTACACGAATGCTCAAAGGTCCGATAGGGCTTCCACCTTTACAGTCAGCATAGGCAACAACTGTGATACTGAGCACCAAAATAACAACTATAATCACTGATAATATCTTTTTCTTCACTCCACCACCCCATGTTCATTTATTTTTTTATAGATTGTATGACATATAGCAGCCATTTTCAATGCCTTTGTATGATTGTTATTTTTTTCATAGTGCTCCAGAAGAATCTCGCAATAATCCAACTCAATACTAAACAATGCCTTGCTTAATAAATATGGCAATACCTTTGTTTCTAAATACTCAAGTGAGCTATCATCCTTCAATGTCATAAGAGGCTCTAACGATTCAAATAGAATCATATAAAGTTCATTGTCTTTAGCCAGTTCTTTCCCTTCCGCTATCAAAGGCAAGCATCGGGCACGATCATTTATTTCAACAAGACAACGAGCTTTTTGATAAAGATTTCCTAGATATATTGTGCTCCCTTTTGCGAGATAATCAAATGCTTTATCAAAATAATAGAGAGCCGTCTCCCAATTCTTGTCCTTGTTATACAAAAAACCAAAATTGTAATAAATGGTGCCAATATAATACTCATTTTTATCTTTTTGGGCTTTTGTTAGGCACTTAGTTAGCAATTTATTTGCTTTTTTCACATATCCCCATCTAATTAAATTTATCGCAAGTAAATTTGCAAATGCAAAATCAAGAAGAGTTATTTGCTCACCTGTATTAATATTACAAGAATCGTCTATAAACTTAACAACATTAGTATAGTAACCAAGGTTTGATAAACAATGCGCGATATTGTAATGAAGAGATACATTTTCTTCAAACCCACCCTTCATTAGTCCAAACGCTTTTTTGTAATACTCCAAAGCCTCTTGATATTGCTGATTGTAAAATACAAGCGTACCATAATTGCTATAAAACCAATACATAATAGTGTCATTTGTTTTGTCTATTGTCGTCTCTAGTTCTGCAAGAATTTTTGCGGCCGATTTAAATTTCTGTTCGCCTAGCATCAGTCTGCAATCAAATAAACTATACAGGTCGTTAAACTCTTGCTCAAAGGGTAAGTACCTAATTTGAGACAATTCTTTTTTTATTTGCTTAGCCTCTTCAAAGTTGCGCTCGCTAATTGTATCATTCCACATAAACAGCCTGTCTAAAAAAGCTTTACGCTCTTCCTCAAACAATGGCATGCCCTGTACACCCAGTGCTGCCTTTACCGCAATTATCATACTTTGGTCGTGATTAATATCCCTTTCAATATTACTAATAATAGTACGGCTATAACTCATTTTGTCGGCTACAACTTCTTGGGACATATCCTTGGCTTTTCTTATGGCATAAATTTTTTGACCTACAGATAAAACATTATCTCTCATATGTACCACCCCGTTTTAGAATATTGCCAATTGTCTTTAAGTAAATGTACAATCAACGCTCCCCTGCTGCAAATAATACCATATCATCTATATGTTGTCTGCAAAATAACAAGAAAATAATATGGTATATTATGGCTTTTCTGTTTTGAGGTATTCAAAAACAACTACATTTCAAGCAGCATTGGAAAAAAGCGGCAAGGCCGCTTTAATATATCTCGTATTTCCGCTTAATATGGGTGAATTCAGCGCTTTCACGCTCGCATAATAGTATTACTTCTTCCAGACTGTATTTTTCTTCCCGTATAAATGTACCGCCGGTGTTGTAGTCAATCATATGCTTACCTTTTTCATGGTAGGGTGGTGTAAACTTAAAATTTGCACCTCCCATTTTGCGTATTGTATATAGCATTGTCATTCCTGTTTGTACGCAGCGGAAAGCGTCCCGGTCTAACACATGAACCTCTACGCCACCGCATAGCTCCCCGGCATATTTAGCACCGGCGGGCAAGTAAGGGATTGGGGTAAAATAATGGGGGCGGAAATATACTCCGGGCAGGTTGTAGGCGTTAAGTGTATCCGCTAACTCATCTGCATTAAGCCAAGGAGCCCCAACAAAGTGGAACGGCTTTGTTGTTCCCCTACCCTCGGATACATTTGTGCCTTCAAAAATGCATGTTGCGTTGTATGTGAAGCAAGTGTCTATAGTGGGGATGTTTGGCGATGGCAGAACCCACGGTGCGCCTGTGTCTTCGAAGTACATATTACGGCTGTAGCCTTCCATTGGAATAACTGTTAAGTTGCAGTTTATGCCATATTCCGTGTTAAATAATTTTGCGCATTCGCCTATTGTTAGCCCGTAGCGCTGCGGGATAGGGTATAGACCTATGAACGATTTGCAGAACGGGTCTAGCATGTTGCCTTCTACAGTGGAGGCGTTTAACGGGTTTGGACGGTCGAATACTACAAGCTCTTTGTCATTTGCCTTGCAGGCCTCCATTATATAGGCCATTGTGTATAGGTATGTGTAGAAGCGGGAGCCTACGTTTTGTATATCGAAGGCGAAGATGTCTATATCTGTGAGGGTTTCCGGTGTGGGGCGGCGGTTTGCGCCGTACAGGCTTACTACGGGTAGCCCTGTGCGGTTGTCTTGGTAGCCTTCTAGGGTTACCCCGGCTTGTAGGTTGCCTCGTACGCCGTGTTCCGGGGCGAATAGTTTTACTAGGTTGAAGTGTTTGTGTAGTAGGTCTATTGTGCTTTGGAAGTTGGTGTTTATGCCTGTGTTGTTGGTTAGCAGGCCTATTTGTTTGTTCGTGAATAGGCTTGAGTTGGCTTGTAGTTGGTCTATGCCTAGTTTGGTGGGCATGGGTTGCCTCCTTGTGTCAGGAAATGGGTTATATGTGTTAGTAGGTGGGTTCCGGATATAATGTACGATACCCCAAACGGTTACTGAGAGTAACCGTTTGGATATTTCCGATTGCTATAGCTGCACTTGGGAACATTCCTTCTTCATTATAGCAATTTTCCGGGTTCCATTCCACAGGATACACATTAAACTTGTCAAAGACATTGTCAAAAACTTTAATACCGCCCTTTTGTGTGCCAGCCAACATGCTCCATAATGTTAATTCCACCGCATACAGGCGAGTTTCTACTGCCTTCCGTTTACATTATCTAAATGGTCTCAATTATGGTCTAGGACATCTTCAATACGCTGCAATTGTTACACTAAGTGCTGCTTTCCACAAATTTTTTGCAATATTCACAAAAAAAACTACGCATTTTACAAATTTCATGCTACAATGAATAAAAATTACAACTTTATATACAAATTTGACATACCGTACACATCCGGAACTAGGCTTCAAATGCAACGGTTAATATTTCATCTAAACAGTACACTGGCTAACCCTACCAAACCCACTACAAAATACATCTTTATATGCTCTTCCCGGCGCTCAAATTATGCGAACCTTTAGATTCCCCGACCCAACGCGGCAGGGCACATATGGGCTGGTTCACAAGAATTTTTGACAATATGCACTACACAACTAACCCAAACAGAGCCTTTGCTTTCGATCTTACGCAACGCATTACACATGATATGGCAAATGGTGCAGGTCACATACATTTATACGCCAGCTTCCTACGGTGCGGGGATGTTAACGGAGACGGACAGATAGACCCGGTAGACCGTACTCTAGTGCAAAATATAGTGCTGAGGATGTCACTAATACCACATTATGCACATCGACAAACAGCAGATGCAAACGCAGATGGCTGGATAGACTCGGTAGCAAGCAATCTGTAGAGTAGTGCTTAACACTACCGACTATATGGAGGGAGATGTAGCTATGAGAGCAAAAGAGATTTTTATAGCAGCTGCTATGGCATTAGTACTTGGCTTGGGCGTGATATTGCCCGGGCATGTAATTTTAGGAGACAGGTATGGCCATGATATTGTTAATAATTTGCAGGTGCAATATATTGTGGCAGAGAATACTGACAAAGAGAGTGAAAGCAATGAAGCTTTAGCATTAACAGGCACACTATGCGGCGCAGTTTATACTGGCATTACATCGCTGTCACCAGCAGAAACAGCCGCAGCAACCATCAGACTCTTCCCACACTATCCAGAATGCGACCCAACCTTTTACTATGAAATTGAAATACCCGATATCGACATTGTAATTCCGGCAGCCCTGAGACCTGTACTAAGAACGATGTACGGAACGGTGGACAGCCCTGGCTGGGCGTTCTTGGGCTGGTACGAGAATGTGTACACAGGCATGCACTACACAAACTATCCAAACCGTATAACACACACAGAGCGCCTGCACGCAAACTGGCTAAGGTTTGGCGACCTTAACGGCAACGGCACAATTTGCCCTGTCGATAAAACATTGATGCAAAACCGTATATTGGGCGACCTTACAAACGATGATATCATCATGCAAACATTCCACCTAATGTGCCCAAGCTACGAGTTCCATATTCCTGACGGCGGTTTTGCAAACCATTCGCTATTACGAAATCATATATTGGGTGCCCCAGGAGTTATTTTGGGACCTGTTCAGCGGTAGTAGGAATATTAGTGGAACAAATGTAGAGCTAAATTCTATTATTCCTGGCTATGAAATAGAAAACTGCCAAATGCCGAAAAGGGAGGTGTAGTTATGAGAGCAAGAGAAATTTTTATGGCAGCTGCTATGGCATTAGTACTTGGTTTAGGTGTGGTATTACCTGGGTATGTAACTTTTGGAGACAGGTATAACCATGACATTGTGGATAATGTGCAGGTGCAATACATTGCGGCAGAGGATACTGCCAAAGAGGGTAAGAGCAATGAAGTGATAGCATTAACAGACACACTGTATGACGCTGTTTATACTGATATAACGCTGTTGCCAGCAGAAACCGTAGCTGCAACTATCAGACTCTTCCCACACTATCCGGGAGATAACCCTGCCTTTTACTACGAGATTGAAATGCCTGATATCGACATTGTAATTCCGGCAGCACTAAGACCTGTGCTAAGAACGATGTACGGAACGGCGGGCAGCCCTGGCTGGGCATTCCTAGGCTGGTACGAAAACGTGTACACAGGCATGCACTACACAAACTACACAAACCGCATAACACACGCACAGCGCCTGCACGCAATCAACCTACTAACAAACCTTATTATTACCGACGCAATGCTAAACGCCTGTGGTGTACTTGAACTGCACGCAAGCTGGCTACGGTTTGGTGACCTCAACGGCAATAGCACAATTTGCCCTGTCGATAGAACATTGATGCAAAACCGTATATTAGGCGTCCTTACAAACGATGATATCATTTGGCAAACATTTGATCTGGAATGCCCTAGCAGCGGTTACCCAATACCTGGCATTGTAGGCCGTTCGCTACTGCAACAGCACATATTGGGCGCCCCGGGGGTTATTTTGGGACCTATTCAGCGATAGCAACAATGTTAGTAGAACAAACGTAAAGCTAAATTTTTGTTATTCCCGGATATGAAATGGATAGTTGCCGAATGAGGGAGATGTAGTTATGCGAGCAAGAGAGCGTTTTTTTGCAATTACTGTAACTTTGGTGCTTGTTTTTGGTGTAGGGCTGCTTGGGCTTATGGTTTATGGGGACGACAATTGCGATGTGCCTACATTGCTTGAGGCTGCGCCACTTGGTACAGATCATCCGGTTTGGGACGCTACAGATTTAAACATAGCATTAAACAATGCTACCTGTGGAGACACCATAACGCTAATGGATAACATTGCAATTTCAGACATATCAATTAGAGGGAGAAGCATCACACTGATTACTAACGGTTTTACACTAGATGTTTACCATACAGTCATAATTATGGATGGAGCATTATTGTTAGATGATAGTGGCAATGGCGAATTTAACGTAAGTAGCTATTCATTGCTTCCCGTGCATGTTGCTGATAATGGCAAGCTGGAAGTAACAAATGTTACTGCAACAACCGGAAATGCTATAGCTGTTGATGCTGGCAGCACAGTCTATGTTAGGAGCAATGTCACGACAAAAGACGTGAACAGCTTCGCCATACAAGCGCAAGACGGCAGTATTGTATATGTAGGTGGCAATGTTGTAGCGGCTGGTTCGGGCGCACATGTACAGACCGGCGCTATTGTTACTGTAGAGGGTGATATTATTGCACATTCATTCGGCGCAAAAGCAGAAAGCGGCGGGAAGGTTCATATAACAAATGGAAGTGTCACATCAATAGGTTTTGGTAATAACTATAGCGATACAACTGTTTCTGCTAGTGGTGCAAGTTCGACTATCAGTATCGGTGGAAATGTCACGTCTTTTGGAAGAGGGAGCCTTGGTGTGCAGGCAGGAGACGGTGCTGAGGTTATAGTAGGTGGTGATGTTTTTGCAACCAATGCCTATTCTATCGGCATTTGGGCAGACGGAGCAGATTCTTTTATTCTTGTCGGAGGCAGCATAGCGTCATATAGTCGTGCAGTTGGTGTTTCCAGGGGTGGTGTTGCTATTGTCGAAGGCAATGCTTCAGGAATGGCCGGCCCCTCTATGCAGGTAAACCGCCCTATTGTTGCCTCTGCTGATGATATAAATTCTGAAATTATTATAAGAGGCAATATCATATCGTCCGGATTTAACTCTACCGGAGCAAGTGTTGCTAGAGGAGCAAAAATCACTGTATATGGTAATGTTACGGCTCACAGTTTTGGAGTAAGTGTCTTTGGCGATGGACTGGCTAACATTGGCGGTAACGTGCTGATTACGAATACCCACTCTAGTCAACGGACAGAAGGTGCCTCCGCTCACGGTGTAAATGCTGTGATTAACATAACAGGTGATATATCTACAGATGTGTATGGCCGCGGCACCGGAGCATTAGCATGGGGTGGCGGAATAATCAATATTAATGGAAATGTTACTTCCAATTATGTTGGTGCATTTGTGCGTTATAGCGGTTACATTCGGATAAGTGGCACACTAACAGCACCTACTAATATTCAATTTATGGAATTAAGTGGTGCACCACAACCCTCAGCAGGCTATGTCACCCCCACCACTTTGCCGGGCTACTTCACCTACACCAACACCCCGGCCAACCCAACCTCCACCGTATGGGTAAGAGGCAACCCAACAATAACAACGCTGACCGCAGCAACCCCTTCGCTACCATATGCCGGTGGCAGTAGCCTAATAAACTTAACCGGCTCAGATTTCGGCGCAGCGGATATTCGTATCGCCGCTTTCCAAAACAACATAGGTTCTGCCTTATACGCCCAATCTGCAGCAAGTATAGCCACACAAGCAATCGCAACCCTTAACTTCCCGGCAAACGCAACAAATTCCTCCCGCAACTACACTATCAAAGTATCTTTTGACGGTGGCGTTACATGGCTAACCACACCAACCACAACGGTTACCTTGGCACCGGACATTACTGCCCCACCTCCGTCTAACGACGCTACGCTAAGCTCAATTTTTACAACTCCAGGTATTCTTGCACCTGCATTTAACCCAAGCGTGCTGGAATACACAGTTAGCGTAGGCAGCCACGTAACCACTGTAAATGCCACCGCATTAGCAAACTGCCCACATGCAACAGTTACCATAACAGGCTACAATTTAACAGACGGACAAAATACAGTTACAGTGCTTGTTACTGCCCAAGACGGTACAACTCGCAACCATACCTTCACCATTAACGTAACCCGTGCTACAGCAGTTGTAAGGTTACACTGGCATATTCCCGGAATGGTTCCATATACAGAGATAGGACTTTCGAATATAAACACCGCTATACCGGCTTACCTAATACCTACAGTACCGGTACGCTATGGTACACCAGGTAACCCAGGCTGGGCATTCTTAGGCTGGTATGAAGAGTTGCTCCCCAACATGCACTACACAAACAACCAAAACAGTGTAACGCATACACAGCGCCTGGCAGCAATAGATTTATTAGCAAATCTCGTTATTACCGAAGTAATGCTAGACGACGACAATGTGTATGAACTACACGCAAGCTGGCTACAGTATGGTGACCTTAACGGAGATGGTACAATCAGCCCCCTTGATAGATCATTAATGCAAAACCGCCTACTAGGCGGCTTAACGGATGATGATATGGTTATGCAAACAGCTAACTTAGACAAGAGTGAAGCTAACATAACCCCTACAGACCGTTCATTATTACAAAACCACATATTGGGGGCACCGGGGGTTATTTTGCCTTCACGATAGGTTGTAAAATAGTATCAAAAACAAGTACGGAATAATAAAAGGTCAAATGGTTACTGAGAGTAACCGTTTGACCTTTTTGTTTTTCACCATAAGGCAAAAACAAAACCTAAAACCCTTCCTGCACAATTCGCATATTATGCGGCTGAACCATAAAACACTCTGCACGCTGCTTATGCACACGCACACCACGCTGGCGAGACAGTGCATCGTAATATTCACGATATTTAAACCATGGCGAATTATTTGTCAGCCATAGACCTTGTATTTCCTTATACCAAAGGTCGTAGCCATCTGTTACGTTAATGTAGATATATGGCTCAAATTGGTCTGCGTCTTCCCAGTTTTCTGCAAAGTAAGGGCCACGTGCCCAGTGGTGTGCAAGTACTGTGCCGTCTGCATCTTTACGCTCGAACCCACGCAATGCCGCATAGTAAATTGCATCTACTACGGCATGAGATGTTATGCGGTGGTCTTTGTGCATTGTACCGTGCCAGTGGGTAAGAACAACGTCTGGCTTTTCTTTGCGAATTAAATCGCATATTGCAAGGCGTAGTTCTTCGTTGTCCGGGGCTTCCCCGTCTGGGTAGCCAAGGCAGAAAAATTTGCCGCCAAGTGCTTCCGCAAAGCGGGTTGCGCAGTCTATATTGTGCTGCTTAAATTCTAATTGATCTCTATCTGGCGGTGCGCCTCGTTCCCCTGCGGTTACTGCTACTGTGGTAATTCTGTCGCCTTTTACGCTGTGGGTGGCTAGGGTTTTACCGCATGTTAATTCTGCATCACCAATATGTGCGCCAATTGCCATTATGTGTTTCATAAGCTATTTCTCCTTTATACAGATAATAATTTACCCAGCATAACATATGTCCTATAAACCTTCATACCCCAGGTGGCATAAATATCTAAGTTGCGGCCACCTGTCCATAAAAACCACGTATAAAAAATACGCCGCTCTACCATGTCTCGCACCAAATTGTGAAAAAGGATTGCCCCAAGCCCCGTTCCCTGCTGGGTAGAAGCCACACCAAACGGGCCAAAGCGCCCTGGAGTGCCGTCCATTGCCCGCATTGCAAAACCTACAACTTCGCCGCCCGGGTTCCACGCAAGTTGAATTGTTTCCTCTCCCCGGCCACGCAAAATATTTTCCCGTATGTTTGGCATCCAGTATGGGAAATATTTTTCCATAAAATCGAAAAGGTGCAAGTAGTCAGACATTTTAAAGTGGCCAAATGCATAACCCTGTTCCAACATTTTTGCTTGCCTATCTAAATATTTTTGAGGTGTTTCGTAGTTACGTAAGTTTAAGTCCATAGAGCTGCAGATGCCTTTGTCTGCATAGCCCAGGCTTTTAAAAAACTCTACGCCGCTAGCGTAATTTTCTTTATCCACCCCCGGGAAGAAGTAGTTTGTAGCGTATGGGCCAACATCTAAGTTTTTTGCACCGCGTTCTGCCAGAGCTTGCTCTAAAGCTTTTACCAATGCTGTGCCAACACCTTTGCGGCGGTGGTTTGGGTGGCAGCCCATTGCTACAAGCCATGCGTTATCTGGCTGTAGACCGGAGGCTTCGCAAGGTGTACGGCGTTTTGTGCCGTATGCAAAACCTATTATTTCGTTTTTTTCCTCTGCAAGCAGGAAGAGGTTGGGGTCGAAGTTTACATCGCATATTATGCGAGTGTAGAAGTTTTCTTTGTTAATTAAGTCTTCTTTTAGGGTTGCATTCCATAATTTTATTACGGGCTGTTCGTCTGCTGCTGTTAGCTTGCGAATTGTCATTTGATTCCTCCTTGTTAGTATTTGGGGTTGAAATTTAAGCATTGAGTAACGCCTAAATGGTGCCTTTAAATTATATCATGCTTTTTCCATATTGGTACTTTTCACCCATCCTCCAAAGAAATAATATCGACAAGGCAACGGTCAGAGTTTCTGCAAGCGGTAACGCAACCCAAACGCCGTTTAGGTCAAATATTCGTGGTAGCGTTAGCAATAGTGTTACAGTAAAAACGGCGGTTTGCATTAAAGATATAAAACCCGAAACCAATCCATCATTAAATGCCGTAAACCATTGCGTTGCAAAAATATTTATGCCCATAAGTATAAAGCCCAGCGATATTATTCGCAAACCTCTTACTGTCATAGCGTGTATATCGTAATAAATTGGCACACCATTGAAAAAGTCAAAATCCACCATTAATACAGTTTCAAAAATATTCACAAGTGGGCTTGCCAAGGAAACTGAAGCAACCAAAGCAATTACTGATAATGAAGAAACTATAGCCAAGCCTTTTTTGAAAAGTATTCTTAGGTTGGCCTTGCTATCTTGCCCACCATTAAAGCTAGAATTGGTTTTATTGCCATGGTTGAAAGTAACAACCGGCGCAAGCCCTGCCGAAAATCCAATAAACAATGCGGCAAAAATGTTCATTAACCCCATAGCAATTCCGGCAGACGCCACACCCATTGCCCCAATGCCGTCCATGTTTATCAAAATATTGTTCATCACAACTTTAGTAATAGGTATCATCATCATGGTTATAAATTCGCTTGTTCCATTTGCTACCGCTCGTCCTACGACACGCAAATCCCATTTTGGCTTAACAAAATATATTGCCCCTTTTCGTGCAGCTGTAAAATATACAAGGCTTATAAATGTAGGAAGGCTGTACCCTATCCCTGTTGCTATTGCCAACCCTTGTACACCCATGTCAAACGAAACAATAAAAATAACATTCAAAATCGTGCTTAGTACTGCCCCTGAAACGGTTGATAACATGCTTAATCCAGGTTTTCCGTTGGCTATCATGTACTGCACAAGAAATATACCAACTATTATGAATGTGCCGGCAATTATCAAAGGCTCCATGTACAACAGCGCATCGTCTATTATCTGCTCATTTGCGCCCAGCAACCCGGTTAAAACCTGCTTTCTAAAAAACCAAGTTGTTATTGCTATTGCCATGCTTGTTACTGCAACAACAATTGTTAATAACGTAAAGTTCTGCCTTGCTTCTTGGTGCTTGCCCTCACCAAGTTTTTTGGTAACCAGAGCGCAGCCGCCCATTGCCAGCATACTGCCAAACGCTATAAGCGACATAAGAAACGGTAGCACAAGGCTTACTGAAGCCATTGCCTCAACACCCATAATGCGTGACGCAAATATTTGGTCTATCATTCCAAAAACACCTATGAGTAAGTATGCCAGTATTGTTGGGACTGTAAACGCCAACATAAATTTAACCGTTGGCTTGTTACCTAATTTTGCATCATCAGGTTTCTTACCTGTTTCGTTCATAAAGCCAAACCTCCAATTTTCAACAGCCGTTGTGCTATCTTTGCAATTGCAGTATAATCGACACAATGTACATTATCAATATTCAATGTGCTGCCAAATCGTTGAACAAACGACACTTTTACCCCACAATGTCGTATATCGTTGAATGACTTGAAAACTACCCCCTGACGCTTGCACTTTTCAAATCAATCAACTATAAGGAGATTTTGTAAATGAAAAAAGATGATAGGCGTGTGCGAAAAACAAAAAAAGCCATACAAGAAGGCTTGGCAGATTTAATGCTTACAAAAGACTTGCGCAACATAACCGTGCAGGAGTTATCCGACAAGGCAGATGTGCATAGGGCTACGTTTTATTCACACTATGCAGATGTTTACGACTTGTACGCCCAAATGGAAGATTCTGCGATAAATGAAGTAATTGAAATTGTTGGGTGCGATCCCTCCCAAGCTTACGACGACGTTTTTAGTGTTATCATCAATTATGTTTATGATAACGCTAAAATGTGCCGCCTGTTTTTAGACAAGAGGCGGAGCATGGGTTTTACAGACAGGCTTAGTGCCATACTTGAAGAACGCATAGAGCGATGGTTGGTTGAAAACCAAGAAGGCAGCCTTGCAGAAAAATGGAAGTATTACGCAAGTTATCATGTACAAGGCTGCCTTGCAATTGTTAATTGCTGGGCGAAGCACGATTTTACCTACCCGAAAGAAGAAATAATAAAAATTATTTCACAGGTTGATTCGCATTTTGATGGTATTTAGGTGTTGATAAACATGGATAAAATAAAACAACTACTCGAAGATTTTAAGGTTGCGACAAGCATCCCGTCAATCAAGCTAAATGTTAGCAAAAAGGCTAATATTGCAATTACCGACAGCAAATTAGGTGGCAACCCATATTTGCCAAAGGACTATGTGTACCCGGCAACATCAGAAGGTGTACCGCTTAAATTGCTGGCTCAACTTAATTTTTCGCAACTTCCCCAACTTGAAAATTTTCCAAAGGAAGGAATAATTCAATTTTATGTGCTGCCAGATGGCGTGGTTGGGTTAGGAGAAGAAGGTAGGTTTTTACAGCAAGAGAGTTATAAAATTATATATCACAAAGAAGTTTTACCCGCAAGTTTGCAAATGCACGACTTTCCACAAATCAGGTTAATTGATAATGGCTATGGCACATGGTTTCCATTTGAGGGTGAGTTTTATTTAAGTGGTAGCTTGGACAAATGCCATATGACAACCTCGACATATGAATTTGAGCAAGCATTGACCGATTTTAGCAAAGAAC
>Ga0123355_10006811_pt1 | contig 16999 bp, 13 predicted proteins | sample TergutEmb28metaG_3_FD_89872 | JGI IMG/M metagenome (GOLD analysis project Ga0123355, IMG submission 89872) | Embiratermes neotenicus P1 segment gut microbial communities from Petit-Saut dam, French Guiana - Emb289 P1 | ecosystem: Host-associated > Arthropoda: Insects > Digestive system > Gut ...
AGGCACAAGAAACGCCTTTGTCAATATTTTTGGCCAATCTGCCAGCTATGTAGTTTTGGTGTTTGTTATCATATCTGGCTTGGGGATTTTAAATATGTGTTGCATGGGTATGAGCCGCAGCATGTACTCCCTGGCGCGGCGCGGTAAAGGGCCAATGCCTGAGCGTATGGTAAAACTTGACCCGGATACTGGGGTGCCAGTATGCAGTATGGTGACCTGTGTCGGGATATCTTTTATATGGATGATGGTGATTTACGGCAACCATAATATGTGGTTTGGTACGCTGGACGGCCGGCCTTTTAGATTTGACTTGCCGGATTTTTATAACATGATATTTTTTGTGCTGCTAATCCCGATTTTTGTTGGGTTTGTCATCAGAAACCGTAATAATCGCGAGATAAGCCCGGTTAACCGTTTTATTGTGCCCTTTCTTGCGGCAGGCGGTGCAAGCTTTATGATTTTTGCGCTTATTAGCTCAAGCCCTATACATGCCGCTGTATATACAGGGGTGTTTGTGTTACTTGGGGTAGTAGGGTTGCTATTTTGGAAAAAGGGATAATCAACTATTTGTCGCGAGGTGTCATGTGAAAAAACCGGAATTGCTAGCCCCGGCAGGGGATTTTGAAAAGCTACAAATGGCTGTAGCCTATGGTGCAGACGCCGTATATGTAGGTGGCAAGCAATTTAGCTTGCGAGCCAACGCAAAAAATTTTGATGTAGAAGAATTACATCGAGCCACAGCTTATGCCCACAGCAACAGTGTCAAAGTGTATGTAAGTGTAAACATATACGCCCACAATCATGATTTCCAGGGTCTAAAAGATTATTTACTAGCGTTAAAAGAAATGGGCGCCGATGCGGTAATAGTAGCCGATCTTGGAGTCTTTAATATTGCCCGGCAGATACCCGGGCTAGACATCCACATAAGTACACAGGCCAATGTGACCAACTACCAGAGTGCAATGCTGTATAAGGAGCTGGGCGCAAGCAGGGTTATACTAGCGCGAGAGCTTTCGCTTGGCGAAATCATAGAAATAACGGCACAAGCCACTACAAGCAACTCCCAACCACCTGCTAACATACAGCCTGCATATGTACCGAAAAGCAATTCACACTTCGAAACCGAAGTTTTCGTCCACGGGGCAATGTGCGTATCGTACTCGGGCCGGTGCTTGCTAAGCAACTATATGGCCGACCGCGACGCCAACAAAGGCGATTGCGCCCAGCCCTGCCGCTGGAGTTATCAACTGATAGAAGAACAAAGACCCGGCGTGCATATCCCTGTTTATGAAGACGAACGCGGCACATACATTATGAACTCCAAGGATTTATGCATGATACAGCATATCCCTGAGTTGGTATCAACTGGGGTATCCAGCTTTAAAATCGAAGGCCGCATGAAAACCGCCTATTATGTCGCAGCCGTAACACGAATCTATCGTGAGGCGATAGATGACTTTTTCACATGCAAAGACCTGTATGAATCAAAGAAGGACTACTACTTCCGCGAGCTTAATAAAACCGGCAATCGGGATTTTTATACCGGCTTCTACTTCGGTCGCCCTGTTGAGGGGCAGAATATAACTAATACAGTCTACAACAATGTACAAGACTTCTTAGGGGTAGTAGTTGATTATGACGCCGGCACCAAGCTGGCACTAATAGAGCAACGGAATAAATTTACTGTGGGCGAGGAAGTAGAATTTCTTAAAAATGGGCTAAAGCAAACTATCACGGAAATTTATGAAGAAGATGGTACGCCTATAACCTCCGCACCGCACCCACAGCAGATGTTGCGTATAAAAGTCACAAACCCTGTCGAAAAGCTGGATATCATGCGGCGGGCGGTTTAAGAAGCTGTGTTCATAGAAATCCTTTATCATTATCATCAAAACTGATAATTACTATCATTTGGGAGGCATACATGAAAAACATCATGCACGCAAAACCCATCCATCGAAGCGACTTTCGCCTTTTCTGCGGACGCATATATTTTACTTTCAGACGCTACCTTAAATGGCTCTTTGGCGGGGTTAAATTTGCACGCATAGATGCCCATAAAAACCTTCCCCACCAATACGCCTCCCACAAGACTCCCCTACTCCGCAAGCTAAAAGACGTAGATATGTACCTGCAACACAATAAAATAGTCAATCTTAAAATAGCCGTACCCAAAATAAACAATGTAATAATACATCCCGGCCAAGTCTTCTCTTTCTGGAAGCTAATAGGCAGACCCACCAAGCTTAAAGGCTATAAAAAGGGTATGGTACTAAAAAGCGGCAAAGTAACGGTACGCACAGGCGGCGGACTATGCCAGCTTTCCAATCTAATCTACTGGATGACTATCCATACACCCCTAACAATAAAAGAACGCCACCGCCATGGATATGATGTATTCCCAGATTCTAACAGGACGCAACCCTTTGGCAGCGGCGCCACATGTTTTTATAACTACGGCGACTTGATGATCGAAAACAACACAAATACAAGTTTTCAGCTAAGTATTAACATCACCCAACATAACCTAGAAGGCGCGTGGCTATGCGACCAACCACCGGCTTATAAATACGAAGTGTACGAAAAAGAACATTATATGCGGTCCGAATACTGGGGTGGATACACACGCCACAATACTATCCACCGCCGCAAGTACGACTTAAGCGGCAACCAAATAGCCGATGAGTACGTAGTAGAAAACCATGCCATAATGATGTACGCCCCGTTTATCACCGATAAACAGCTAGATCATTAACATCCTGAATCATTAGGCTTTAAGTGCGTTGAAATCAATGGCAATACCCGGATATATGAATTATCCCTTGAATAATCGGCAAATATATTTTAAAGTCGCGGAGGATGGATTTAATGCCAAGAAAAAGAAATGCAGAAATCGCACAGGAGACATTGCATATCGCAAACACTGGGAAATACATAGCCAACGGCAGCACCGTGGATATTTCTACAGATGTCGCATACACAAACAGCCACACGATCTTTATTTCTCAACAGGATGCGGATAGATTAGAAAGTACATTTATGCCCAAAGAGGGCTTGTCTGACATAGAGCTGCGGGAAGAAACAACGCTGGCGGCAATTATCCGATTGGCGGACAAGGAAAAAGCGGATATGAGCAATAATCTTGGTGCCCTAAACTTTGCAAGCGCGAAGAATCCGGGGGGCGGCTTTCTTAAAGGCGCAATGACACAGGAAGAGAGTCTTGCGGCGGCATCCGCGCTTTATCCTTCGCAATTACAACGCACTCAATATTATGCAATAAACCGCCGTTTTAAAAGCTTTATATATACCGACTGCGCTATATGGTCACCGGATGTGATTTTCTTTCGGGATGAAAGGACAGAGTTTTTGCAAACTCCTGTCAAATCCCATGTGCTTACTATCCCTGGCGTCAATTATAAAGAGGTACTCAAAAAAGGCGAAGACACCGAAAACGCCAAAATCGCCATGAAGCGGCGCATGAAAATTGCCCTTGCTATCTTTGCGGACAAGGGCTGCGACACAATTGTTTTAGGCGCGTTCGGCTGTGGTGTATTTGGCAACAACCCGGCAGATGTGGCCCTATGGTGGAACGAGCTGCTGCATGAATACGGCGGGCATTTTGACAAGGTTGTTTTTTCGGTTTATGACCGAAGCCGGAATAAAGCAACACTTGAGGCTTTTTCTAAAATCTACAACGCCAGCACAACCCCGCCCCTATTAGCATAGGTGGCAACAACGCCCCTACATTCTTGGATAAGTACATCTTTGACCTTTAGCTGCTTTAGCACCTCGTCTTTAAGGGCCACAGCTTTTTCGTAGCACTTGCAGTGGGATATAGCTACCACACGATCTTCCAGGTCAAGGGTGGTTTCTTTAATAAGCTCTACCAGTCTTGTCATTGCCTTATGGTACCCGCGAGCTTTATCTTCCATTTTGATCTCGCCTTCAAAGGCAGTGCATATAGGCTTAATATTAAGGAAAGAAGCAAGCTTAGCAATATACGGCTTAACACGCCCTGTTTTAACCAGATTATCGTATTTATCCAAAATAAAAAAGGTACGCATATCCTTGATAAAGTGGTTGACCTGATCCACTATTTCAAGATTGCCTGTACCTTTTTTCATAAGCTCTGATATTTTCATGGCAATAACGCCCTGGCCGACAGATGCCGATAGGCTGTCAAATATATGGACAAATTTCTTCCCGTATTCTTCAATATACATGTCTTTAGCAGTCATAGCGCTTTGGTATGTAGCGCTTAACTTGCTGGACAATGTGACAACAAATACGCTGTCACCAATTTTAAAGCGCTCAAAGAAAAGGTTTGGCGAAGGGGCAGATGTCTTTACCCCTGCCGAACGCTCCATCTGAACCAAATAGTCCTCGATATCCAGGCTTTCGTCGTCCACGTACACCCTGTCGTCTAGTTGCAAGTTTAAGGGGATATAAGACAGGCTACAACTCTCGTGGTCGATTACATCTGTGCTAATGTCACAACCACTGTCTACGATCAAACTGTTTAACATCATATTGGCCTCCCGCTGGCATTTTTTCTATTGCGGCAGTATAGCACGGGGGCTTGCAGGCTACAAGCGCAGTTTAGATATATTCTACAACTTCATCTAAAGGCTTGCGAGGCTTTGGCTCGGGATCTTCGTTGGCGTAACCCAGGGGCATTATGGCCACAACGCTGATGTCATCGGCAAGCCCTAATGCGAACCGCAGTTCCGGCTCTGTATAGTTAGCCATCCAGCATGTGCCAAGACCTAATTCATGGGCTTCAAGCATTGCAAAGCTCATGGCAATAGACACATCTACACTGTCTAAGCGATGCCCATTACCCATTACTCTTTGCGATGAACATATGCCCACAAGCACAACCGGCGCTTCGGTTATCATAGTATGCTTGCTTGGCGATGCTTCTCTGATTCTTTCTTTGGCCGCAGGGTCGGTCACGATCAGGAGCTTCCAGCTTTGCCCGTTGCGCGCGGATGGGGCAAGACGAAAGGCTTCTGCTATTTTTGCCAGTTTTTCTGGCTCGACCGGATCAGGGCGGTACTTACGGATACTTTTCCTTGCTTCGATTACTTTCATGACTTCCATGGGATTCATCCTTTCTTTTTGGGATAGGTATTATCTTTGAGCCTTTTAAATTGTACCAATTTTTACTGATTTATGAAAGTCGCTCTTATAGCCCACCGGTAGACCTAAACGGGCTAAACTTATCCAAATTATGACTTTCTTTATTACTCTGGCAGAGGAAGCTTGCCCGCATCACGGCCTTATCCCCAAAGCGCTCTCTAATAGTATCTACAGAGCGGTCTATCTTTTTAAACTTTTCTGTCTCGCCCCGGTCAAACAGTGATATTTGCGTAAATTGGCCATTACAGAGCTTTTCGGCCCTTACGCCCAATTGTCGTATCGGCTCTTTGCGCCAACCTTCTTTAAATACTTTAACTGTGTGGCGGTACAGCTCTGTTGTACTGTCTGTAGGGATGCCGATTTTTTTCTGATGAGAATAATATTCAAAATTTTTGTCTCTAATCCCAACACTAATTACAGCCGCGGCTACATTGCTTTTTCGCAGGCGCTTGCCTATAGACTCGCATAGGTGAAGTAATATGCGATTTGCGTCTTCATAGTTGGTTATGTCATATGGCGTGGTGGTGGAGTTGCCGATGCTTTTGGCAGGACCATGGCTGACTTTAACTTCCGAATCGTCTATGCCGTTGGCGTAGCGCCAGAGCATATGCGCAAATGACTTAAAATGCGGCACTAAGTGCCTTACTTCGAAATGGGCCAAGTCACCAACAGTTTGGATACCTATGCGGCGTAGCTTGGGCGTGGTTGCCCTTCCGGCCATGAACAGATCCTCTATGGGCAGGGCCCACATTTTTTCTATTTCATCAAGGAATAAGGAGTTGGTGAAGTCCGGCGCTCTAAGCTCCGTTGCCATCTTGGCCAGCAGCTTATTAGGCCCTACCCCAACACATACCGTGAAACCAAATTTTTCTTTTATGCCATTGCGGATTTTATCCGCCGCCACCATGGGCGGGCCAAAATGTGGCTCCATATGTGTATAGTCAACGAAGGCCTCGTCTATGGAGTATTGCTGTACCCTGTCCGAAAACTGGCCAAGATAGGTTATCATATCCTCGCTATACTTCTCATACACACCAAAACGCGCCGGCACAATAGTAAGCTCTGGGCATTTTTTTAAGGCGCTCATCAGAGACTCACCCGTGATAATTTTATACGGCTTGCATAATTGGCTTTTAGAAAGCACAATACCCCGCCGGGTAGCAGGGTCACCGCCTACTATAGCAAGGATTTTGCGTAAATCTTGAGTTTCTCCTTCTTTTTCTTTTAGACGCTCAAGTGCTTCCCACGCCAGGTAGGCAGAGTTTACGTCTATGTGAAAGATAACTTTGTTCGATGTTTTCATGCAATCACCCAGGACTATTATATCGAACATATATTTATTTGCAACCCTTTGTTTGCCTCAAATTTGGGCAATTTTATCCATCTTGGCCATATCGACAATATGTTTGCCGAAAGACTAAAATAAAACACCTCATACCGTTGTTATGGCTGAGTATGATATAATAAATCACTTAGTGATTCACAAAACCAGATATCAAGCAATCAAAAAGAGGTAATAATGCAAAAAATTATAATTGCCATCGGGATCCTTACAACCATAGCCACCATCCGCTCTTGGATGCAAAGCGGCCCAACCAATAATAACACCCTCTTCCTAGCTGGCATTACCGTAGCATTGGGGATATACGCATGGTTCTACGAGCGATTCAAAAAAATGCGTTGGCTGACAGTGACAATCGCGGCTGTATTTATAACAATTTTGGGTTTCTCGACATTCCTTGCGGTATATGGGAGGCGCAGTACCGCCGACTATACAGAGGATGTAGTACTGGTTTTGGGCGGGGGCATACGAAACGGTGAGGTACGCCCTACCCTACAAATGCGCCTAGACCAAGCCTTTGCCTACCACCAGCGCAACCCTGCGGCCATGATTCTGGTAACAGGCGGCACCGGCTACGGCCAGGTAATTTCTGAGGCCGAGGCAATGGCACGGTATCTGATAGCCCGAGGTGTCCCGGCGGGGCAGATACTATTAGAAGACGCGGCTCATTCTACTTATACAAACATGTCCTTTTCCAGAGAAATACTAGACGCGCACTTTGACGAACCTCCCAGGGCGGTTATTATCACCAGCGATTTTCATATGTTCCGCTCGGCCAGGTTTGCCGGGATGGTGGGTATCAACGCCACCATATACCCGGCAAACACACCATGGTTAGGCCAGCCGTTTTACTATTTGCGGGAAGTTGCCGCGGTAATTAAGATGTGGGTTATTGGACGATAATGCAAATTCGATAATGCAAATTCAATGAAGAACGGTCTCACCCGAGCCGAAATCGCGAACGTTTCAACGCGATTTTGGCGACAGGCGCGACCGATTCTTCATTAATTTGCTATAATGCAAGTCTCCCCTACCCCTGCATTAAGATTGATAGTCGCGTCCTCACCTATAACAACAGGACAATTTACACCATCCGCAGTAACCGTCACATCCTTGCCCAAAAACCGGCCACAACGTATCGTGACGGTTTTTTTATTTTGCTCCCCGGATGCATTGGCAAGCGATTTTACACAAGCAGAGGCCCCAGTTTTTATTTCTATACGTGTTGTTTCTTTATCCCATGAGATATCAATCGTATGGCCGCCACGCGCTTTTAAGCCTCGTACTTTTCCGTCAGGCCATACATCCGGCAAGGCCGGTAAAATGTCAATATAATCTGCATGGCTTTGTACTAACATTTCTGAAATCCCTGCTGTGTAACCCATGTTAGCGTCTATCTGGAACGCAAAATTACGCGGAGCTCCCATTACATGCAGCCCAAAAAGGTTTTGCGCCATATTGTACCGGATTAGATTTTGGATTAGCTTATGAGAGCGATTGCCGTCAAATACTCTTGCCCAAAAATTTATTTTCCACCCCATGCTCCAGCCGGTTGCCCCATCTCCGCGACGGTTAAGGGTTACTTTTGCGGCTTCTAAAAGCTCGGGAGTTTGCCGGTTTATCTGCGTCCCTGGATGGAGTGCAATAAGTTGGGATATATGACGGTGCTTATCGTCATACTTTCCGTCATAGTCGGTAGGTTGGTCTTTCCACTCCATTATTTGACCAAAGATACCTACTTCTACAGGGCTTAACAGGCGCATTTTTTCTTGAAGCTCTGCTTTAAGCGCATAATCTTCTTCCTTTTTAAGCACATCTATCGCCCGTATCGTGAAATCAAACAGTTCCCAGGCCAGCTGCTGGTCATAGGCCACCCCATAGGTCACAGGCCCATGCTCTGGCGAGAGACTAGGCACAGCTACCAAGCTGCCGTTATCTTCTTTTAGCACACTTACCCAAAAAAGAGCCGCCTCTTTTAAAATCGGGTATATTTGGCGTTCCAGAGTCTCACGGTCGCCAGAAAACGCATAATAATCCCATAGGTTTTGACATATAAAAGCATTGCTGGCCGGTGACCAGCCCCACTCCAGCCCCCAACCTGGCGCAGTTAGTCCAAAAATATTGCCGGAGGCATGAAGTGTCCACCCTTTGTTGTCTAAACCGTTATATTTTTGTGCTGTAATCCTGCCGGTCGGCACAAGGCTCTCGATAAAATCGGCTAAAGGCAACGTACATTCATCCAAATTTGTGCTGCCGGCCGGCCAATAATTCATCTGCAAATTGATATTATAGTGGTAGTCCGACGACCATGGCGGCTCGTTTTCCAGGTTCCACTTCCCTTGCAAGTTGGCCGGTAGCGTACCGGGCCTTGATGAGGCAATAAGCATATACCTGCCATATTGGAAAAGTAGTTCTTCCAAAGTCCTGTCCGAAACTTCGGATTTGCCGTAATCCGCGATTAATTTATCTGTTGGAGAATGCACACCGCCGCCGATATCAAGCTTAACGCGCCCAAAAAGAGATTGATGGTCGACTATATGTGCAGCCAAAAGTTCTTCATAGCTTTTGGCTGTAGCACGGGTGACATATTCCATGGCTAAGTCTTTGGGGTTTGTATCATGGCGATAGGTGGAATGCTCCAAGCCTTTAAACTCGTTTTTATAGTTTGTTGCGGCAGAAAATATTATTGTGACACTCTCTGCGTCGGTTATCGTGATTGCACTGTTGGCGGCCTGTGCGCTTCCTTTATCAACGGATATTACAAAGCGCGCGGCATACTGCATCCCATTGTCTGATAGTTTGCCCTCCATTGATATGCATGCAGTATGATTGCATATGCTATACGCAGTTTCGGCGTTGCCATGAGGGGATTCGACAGAAATCCGTAGGTTAATTTGGGGGTTGTCTGCGGATATCCTTACCGCGACTACCCTGTCTGGGTAGCTTGCGAAATATTCCCGCTTATAATTTACTCCATCCGCTTTATACACAACATTGGCAACAGCCGTCTCTAAATCAAGCTCACGCCTATAGCCCTGCGCTTCGCCGTGTAAGTACTCAAAATTAAGCCACCCAAAGTTTTGATAAGCGCCATATCCGTCAGCTGTCCCGGTCATCCCACTCATCATCTTATTGGTGAAAGTCCCGTTTTTCATAGCGGAAAGCATCTCATCAGGTGAAACCGGCGTTTTTGGGTTTGTAGGATAACCAAAGTTATATATATCGCCATCGCCGTTATCGGAATCCTTGCGCCTTCCCCCCGGGCCGCCTGTCCACAATGATTCCTCATTAAATTGCAGACGCTCGTAAAGGATCTGACCCGAAACTAAAGCTGCCATATAGCCGTTTCCTATTGGCAATAGGGATGTCTTATTGTCCAGCTTTACAGACTCCATTGCCGAGGTCTCATACCATAGTTTTGTTGCCATTTGATAGCCTCCTATTAACTTGTTAGAGCTAAATCGCTTTTATCATTATCATCAAAACCGGGAATATCGCTTTTATCGGTATCATCAAAACCGGGAAAAACCTTTATCATTATCATCAAAACCGGCACAGGTCTCGTGCGTTATCCATTCTTCAACAGAAATAAAGCAACTCCATGGGGTTTGATTGCTTCAAACTCCAATTCCTCACCTGCCGGGAACCAACATGCCTCATCCAGCACATTTTTTGCATAAACAGGCGTGTCATCATGCAAGCATAAGCGGGAATCATATTGCGTAAGTTCTTTTAACTTTACAGAAGTACCTTCAATGCTGTGGTCTGCCTTATTAAATAAGCAAACTGCGCAGCTCCCGTCGGACAAAGGTTTTAACAACAGGTCTAACCCGTTATCTAATTGGGTTCTGGAAGACTGAAGCAGCAGCGCGTCTTGATTGATAGCTATAAGCTGCGGATTTTTAATCAAGTCTAAGGTTTTAGCGTTAGACTCATCCATCAGTTTGCGAGCGTCCATGCCCAATATAAGCGGGGCGCTTAACATGCACCACAGCGCAAAATGCGTTAAATTTTCGTCATATGTCATTCCATCCACGCCTACTTCCAGCATATCCGGGTCGTTGTACGCACCCGGTTGCTGATACTGCCATAAATCGGCGGCGGATTCATAGCAATTCATAATGCCAGCCCATTTTGCTCTTATATCGCCGGATATACGCCACGAACCCGCAAACTCTGTGGCCCAAGTCCAGGGCTCGGTCCTGCCATGCTCGCAGATAGAGAAAAATATCGGCCTCTCTGGAGGCGCGGCTTGTTTCAATGCTTGACCCATGCGTGCATACCGGAATATAGAATCTTCCTTTTGCCCCCTGATGGGATTTGTTAACATGATGGCGTTAGCACCCTCATTAAGAGTGACATTAATTGTGGCCCTTGCCGTATTGTTCCATCCGCTTGTGCGTGGAAACCATACCTCGTATGTCTGGCTGCCATTTATGGTCAGCAACGCAAATTTACGATTAGTTGACCGCTTCTTTGTATAGCCTATAGCTATCTGATATTGACCGGCAATAGGTACGTTTACCAAAATACGAGCCGACGCCCGAGGGCAACATAGCCCTACGATACTGTCATCCAGCAATGTAGCCGGCTCCGTCAGCTCTGCTTCGGGGGCATTTATCCTGGTTTCCTCCCCACCATCCATAGATGTGACGCCAATATATGATATTGGAGGCGTATCCGTAGCAAAGCCGCTTTCACGAAAATGGGGATCTGTTTCTATATCAACAACATGGCAATAATCGTATTTAAGATATTCGACTCCCCAGGCTGCCAAAGTCGCCGCGTCAACCTCTTCATGGCCATAGCTGCCGGGCATATCTTCGCATGTTAGCTCGCCGCAGGAACTGTAAAGCCCTGCTTTAAACCCTAAGGCATTAAGCTTTTTTACAATGCCTTCCTTACTAGGAAAGCGCCCCACATCAAAACTTAAGCGCCCGTTAGAATCTCGCTCGCTTGCTTGCCAGCAATCGTCCAAATTTATATAACGATATCCGGCCAGAAGTAACCCTGTCTCTTTTATTGCTAGGGCTTGCCGCATAATTAACGGCTCGCTGATATTTTGTTTAAACTGATTCCAGGTTGACCAGCCCATCATTGGGGGGAGTTTCCCTTTCGCCGCAACAAGGAAATTTTTGAGTTTTTGCTCAGCTTCGTATTTGTTCATAAATGAGTCTTACCGCCTTTTTCAAGAAGGTAGCTTTCGTTTGTCTAAATGGTTTTCTTAAACAAAAGAAAAAGCCAGTTAAAATCACCATTATCGGTTCATGCCCATTTTACAACAAAAAACGAGAGTCGACACATGCCGCTCTCGTTTTTTGCTGCATTACATACTTAGTTAGGGCATTAAGAACATCCGCTCTGATGCCGGTGGACGGATGAATGGATCCGGTGGAGCGTTATTAAAATTATCAATAACAACAGTCAAATCACCTGCAGAGTTAACAGCGCTCAGCATGGCATCCCAGTCACTCATTGGGCGGATACCTGCTACCATTTGCATTACAAACTCATCGCGTACGGTGTTAACGGCTGTGTTAATTATGGCGTTTTCGTCACGCTGCTCATCGGTAAACAGCGGTGTTAGTGGTGGGTAAAATATTCTTAAGTCACCATTTATTACAGCTTCGGCATTCATACGATACAGCCGCTGGACAAAAGGCGCTTGAGCACGGTGGTCAGACAGGTCTTCGCGAAGGGTTACAAAGCGGGGGAGTGTGGTATTCCATATACCCATTTCACGACGGCCATCAACGCCACGCTCAAGGAATTCTGGAAGCCATTGCCTATCGCCGTTTGCGTCGAAGTAGAAGGATTCACCCTCCACACCCCATTGATACATAATGGATACATCATAACTCCATACTACGTCTAAAACCGCTGCAAGAACCGCTGGGTTGTGTACATTTGCGCTTGCTGCAAAACCCCAAATCGGGTTGCAAGTCACATGACCAAGGCCTATCAACGCAGGTACATCAGGAGAGGGACGCGGAGGAAGCATAGCTGTAAAAGCTACTGGGTTGTCGTCCATTGGGCCAACTCCAAGCCATTGGTTAGGTTGTACACCATAGGTATAAGTAAAGCCCCAGTTGCCGGAAGCCATAATTACCTGGGTTTCGTCACCACTCATTGTCATAAACTCTGGATGGAAGAGACCACGATCAAAGAAATCTGCCAATGTAGATACCAGCTGATAATACCCGGTGTCACCAACCAAAGAATGACGCCATTCATTTGTTCTTATACAAAAATAAACTGCACCTGTGGGTATTTGGTAGCCCATGATCCTGGAAAATATACCCTTATAATAACCCAAGCCCCAAAATGTGTGGAAAGGCACGATATCCGGATCCGAATCAGCTATCAGCTGCATTGCAGCTTCAAACTCCGCAAAGGTTGTGGGTATCTCTATACCAAAACGGTCAAGGACATCCATGTTAGCAAAGAAGCCATGTGGGAATTGGTCATTATCCATACCTGGCAAGATTATTAACTCGCCTGAAGCATTTGTATAAATCTCAGCTGACGGATGCGTAGCAGCCATAGAGTTAAAATGTGGCATATGATCCCTAAATTGGTTAAAATCCAAGAACATGCCCGAATCGGCAAGGCCGGGATTCCAAATATCAACACGACTGCTAGTCCAGAAGAAATCCGGTATGTCACCCGCGTTCAAATATAGGTTCATGCGTGTACCACGGTCACTCATTGGTACAAGATCCCATATTATTTCCACATTTCCTACCATCTCATTTATTAAATTTACCACAGGCGCATTTGGGTCTTCGTTAACACCAAGATCTACGCCAAAAGCTCTAAATGTGATGGTTTCTCCCGTCCATGGGATAACAGGCCCATCGGTGGGTATGTTCGCGTCTGCATTGCCGCCGCTATCTCTTCCGCAAGCGGAAACCAGCAATACCGCTAATAGCAGTAAAGCACATAAAGCTAGCTTCTTCATTTTGAATCCTCCTTTTTAATGGGGGCGCTGCCCCCATACCCCCGCCGCTGCGGCGGGCAAAGCCCGTCCTCGCTTCCTCGCTTCGCTGCGGGGCCGCGCTGTTTGCGCGGCTTATACATTTTTCCGCCGCTGCGGCGGGCAAAACCCATCCTCGCCGCGGGGCCGCGCATTGCGCGTATTACATCTCCTGCTACCCTTTTATAGACCCAATCATCACCCCTTTAGCAAAGTACTTCTGAAGGAACGGGTATACGCAAAGTACAGGAAATATTGTAGCCATAACAGCCGCACTGCGGATGGTTCTTGAGGTTACCAAGGTTAGCATCATCTGCAGGTCGACATTTTCCGCGTCGCGGAAGTCCGCAAGTATAAGCATCCGCCGCAACATAATTTGAATAGGCATTAGGTCGTTAGTACGAAGGAAAAGCATAGGCGTAAACCAGTCATTCCACGTACCAACAACGCTAAATAAGCCGAAAGTCGCAAGCAGTGCCTTGGAGCAGGGCAGCACAAGTTGAAACAGCACCCTAAAATGCCCAGCACCGTCTACATAGGCAGATTCCATAAGCTCACCGGGCAAGCTTTTAAAAAAGGTACGGAAGATGATAACCGTAAACGCACCAACAGCACCTGGGATCATCATGACCCAAATAGAGTCGACAAGCCCCAAGGCCCGGACAACGAAAAAGTAAGGGATAAGCCCACCGCCAAAAAACATGGTTATGAGCATATAAATATTAAGAAATGTCTTGCCTTTGAAATCCGCAATAAGAAATGGATATGACATCATGGCAGTCAAAGTTAAGTGGAAAAATACACGCCCTATAGAGTAGCCAATACTGTTAGCAAAATACCTAAAAATCCTACCATCCTGAAACAAGAACTGATACGACTCTAAATTAAAACCAACCGGCAAAAACGTTACTTGGGCAAGAGGGTCTGTACCATCACTAAGGGAGATGGCAAAGGTGAGCCAAACCGGATATAAAAATAAGAATGTTAAAATCCCGATAATAGCGTAGTTAAGGAAATCAAACCAGTTAAGTCTATCAAGCCGGCTTCTCCTCCGCTGCTTCTTTAAATTACTAACCACTTATAAAACTCCTTCCCCAAACTTTTTAGCCAGCCTACCAAAGTGATGTCTCGCCAAGCTTTTTGCAGATATAATTGGTAGTTGTCAAAAAGAATACAGCGATAACAGACATGCTAAGACCTACAGCCGCGGCATAGCTGGCGCTTCCGCCTTCTATACCAATGCGGTATACATAGGTGCCCACGACATCGGCGGTGGAGTAAATTGCCGGGTTGTACATTAGCAGTATCCTCTGCCAATCGTTACCAAGGATGCCCCCTAAGGCAAAGATGAACAAGATTGTTACCGTAGGCAAGATACTAGGCAATGTAATATGAACGGCCTGCTGAAGCCGGTTGCCGCCATCTATACGGGCGGACTCATATAACTCTGGATTAACTCCAGAAATAGCCGCAAGATAGATAATAGAGCCGTAACCAACCCCCATCCATATCCCGGAGCCTATAAACAACGTACGAAACCAACCCGGGTTTAAAAAGAAGTCGATGCGGTTAAAACCCATGGCGTCAAGCCCGATGTTTACCACACCACTGCTCACACCCAACATGTCTCGCAAGATACCAACTACTATTACAGAAGAAAGGAAAAACGGCATATATGACACAGTTTGAGCGATGCGCTTATACTTTGTATGCTTGATTTCATTAAATAGAAGGGCCAGCAAAATAGGAGCAGGGAAAGCAAAAATAATAGAATATATACCCAACCATAACGAGTTCATAAATGCCCGTCTAAAAAGCATATCTGACCAAATTCTTTGGAAATGCCTGAGCCCTACAAATTCACTCCCGAAAAAACCATCAAGGGGCCTAAAATTTTGGAAAGCCATTACAATGCCATACATAGGGAAGTATGAAAATACCAGTATTAATAAAAACCCCGGCAGCACCATAAGATACAAAGCCGCGTTCTTCTTTAAATTTACATGAAGCGGTGTCGTACTTTTGTAGCGATAGGGCTTTGTTTTTTGTGATTTTGCCAATTTAATCACCTTTTCTTTTTAATGACATACCCAAAACTGAGACTTTTTCTGGCGAGTTTAAAGCTTTCGTAAAAGAGATGTTTTGTGAATAGTAATTATTTAAAACAACTTAAACAATCAACAACACAACAATAAAAGCAGGAATTTATTATGGCTTTATCGAGACCCGTAGGACACATCCTACAGGGTCTTCTTTTTTTACCACGAAATATTTGGAAGATTAGTATATCAACTATTCACAAAACATCTCTTTTGCGTATAGTTCTTAGACGTTTTAACTTAATATCATTCATATGATTTGGCGGAATTCACTAGCGCTCACTGTATTGCATCATGATTTTTGAGTCAATTGACAATATTAGACCTATGTTTTATTCTTTGTCATGTATAGCTGTTCATCATATGAAGACCCTTTATAGCAAAAGATAAAACTCGCAACAAATATTGACATGCGCCACATGAAGAGATAAGAGCTTGGCCTTTGGGTGGTTGTTTTTAAGCCAATAGTGGAAAGGAGGTAGCTATGCGTTTTAAAAGCAAGCCTGTTCTTTTTAAATACATGATTATCGCATGTATGCTTATGTTCATCCTTTCCGCGTCCTTTACGGCTAACCATATTTACGCCCTAAATAATCTGAACCGCCAATTCGAAGCCAGAACCTTTACCATGGCATTAAATGCCACCAATTTTTTAGAAGATAGGATAGAGAGCTATGCAATAACAGCTCAAATCATCGCCTCCAATGATGACGTACAGTATTTAGCACGTTCGAACAGTATATTTGATTTTAATTTTTTCACACGTGCCAGAAGCCTTGTAAATACCCTTCTAAACGTTAGGGCCATTAATAACGAAATTTATGATTTCATTGTAACTTACGATAGCATGCCAATAAGCTTTACCGCGTCCGGGACATGGGGCACAACCAACCTATCCCCTTATTGGGAAGAGCTACATGGTATAAGCTTATGTCTAATCGAAGGCAATATTCCTACCTCTTTTTTTGCGGAAGATGATTTTGTTGTTACATATAATAATATCCATAGGGGTACTCATGTATTTGTTAAAGTGCCCCGCGCTGTTATCGAGTCGATGCTGGCGCAACTTGTGCCAGAAAGCTACGGCAGGTTTGTTGCGCTTGGCGAGGATGGCAGTTGGACTCTTTCGAATACAGCAGGTTTTATGAGCGGCGAGCCCGACATCATTATCAGTGGCGGCGGAGGACGTATGTATCATTTCTATATAAACCCTCTTGCCTACCATGCAATCATAAACAATATGACTCGTGTTTCCTTTGGGATAATGGGCGGTATAATAATTATTGCCGCTTTCTTATTATATCGCATCAAGAAAAACCTGTACGACCCACTGCCTCAAATAATAGATGCGCTATATGCAAACCGCTATGATGGTAAATTAGCAAGCGACGATGAATTTTCGCAAATATTTGGGGCAATTGATAGGATGCAGATCTCTAT
>Ga0123355_10006812_pt1 | contig 16998 bp, 9 predicted proteins | sample TergutEmb28metaG_3_FD_89872 | JGI IMG/M metagenome (GOLD analysis project Ga0123355, IMG submission 89872) | Embiratermes neotenicus P1 segment gut microbial communities from Petit-Saut dam, French Guiana - Emb289 P1 | ecosystem: Host-associated > Arthropoda: Insects > Digestive system > Gut ...
CGCATCGAGTGGGCGAACCAGTCGATGAAAGTTCTGCAGATCATTCGCAAAGAGTTCATCAAGAACCAGCCACTGAAGGGCGTGCGCGTGTCGGCGTGCCTGCACGTGACCTCCGAAACCGCCAACCTCGCCATCTGCCTGCGTGACGGCGGCGCCGAAGTCGTGCTCTGCGCCTCGAATCCGCTCTCCACCCAGGATGACATCGCTGCCTCGCTCGTCCGCGACCACAACATTCCCGTGTTCGCCATCAAGGGTGAAGACAACGACACCTACTACCACCACATCCTCGCCGCCATCGATCATAAGCCGCAGATCACCATGGACGACGGCGCTGACCTCGTCACCGTGCTGCACACCAAGCGCACCGACGCGCTCGAAGGCGTCATCGGCGGGACTGAAGAGACCACGACCGGCGTCATCCGCCTTCGCGCCATGGCCAAGCAAGGCGTTCTGAAGTTCCCCATCGTGGCCGTCAACGACGCCGACACCAAGCACCTGTTCGACAACCGCTACGGCACCGGGCAGTCCACCATCGACGGCATCATCCGCGCAACCAATTTCCTGCTCGCGGGATCGAAGTTTGTCGTCGCCGGCTACGGATGGTGCGGCCGCGGCCTGGCTTCCCGTGCGCGCGGCACCGGAGCAGAAGTCATCGTCACCGAAGTCGATCCGACGAAAGCGCTCGAGGCTGTAATGGACGGCTTCCGGGTGATGAGCATGACTGAGGCCGCGAAACTGGGCGACGTCTTCTGCACCGTCACGGGCAACAAGAACGTGCTGACGAAAGATCACTTTGCGCTGATGAAAGATGGAGCGATTATTTCCAATTCGGGGCACTTCAACGTCGAAATCGATATCCCCGCTCTGGAAAACATGTCGTCGTCGAAGCGGACCACCCGGAATTTCGTGGACGAGTATTCGCTCAAAGACGGACGCAAGATCAACCTTCTCGGCGAAGGCCGCCTCATCAACCTGGCCAGCGCCGAAGGCCATCCCGCCAGCGTGATGGACATGAGCTTCGCCGACCAGGCCCTCTCGGTCGAGTACATGGTCAAGGACGCGAAGAACCTCGAAAAGAAGGTCTACAAAGTCCCCGACGAACTCGACAATCGCGTCGCCCGCCTCAAGCTCGAATCGATGAGCATCAAGATCGACAAGCTCACCCCGGAGCAGGAAGAGTATCTGGCGGGGTGGTCGGAAGGAACCTAGCAGCAGGGACAGGGTCATAAGTCCATCGTGGGTCGGACACCTCGCCCGCCCATCCCGAAGCTTCTGGCCACTTTGGTTTTATTGCATGCGGTGGCTACTCGAATCAGCGCTGGGGTAGCAAGGGATGATTGTGAATCTCGGGGATGTCGGCCTGCTGGCGGCTCTTGCGCCAGACGTTGGCGACAGCCAGGGTCCAGAAGGGGACCATGTCGACGCCAGGGACCAGCTTGGCGAAGAACGAGGGGAGAAACTCCCAGTGCCATCCGAGCAGGCGGGTCATGACGGCGGCTACGCCCAGGTCGAGGAGATCGTCGGCTGGCGACATGGCTCCTTCGACGAACGCGGGGAAGACTGCGATCTGGAGGATGTCGGCTGCGATGGCGAGGAGCATCGCGGTGCGGAACTGCGGACCGGGGGAGATAGTGATGGAATCGTCAGACATGGGCACCTTCTGCTTCCTGCTTTCATTTTAGACGACGCGACCGGGCTGTGGGCTGCTTTTGTTGCGAGGCGCTCCCATGCCTGTGATTGCTCTGCGGCAAACAACTTCCCCGACCGTCGCATAAGACCCGACGAGGCTGGGGCCTCCCCTCATGAAGGTATTCCCCCAAAAACTTCGCGTCTCCGGCCGTGCTACTCGGTTGCCACTATCGTGGTCTTTGCGGGCGTGCTTGGGCCGTGTACAAACAAGATGCACGTGCGGGGGTTCTGCGGATCATGTCCGCGACCCCCCTTTTAGTGTATGGGTGACGTTAATAACTCTTGCGGCGCTTCTCGGAGCGAGCTACGTCGGGGGCGGCTTGTGATGATTCGTGGTGCGGAGGAGAAAGCAAGAAGTGAATTTTGCCAGCGGCTTTTCACTTGAGCGGGCGAGATCGAAAATGAGTGCCGCCGATGGGGAAGCGTTTTGGAACAGCAGTTAACCCGTTCGACCCGATGGCCGCGCAGTCCGCGGGTTCCCAGCCAAATTTCATTCCTTGGATGGTCATAAGGCATTGGCCGTGAAAGCTGCGAGCTCAATGAACAAGCCTTCCGCCCCGGCTTCTTTTTCCTCACGCGCTAACGCGAGATGCTGTTCGACCCTCCGTTCGAGTCGTTGCAATTCGGAAGCAGCCACGGTTGTGCCGAGCGACTGAAACAACAGGCGGTGGGCGTGTTTGCGCTCCATGACCTCCAAGGCATCGAGCATCTGGCGATGCGCAGGTCCCTCCCAGATCGCCAGGATCATCGCCTCTCGCAGCCAGCGTTCAACACGGTACTCGTGCAACGTGCCCACCCCGCCATGTACTTCCATGGCCCACTTGGCGGTTTGGACAGCGAGCTCCGCCGTCCAGTACTTGGCCAGATGCGTAACCAGCCGGAACAGGTGATAGCGCTCGGAATACGGAGGCCTCTCCTGCCATACCTGGTTTAAGAGCTCGACTGCCTTCCAGGCCAACTTTAAGGCTGATCGAAGTTGCCGAAGGCGATCCTCAAATTGACGACGCATCAGGGGTTGTTCGATCAGAGGTTTGCCAAATACCACTCGCTGTTGGGCAAACGAGGCCGCATCGCTCACGGCTCGCTGGGCAAGGGCCACGCTTCCCATGCTGTTGGCCACTCGCGAAAGGTTGAGCACTTCCAGAATGAGATAGATCCCATCTTCGGCTCGACCGAGGAGCCAAGCCTCGCTGTCACGCAATTCAATCTCTCCCGTCGGCACCGAGCGGGTTGAGATCTTGTCTTTCAGGCGGCGGATGGTGTAGTTGAGCTGACCATCCTGGCGATATCTGGGAACCAGGTACAAAGCCAATCCGCGAACATTACGAGCACCACCCTCGGGCCGTGCCGCCACGACCGCTAGTTCGGCGCCGGCATTGCTGGCAAAATACTTGTCGCCGGTTAACAACCACTGGTTCGCGACTGGGCGAGCAATCGTCTCGACCGTCGCGCCCAGGTCAGAGCCGCCCTTAATTTCCGTCATCCACGTTGCCCCTTGAAACACAGCTTCATCTTTCCGCAACAACCTGGGCAGAAAGCGCTCCTGAAGTCGAGCGTCGCCGTACTTCCAGAGGGGAACCAATGTGCCCAGCGAAACGGTGTAGGGACATGCCAGGCCAGGGTCGTAAAACGACGTTACATAGATTCCTAGAGCGGCCGGAAAAACTGCGTTTTCCTCCGACAGACGCCACAGCAAGCCAGTCTGATAACCGTGTTTCAGCATCCTCCAATACTCGGCCGAGTACAAAATCTCATCCACTCGTGTCCCGGAAAGATCGAACATTCGCAGCCACGGTGTACCCACACGATCGGTCAGGTCAGAGATATTCTGGCCTTCTTTTTTCCACCAGTTTTCGTAGTGTTGCAGCCAGTCAGGCGGGCGGAAATCACTCAGAGTGGATTCGAGAAAGCGAAGCGGTGATCGCAGTTGTTCGGAGATCACACGGAGAATTATGGCTCCTGTCGGGTTCGGGTACAACCCGACCGGCAGTTATCTCGATCTTCGATACAACGCAAGCTTCACGCGATTTGAGTTGGCAGTTGGCGAAATCTCAGTGGGTGAAAATAGGCGATGGCGCGTTTTCACCGGTGGCTATCTTTACCCTAGTGGCTATCTTTGACCTTCTGAGATTCTTCGGGGGCGCCTTCGGACGGCTTCCTTGGTTCAGCTCTACTTCCTTCGGTTAGCGCGGGCGGGAGTTGAGGCCTGCTTGCTTCCACATTTTTTCCCAGGTCCAGATGCCGTAGGGGGCGGGATGAAGGAGGCGGTAGCCTAGCTGGTGGGCGAGCATCATGATTTGTCCGCGGTGGTGGGCTTCGTGGGAAAACATGTAGGCGAACATGGTGGCTCCGGCGGGCCATTCGGGGACCCAGCTGCCGCGAGAGAATTTCTTTACGCGGCGGTCGGGATCATCCGACAACGCTTCGGTGAGCATCCGGAGACATTGGGTGGCGCTTTTTTTGTGGGCGGCGGAGGCTTGTTTCATGGTGCATCGATACGGGTCGAGCGGGCCGGGACATTTCAGGTGCGGGGCGGAATTTTTCAGCCAGACGAGGCGGTTGTTGTGGAGGTGGGCGAATATGGCGGCGATGGTGCGCCCGGCGCCCGGTTTGCCGGGAGGGGTGGCGCGCCAAGCTTGGGGATCGAGATGCGCGAGCATAAGTTGGTTCATGGGGTCGTTGGCGGCGTAGGTTTCGAGCAGGACGGTGCGGAGGTCGGCAGAAGGTTGTCCGCGTTGGCGCATGGGAGTGAGTGGATAGAGTAACGCCAGTCGAGACGGCGAACAATCGGTTGGTAAGGACAAGGGATCCCGACGTCCGCGCAGCCGCAACTGGTAACCAGGGGTAACCCTCGCCTGGTCTCGCCAGCTTTTGGATCAGGCTGGTCGATAATTTCTCCACCCAGCTGAAAATACACCGCTTGCAGTTGGAACTTCCGAGACTGCCACGGAGTCTATGTTTCGTGATGCTCCTCGCTCAGCTTGCGGAATGCTGGACTTGGGGAGCGTTATCGATCAGGCACGTTGGGGTGGAAAATCCTATAATCAGGGGATCGCCATTATGGCGGGAGCAACCACCTTGGGTGAATTAGCGAGTGCGATAGGCGCGCGAGCGCAGGAAGAAGCGGCGATCGTTGCGGAGTTGAAGGCCGGCTCGGAAGCGGCCTATGCGTGGCTCATCGGGGAATTTCAGCAACCTGTGTATGGGCTGGTGTACCGGGTCGTGAATGATCCGGCGGAGGCAGCCGATACGACACAGGACGTGTTCCTGAAAGTGTTTCGCGGAATGAAACATTTTCATGGCGAATCGAGTTTAAAGACTTGGATCTACCGGATTGCGCTGCATGAGGCGGCCAACCGGCGGCGCTGGTGGTTCCGGCACAAGGCGAAGGAGACCTCGATTGAGCCGGGGGAGACGGAGCGATCGGGCATGGCGGAGAGCGCGCTGCAGGTGGCGCTGACGGATCCGGCGGACTCTCCCTTTGACAACGTGGCGCACCGCGAAGTGAAGCTGCGCGTGGAGCAGGAACTGAGGAAAGTTCCAGAGCCCTACCGGACAACGTTGATCCTGCGCGATCTGGAAGAGATGTCATACGAAGAGATTGCCGAGGTGCTGGAGATTTCGCTGGGAACAGTGAAGTCGCGCTTGACACGCGGCAGAGAAGCGCTGCGGCAGAGACTGGCAGCGTATGTGCGCGAAGTTGGAGAGGAACTGGGGTTGACCGCGCCCGAAGAGCGGGACTCGCGCTCGCAGCTCGCTGGAGGGGAAAGAAGGGTTGAGGTGATGCCATGATTCGCATGGAGAAGACGGGCACAAACAAACTGCAGTGCCCCCAGGCGAAAGGGCTGTTCTCGCCATATTTGGATGGAGCGGTGACGGGCACGGAGATGCTCGCGCTGCAAAGTCATTTGTCGGAATGCGGGGCCTGCGATGGAGAGTATCAGGCGCTGCGGCGGACGCAGCAGTTGCTGACGAGCGTGGGACGTCCGAAGGTTCCGGCGGATTTGGGATTGAAGCTGCGGCTGGCGATCTCACGGGAAGCGGCTGCGGCGAAGCGGGCTCCGTTTGAAGGACCGATGGTGCGGCTGCAGAACGCGATGCACGCCTTTATGGTTCCGGCCACGGCTGGATTTTTGAGTGCGCTGGTGATCTTTGGAGTGGCGATGGTGTATTTTGTGGCGCCGTCGACGCTGCATGCCGACAATGATGTGCCGCTGGTCATGGTCAATACCGAGCCGGAGATACAGCCGAGTTCGTATGAGATGACGATGGATACGATCGATGACGATTCGCTGGTAATCGAGGCATACGTCGATGCCAACGGACGTGTGGAAGATTATCGGATTCTGTCAGCTCCGAACGGGGGGAAGCAGCTGTCGCCTGAGGTGAAGACCAGGCTGCTGGACTTTATGACGTTCACGACGTATCGTCCGGCGCTGTCGATGGGACGGCCGACGCCGAGTAAGGCGGTGTTGTCGTTCTCGAAGATCAGTGTGAAGGGGTAGGACGGCTGGCTTCGGGCTTCCGGTTTGGGCGGAACGGTCTGTTCCGCCTTTTTCTGTGCTCAGTTCAACCGTTTGCGCGGGGCGCTAAGGCCATGTTTTGTTTCGGGACGATTGCGGTGACCTTGTCTTTTTGCTTTCGCCGCTTCGAGGCTGATTCGCTTTGCCACGATCGCCCACGGCTTGCGCCGCGGACTCATCTAGTGGACCAGGGGGTGCCAGTTCAGGATGAAGTGGACCGGTTCCACGACATTGTCGGTGGTTTGGCGGAAGCCCAGGATTCGTTTGCCATCGGGGAAGATGGAAAACACATTTACGTTTGGCGGCAGAGTGAGCGATTCCCTGGGGGCGGAGAACTCGGGCCTGGTGCCGTTGAGGTGCATTTCGACCGTGTAGATTTTGTCTCCCTGGAGATAGCGAAAGCTTTTTCCGTCGGACGACCAGTAGCCGACCGGGTTCGCGCCCGCGTTTGAGATTTGCCACTTCGCTCCGGCGGCGGGAAAGGATGTGACGTAAGCTTCCAGGCGTCCGGTTTCATCGGAGACATAGGCCAGCCAATTGCCGTCGGGAGAAAGCGTTGTTGCATGCTCGTCGTAGCGCGAATTCAACAGCGGCACCAACTTTCGATCGCCCTTGAGATCGAGGTAGTAGATATCCCAGGAGGTCTTGGGATCCTGCATGTTGAAAAGCAGATAACGGCCGTCATGAGAAATGTCCTGGAGATTGAGACTGGCGGGGACGCGATCCAGCAGGGTTTCTTCCTTGCCGGATGCGCCGAGGCTGCGGTGCGTCAGTGTGCTGATGTAGCCGGTAGTGGTGGCGATATAGACGTCGTTGGCATCGGGGCTGATTACGGCGGTCTGGTTGGGTTCGATGTCAGCCGTGAAGCGATTCACTGTTTTGCGGCGGAGGTCGGCGAGCCACAAACCGCTTCCGCTCGAAGTGGGATTGGCCCGATCAAGCACGGCGATCTGCGCGCTGGGGGAATAGTAGGCACTTTGGTAGGGGGCAGGCTCTCCCCAATGCTCGATTTCTTTGCCGGAAGCGTCGAGCCAAACCAGTTCGCGATTCTCCAATGACTCGGTGTGATAGAGCAGAGCATTCCGGCTGACGGAGAAATACCCCAGATTGCGCGGATTGTAGAACTCTATGGAGGCCGCGATCGAAACCGGCTTGCCTTTGAAGTCGAGACGGGAGAGATCGAACTGCTGCGCCGTGAGCGTGCCTTCTTTCACGTAGAAAAGATAGCCGTCGGTGTAGGCCACATTCGAGCCGGGAGAGAGGATCTGTTTCGCTTCGCCTCCCGCGAGCGACGCGGCGTAAACACTCCCGACTGCATCTCTGCCGCGCCGCACGAACAGGAAATGCCTGCCATCGGGGAGGAAGTAGGGGTTGCGGTCGGTGAATTGGGCGTCGTCTTTGGGGGCGACGGTCACATCCCCTGGAGTGCCTCCCCCATCGGAAACGGATTCGAGGGGACCGACGATGCGCGGCGCGAAGACGATGATTCCTTGCTCATTCCAGCTGCCGCCGCGGCCATCGGGAGCGTCGCAGAGGATTTGCGCTGGGCCGCCAGCCACGGGAATCTTTTTCAGCTTGCCGTCGGCGAAAAAGCCCAGGTATTTGCCGTCGGGAGACCAGAAGGGAAAGTTCCCGCCTTGTCCTCCGGCGATTTCCGCAGCTTCTCCGCTGCTCAGCCGCAAAACGACGATGGAATTCCCAGGGAGGGTGCCATGAAGGGGGGCTCCTCTTTTTATGGAAACAAACGCGATCTGCCGGCCGTCCGGCGATAAAACCGGAGCACCGGCTTCGACCGAGGCGAGTTCAAATCCTGCCGGTAGAGCGATGCTGGTGTGAACCGGCTCGTGCGCAGAAGTCAGGCGGTTCGCGTAGATGATGGCGAGCACGCCCAAGGCTGCAGCCAGCAGCCATCCGGCGATGCGGGCGCCGGTGCCGAGCGCGGTAAATCTCTTTTTGCGTCTGGCGGTGGCGAATGCGGGCGCACCGACCTGGCTGCCAGCGGCGGAGATCCACTGAAGTTGGAGTTTCAAATCGTGCGCGCTCTGGAAGCGGTCGTCGGGCTCTTTCGCCAGGCAGGTACGGACGAGTTGCTCCAAGGCTGGAGGCGTCATCGGTTGCACCGCGGCGATGGGCTCGGGATCCTTTTCGAGGATGGCGCTGGCGAGCGAGAGCTGGCTTTTGCCTTCAAAGGCGCGCTTGCCGGCGAGCATCTCGTAGAGCATGGCGCCGAAGGCGAAGATGTCGCTGCGGGCGTCGGCCTCTTTGCCCTGAATCTGCTCCGGGCTCATGTATTGGACGGTGCCAACCAGAGTGCCGGCGACGGTGACGGGGGAGGCGGCGTTGGCCGCGGTGGCGATGGCCATGGTGGCCATCGAAGTAATGTCGTGGGTGCCGGAGCGCGCGCCGCCGGCGAAAGCGACGGGCTTGGCGAGGCCGAAGTCCATCAACTTGGAACCGGCTTTAGTGAGCATGACGTTGCCGGGCTTCAGATCGCGGTGCACGATGCCGGAGCGGTGTGCTTTGTCGAGGGCGTCGGCGACTTCCGTTGCAATCTTGAGCGATTCTTCTCGAGTCAGCGGCTTGCGCGCGAGGCGAGTGAACAGCGTCTCGCCCTCAAGGTATTCCATCACCAGGTAGTCGACGTCGCCTTGCGAGCCGACGTCGAAGAGCACGCAGATGTTGGGATGCTGGAGTGCGGAGATGGCTTTGGCTTCGCGCTCGAAGCGGGCGCGAACTTCGGGGTTGGTATTGAGATGCGATGGCAGAACTTTGATGGCCACCGTGCGCAAAAGCCGGGGATCGTAAGCGCGGTAGACTTCACCCATCCCCCCGGCTCCGATGACGCATTGGATCTCGTAGGGACCGAGTGTGGTACCGGGGGCTAGGGACATAGACCGCGGGCGATTATACCCCAGAATCGGGAGGTCCAACGGACTGAGAGGTTTGGGGAGGAAGAGTGTCGGCAAGATCGCGATTCCCCTTCGCACCGGCCAGGGGCGAGAAACGCCCAGGGTTTCAAGAATGGACGATCGCGTCCGAGAATGAACAGAATAAATTACTTCACTTCACGGAGCCGGCGAGGCTTGCCCTCGATCGATGCGGTCTTTGAATGAGTTGCGGGCTTGTCGAAGGCGCAATGGTCTCGGGCGGCGATGGCACGCCGCTTGCACGGTTGCAGGTCAAAGGATACGGAAATGCAACAGGACCTTCGACTGGGACTGCGCCAATTGCGAAAGATGCCCGGCTTCACGGCTGTAGCTGTGCTTACGCTGGCGCTGGGTATTGGGGCCAACACCGCTATTTTCAGCGTCATTTATGCAGTTCTGCTGCGGCCGCTTCCGTTTCGCGATGCGGGCCGGGTCGTGGCGGTGAAGACGACGGAACCGAACCGACGCGATGACATTGGAGTTTCGTATCCGGCATTCCTGGATTGGAGATCGCGCAACCGGGTTTTTGAAGGCCTGTCCGCATTCCATACCGACGATTTCACCTTGACGGGAAGAGGTGAACCGGTGCACGTGACCGGAGCAGTCGTCTCCGCGAACACCTTCTCGCTGCTGGGGGTTTCTCCCGTGATGGGGCGTGATTTCACACCGCACGAGGACACCCTGACCAGTACGGGCCTGCCCGTCATCCTGAGCAGCCGACTTTGGCGAGAGCGCTTTGGGTCGGATGCGGGCATTTCCGGCCATAGCGTCACTCTCAGCGGACAGACGTTCACTGTGGTTGGCGTGATGCCCGTGAATTTCCAGTTTCCGGTCGAGACGACACTGGTTGACTTCTGGACGACGATTGCGCTGGACGCGCAATCAAGCAATGGAACCCCGCCAATGACTGCGCAGCGCGGCGTCTCCTACCTGGATGTAATTGCACGCCTGAAGCCTGGTGTAACCATCGGTCAGGCCCAGGTTGAGATGGAAAGCATTCAGGAAAGTCTGAACCACCAGTATCCGGAGAACCGGCCCAAGGGCATCGCGATTGTTCCTGAGATCGATGAAATTGTCGGTCCCACGCGTTCCGGGCTTTTGGTTTTGTTGGGCGCGGTGGGATTGGTGCTTCTGATCGCCTGCGCAAATCTGTCGAACCTGCTGCTGGCGAGGGCCGCGGCACGGCACAAAGAATTCAGTGTGCGGGCCGCGCTCGGAGCGACGCGTTGGCTGATCGTCCGCCAGTTGCTCGTGGAAGGGATGCTGCTGGCCGCGGGCGGCGCGGCGGCCGGTCTCATCTTCGCCGTTGGCGCGCTTCGCCTGCTCACCCGGCTGGCGCCGGTGGAGCTGCCGCGGATGGCGGAGAGCGGGCTCAACCTCGAGGTACTGGCTTTCACCGCGGTTATCGCGCTTTTGACCACCGCGCTGTTTGGACTGGTTCCGGCCTTCGGTGCCTCGTCACACGACCTTGCCACTTCATTAAATGAGGGCGGCAGAAGCGCCACCGAGACTCGCGCTCGAAATCGTCTGCGAAGCAGCTTCGTCGTGGTTGAGACTGCGCTGGCGGTGGTGCTGCTTGCGGGGGCGGGGTTGTTGCTGCGAAGCCTGTTCGCATTGGGCAGAGTTGATCCCGGTTTTGCGAAAGACCACGTGATCACGTTTGGGCTGGACCTGCCAGGGCGTTATGGACACCTGGAGCGAGTACAGTTTTACGAGCGCCTGTTGGCAGAAATTCGAAACCTGCCCGGCGTACGCTCGGCCAGTGCGGCCTTTCCGCTTCCACTTTCGGCTGACGCGGTCAAAACCAGCTACGACGTCGAAGGGCGCACGGTTCAGGAAGCAGAACGCGCAGTCACCACCCTGCACCTGGTGGATGATGATTATTTTCATGCGGTCGGGATTCCGCTGCTCGGCGGCCGCGCATTCGACGCCCGCGATGATGCTTCCGGAGCGGTTCCGGTTGTTGTGATCAGCCAGGCTCTCGCCAGACAAGCATTTCCCGGTGAAAATCCTGTGGGCAAACGGATCCGGACAAACATCTCGAGTGGCAGGGACGACGCTCCTATGCGGCTCGTTGTCGGTCTCGTGGGAGACGTCAGAGCCGAAGGGCTGGGTGCTGCCCCCATTCCCGAGTCCTACCTTCCCTACGCACAGCTTCCCTTCGCGCCCATGTCGGTGGTCGTACGGACCGCGGTGAATCCTGAAAGCATGCTGCCAACGTTAACCAAAACCGTGCAAACGCTGGACAAAGGTCTGCCCTTACTGCACACGAAAACTCTCGACGAATACGTGGCCGATTCCATCGCCGACACACGTTTCGAAACGGTGCTGCTTGGAACCTTCGGAGCCCTCGCGCTGGTGTTGACCTGTGTGGGCCTTTATGGAGTGATTTCCTACACCGTAGCTCAGCAGACACGCGAAATGGGCATCCGACTGGCGCTCGGCGCCGATCGTCACACGATTCTCGGAATGATCGTGGGAAGCGGAATCTTGCTGTCGGGGGGTGGGATCGGTGTCGGGCTGGCGATATCGTTTCCTCTCACGCGGCTGATCGCCACGCTCCTGTATGGAGTGAGTCCATGGGACCCGATCACCTTCTGTGCAGTTCCGATCGCACTCATGGCACTGGCCATGATCGCCAGCTATATTCCGGCGCGCCGTGCCGCAGGAGTCGATCCCATGGTCGCGCTGAGGTACGAATAGGCAAGCAAATTCATTCGAACCCAACTAGGAACTTTTCGGGGATGGCGCTTCCCGCCGCGTCATGACTTCAGCAATCCCATTCGTCTCCTGGATCGCATTTTCTCTTCCCTACTTTTGTCCCCTTTACTTCTTATAGGGCCATTGGGCCTTGGTAAAGAGTGCGCCGTCGATCCAGATGGTTTGGCCGGTGATGAACGACGCGCCCGGACTGGCGAGGAAAACGACGGTGGGGGCGATGTCGGCGGCGGTGCCGACGCGCCCTAGCGGCGTGAGCTTCGACCAGGTGCCGGCGTAATCGGGATCTTCCTGCCGGGTGCGCTCGGACTCGATAGAACCGGGGGCGAGGCAGTTCACGCGGATGCCGTACTGGCCGAGCTCGACCGCAGCTTCTTTGGTGAGCATCTCGATGCCGCCTTTGCTTGCGGTGTAGGCGACCAGCGACGGGAAGGCGAGTTTGTTGCAGCCGGACCCGAGATTCACGATGGAACCTCCGCCGTGATCTTTCATGTAGCGCGCGGCTTGCTGGGTGCAGAGGAAGCAGCCTTTCAGGTTGGTGTCGATGACCAGGTCCCATTCTTCCTCGGTGACGTCGAGCAATGGCTTCCAGGTTTGAACTCCGGCGTTGTTCACGAGGAGGTCGAGACCTCCGAAGGCACCGATCACTTTTTCGAACATGGTTGAGACCTGCGCGCGGGAACGAATGTCGGCTTCGATCGAGAGGGTTTCGGGGCTCAGGGCGCGGATCTCGGCCATGGTGGCTTCGACCAGGGGAGCGGGATCGTTGAAGTAGTTGACGGCGACGCGATATCGGTTGCGCGCCAGTTCGAGCGCGATTTCCTTTCCGATGCCTCGGCTGGAGCCAGTGACGAGAGCGGCAGGGCTTGGCGGCATGTTCACCTCGAGAGACGGCGCGAGTGCGTGACGATAATAGCGGACCGAAGCGGTTCGAGGTAGCGGCTGCGAGCCAAAAGACACTTGGCGGAACCACCGCCATAGATGAGCACAATCACCTCGAATGAGTGGGATGAGAAGAAGATGTTTGTCTCGAGCGACGGAAGCCGAATCCCGGGGTGCGGCCGGCGGAATTTGTGTCTGATCGGTCCGAGACGATGGCGAAGAAACCAGAGCAATTGTTCGCGGCGCCAAACCGCACGCTCGCAAAGAACTTCCCAACCTTCCGGTTGCAGCCGTGAAGAGCGAAGCAATGGAAACATCAGACAAATGTTGAATGCCACATACGGATCTGTCGATTCTCTTCACCTACGAAAGCAGTGGGGACGTGCAACATATCAACACAGTGGTGAGTGTACCTACCAGTCTTCATACGATCACATAGTCACCAATCCGCATTTTGGAATAAGGTTGGGGCAGTTCAAAGCATAAATCCTGGAAACAAGGATGTTTGCCTCGCTGATGCTTTGGACTTCGAGTTGCACGAATTGAATAAGTGTTTCCTATTTACCGTTGTCTAGATATAACGGGGCGGAGTTTTTGTAACTTAACATTATGTTATGTCTTCTTACTATGTTTCGTGAGGAGCCTTTAAGTCTTCCAGTCCCGGGGAGGGATGCAAATATGAAATTGCGACTCTTGACGTTATTGACCGTGCTGCTGGCGAGCACTCTTTCACTGGCGCAGGTGAGCAAAGGATCGATCTCCGGCAGTGTTGTTGACCCAAGTGGAGCCGTTGTTGGAGGCGCGGAAATCAAAGCTACGCAGGTGAGTACCGGACAGTCGACGACCACAACCAGCGATAACTCGGGATTGTTCAAGATCCCTCTGCTCGCGACAGGGACTTATAGCATTCAGATATCGAAAACCGGGTTCAGAGCAGCCTCGATTCGCGCGATAGAGGTCAATCCTGGTGTCGACAGCGGTTTGGGTAGCGTCAAACTGGAACTTGGAGCGGCGACCGAGACGGTCGAGGTATCGGCCGCAACTCCTCTGGTAGAAACCACGCAGGCGCAGGTGACCGCCACGTTTGGTGAGACGTTTCTCAATAACATTCCCGGAATTCAAGAAAACCAGGGGCTCGACAACCTGGCGATTCTCTTGCCTGGTGTCAGCATGAGCCGCGATCTTGGCATGGCCAACTCAAACGGTGTGGGTTTCACGGTGCAGGGTCTTCGCGGACGCAATAACGACCAGCAGGTCGATGGACAAAACAACAACGACAACTCCGTTGCGGGCCCCGGCATCTTCGTGGCGGATACAAATTTCGTTGATCAGTATCAGGTCACTACGAACAATTTTGGTCCGGAGTACGGCCGCAATTCCGGCTCCGTTGTCAACATCATCACTAAGTCCGGCACCAACACCTGGCACGGCGCGATCTACGGAACGATAAGCAACTCCGTCCTGACGACGTTGACCAACCAACAGAGAAATACCGTCTGGGGGAACTCTCTCACTAAGCCGCCGCGGTTCAACGACGAGTTCACGGGGGGGACGATTGGTGGACCGTGGGTCAAGAACAAGATTTTCTTTTTCGGCGGGTTTGACAACGAAATCGTTTCCTCCAAGACGGTGTATGGAAATGGAGCCCTGACCCCGACGCCACAGGGAATCTCACAGCTTAGCGCCTGTTTCCCCGGAAGCACGAGTATGGCGGCTCTGGCCGCTTACGGACCCTACGGAGTGGGCGGGGGGAACCCCACCGCTCTGGGGACGCCGACGACGTTTTACTTCGATAACGCGCCGGTCAACAACACGACCGACCCCAATAGTTTTGCGCCCGCATGCGGATATCAACTTGCTGGCGTGCAGCGCACCCTGCCCGACGGCTCTCATCAGTACAACTGGGTGGCGAAACTCGACATCGATGCCGGGCAGGATAAGGTTTACGGCCGATATCTGTTTCAGAAACTGGTTTTCTTCAATACGGACCAGGGGCAGGCTGCGGCAGGTTATCCAGTCAGCGTCCCCTCCCTGGGACAGGGGTTGCAGCTCGGCTGGACGCACAAGATCACCGATCGCATGCTGAATGAGCTTCGCGCCAGCGTAGGCCGGCAGAATGTGCAATTCGGCGGCAACACGATCGGTACGGTTGCGCTGGATTCCGGAATCTCAGAAGGGCTAGCAAACGTCTCCTTTCGGAGCGGTAGTCTTCTGGGTTATGGACCTGGAACAACCTTCCCCCAGGGCCGCATCGTGAACACCTACCAGGTACAGGATAACTGGAGCTATCTATTCGGGAAACACCAGTTCAAAGCGGGGGCCAACATCACCATTCAAAAATCGCCCAATACGTTTCTGCCGAACATAAACGGGCAATACATCTACACCGATTGGGGGGCGTACGCAGCGAACACACCGGTGGTTACGAACATAACCTCAGGCAATCCGAAACTCGACTTCGTAGAACACGATAGCTTCTTCTATTTTGGCGATGATTGGAAAGTCTCGAATCAGCTCACGCTCAACCTCGGACTGACGTATTCCTATTATGGTCAGCCGGCGAATCTTTTCCACAACAACGATCAGAGACAGCAGACCGGTGGCCAGCCCTATTGGGATCCGAGTCTGCCTAGTTCCGTCACGGTGTTCCCGAGCCTCCCCTCTCCTAAGAACAGTTGGGGGCCAAGTGTCGGGTTCGCCTACGCGGTGGCTCACGGCGGCAGACTGCTGGGCGAGGGCAAGACCGTGTTCCGCGGAGGATACCGGTTGGCCTACGACCCGCCGTTCTACAACATCTACACCAATATCGCCACTTCCGCACCACAGGTGCTGGCACAGACCATCACTCCCGGCCAGCCTATGCCAGCAGGTCCGACCGGACCGAATGTGCGCGCCGACCTAGCCTCATTCCTCACGTTCGGCGTTCAGGACCCTCGCAATTTCAACCAGACCGCTGTTGTTCGCAACTTCCGGCCCGACCGCGTGCATTCCTGGTCGTTCGGCATTCAGCGGGAGTTGGGTGCGCACAGCGCGGCGGAACTCCGCTACGTGGGCAACCACGGCCAGAACCTGTTTCAATCGATCAATGACAATCCTTATGTGGGGTGCGGGGATGCCGGTTGCATCAACCCGCTCACCGGAGCCGCTGAAACTCCAGGCTTGGCCGATGCCGTTGCCGCCGGTGTGTTCAGCTCGAGGCTGCTGCCGGCCGGGGTGACGCCGTGCCCTGCGGCCAGTGCGGTGGTGGCTAACGCCATAGGACGTGAAAACTGCGCCCTCGGGATCGTGCGTCAGCGCACCAACACCGCCTATTCGGATTACAACGGGTTGCAGGCGGAATTTCGTACGACGAACCTGTTTAAGCAATTGACGATGCGGGCGAACTACACGTGGAGCAAAACCACAGACAACGCCAGCGAAATTTTCGGCACGTTTGGAGCTGGGGGTACGGTCGCGTTCTCACAGAACCCGTTCAACTACACCTCAGCCGAGCATGGCATTTCGGGTTTGGATTTCCCCCAGACCTTCACCCTCTCGTTCAATGAAGACATCCCGGCTTTCCGGTCGCAACGGGGAATTCTCGGCCATATCCTTGGAGGGTGGTCGCTGGCCGGCAGCTACATTATCCAGTCTGGGCAGGCCTTCACTCCGGTGGAGATCTCCTCGGCTTACGCTCTTAGCCCTTACGATATCAGCGATGTGAATGGTTTCTTGGGGGGATTCAACAGCGGTCTCGACACGGCGAGGCCGTTTCTGAGTAATCCGAACGCTCCAGCCGCTGCGGTCGGGATCTACGCTGCCGATGCCTGCGGATTTTTCGGGAATGCGGCCAATCCGGCCATTTGCTCCGCTACCCCGAACACTTTGTTCGACTATTCGGCACTCAACGCCAGCGGGGGGGCGACCGCCAACACGGTAAGTGCGAATCAAGAGCGCTTTATTTTGAACGCTTATCAAGCGCAGCAAGTGTACGGCACCCCATTTGGCACTGCGCCACGGAACAGCCTACGCAACTACTGGACCAACACCGGGAACTTCCAGGTCAGCAAGACTTCAAACTGGGGCGAACGTGTTCGGCTGGTCTGGCACATGAGTATGGTGAACGTTTTCAATCACCCCAATTACGCCAGCATCGACCCGTTTGTGGAGGATGCCGGTCTGGTGGGTCTCGGTACTGGCTTCGCGAATCCGTTTGTGAAAACGGCGGCAATCGCGTGATCCGATTTGGAATGAAAGTCACATTCTGATAAGCAGGCCGC
>Ga0123355_10006813_pt1 | contig 16997 bp, 10 predicted proteins | sample TergutEmb28metaG_3_FD_89872 | JGI IMG/M metagenome (GOLD analysis project Ga0123355, IMG submission 89872) | Embiratermes neotenicus P1 segment gut microbial communities from Petit-Saut dam, French Guiana - Emb289 P1 | ecosystem: Host-associated > Arthropoda: Insects > Digestive system > Gut ...
AGTATACGTTTTGGATTATCCGTGTTTCTCGATTATTCGTGCACTCCCATTCCCAGCACTACCCCGGATGATCGAGAATACGCTGTTTTTTTTTTTTTTTTGCTTTTTTTTTTTTTGCCTCACTAAAGCATCTCCTTCTCAGAGTTTTTGACTTAACTGCAGTATCAGTGACAGAATTATATTTACTGTTATTATTATTATTATTATTATCGTTAGTAGTAGATGTTGTTTGTGTTAAAATAATAATAATAATAGTGACCATGGAATCAGATCTGTAATGCTATAACACATGTAATAGTAAAGCAGGCTTTGTGATATCTGAAAGGAGCTGCACCTCCATTCTTTATTTTCATAGTTAATTTGTCTAAGAAGGAGTCCTTGTGCCTTTCGATCGTATTAAAGATGAAATTATAAAAATAAAATAGGTGATAATGTAATGCATACTCCCCCCTCTCTTTTCAGACTTATGAGCGTGTATAAATAAAAATTGTATTTTCCATGATAGATAAAATAACATGCGGTCTGTAAATCAACACCACGGAATTTTTGTGTTGGAAATTGTTTTTTTTTTTTTAAGCGGACCGTTACGACCAGAATTTGAATTTCTGCACATAAAAGCATGTAAATGTGGATTTACTTTCACTAAGCCTAATTATATATATATGTGTGTGTGTGTGTGTGTGTGCGCGCGCGCGCACGCTTCTATGTATGCATATTATTACAGATATGCAAATTCTTTAGTACACAGGCTAGCCGCTCGAAGCGCGAATCTGCAACGCGCAATTTGGGGTTGTTGAACCCTTATGGGGGAGGTTTCGTTTCGTACAACTGATATTTGCGAACTTCTCATGAAATAGCATTTCGTATCTGTTTTGAAATTAAAATGTGTAGATATATTATTTTCCTTTTCTTTTTAGTAAATAAGTGTGTTATCATGACATTGTTTACTAAGTATTAATAAAAATTAGCCGTCATTTTTCTCTGATTCATAACAGTAATACACCTTCGTTGCCACCGGAAGTGTGTTTGTTGGTGCAAAAATCTCGAAGAATTGAGTTGGCAAATATTATTTCTGTGTGTTTTACCGTACTGAGCAAGCGAAAGCAAAATAACTTAAAGGTGTGGTATAGGAATTTTTGAAAGCAAACATTGAGCGCCACCGGAACGTGTAGAATTATATGTAAGTGCATAATCTCGTTAGCACAATTCCTTTCGATTTGAGATGGTACCTCGTGGAATGGTAACGGGATGCGGTAAGCCTCCTGTTTTATAGTCAAGGAGGGAGAGTTAGTGAACCCAACCCAGCCTAGGGCTGCCCCTGTCCCCGGTAGGAGTCGACTCGACGCTAGTCGCGACGCCTGTCCCTTCCACCAACCCCCATCATCAGCAGTGGCAGGAAGCCTACCGGGGTAGAGAGCTAAAGCTGGTATGGTACTGGTTATCGATCCGTACTGCAGGCAGGCACGGGAAGAAAGCTGGGGGATGGGAATGGGCGGACGCCAGGCAAAATGTCTGGCGCGGCATTGCCACATGGTGCGATGCCGGGCGTCGGGACGCTCTATACCTTCCCGCCCCTTAAATTACAAAGACATTTTGCAACGACGCTTTTAACAGGATGTCGGCATCCCCCTTTTTTGACGGTGTTGCCGTGTTTACTACAGCGTAGATTATCCTGAGACTTTCAAAACTTAATGAATTTTCGTAACGCGGGTTTTCACAACATAATATGTTGTATTCGCTGCTATCCACATTGTCTGCAGTGTCCGATTAGTTATGTTCTGTGCGAGCGAAACAGTGTCATATTATGAGATGTGACGTTGAAATACAGAATAACGCAAGGTAATTTTAAATCTCAATGCGGATATTTCCCCAAGAAATCGGCTTACTGTACCACAATCTAGAGCACGGTTTCTTAATGTTTTTATTTTTTCGGCCGTAACCCAGAATAAGTTTGGGAGTCAGTTTCGCTGCCCAAAATTAAGTTCAGAAGTAATTATATATTTTATTTTCAGCTATTATACAGGTGTCTAAAAACGAACTATCTTGCTGTTGAACATAACTGATGCTCAGGAAATTAGGTACTTGTACACAAAGATATTTTTTTTCCTCGGTGCCGGAACAGCCAAACTCGGGCCTAAGCTGCCTCATTCTTGAGGTTTCCAGATCGCACACAAACACACACACACACACACACACACACACACACGGTACGATTCATCTGAAAGACTGAACATAACGATAATATTATAGATTAATAAACAGTTTTTTAGTTGTTAACGCACAAATTTTTGCAGAAGCACAAATATTAGAAGAACAGCACAAAATTCAAACAGTTGTTCTTGGGGGTGAACAATTTTTTTTTCTTAAAAAAACGGCTAATAATCCAGTGTTTCAAATGTGAATTGAATGACTGAATATATTTTAACCTAGTCTCCATTTCATATTTTTTTAGAGCTTTGATCTCTTATATTTTTTCATATGATTAATCAGATTTCAACAGTTTAGACAAGAAGAAGTTAAGAAATTCTACACATTGTTGCACAAACAATGATCAGTTTTCTGACTCCGATTGGGGATGTGTTTCCCTTATATAACTTAGGAAGTGCAATGATATTTTATACGTAGCACGTGCTCCAATATTAAAAACCCGTAGAGTGTGTTTACGTATCTCAGGTTTCTCGCCGCAAACGGCGATTTTATCCTTATACATCGACTGGAGTTCGTGGTGAAAGTCATGTTTACTCTGACATCAGAAGTAGAAATTTAAATACATACACATCTTACGAGAAATTTATGAATAACAGATACGTGGATGTAATTAGGATCATATTAATTAAAAGGACAGAATACGTAAAAATTAAGAACAGACATTTGAAAGGTGTACAGAAACTATGTGTATGTTAAGATTATGGCAACTGGCAGTAAGAAAATCAGTAATGTTTATTTGTATGTTGTAGCGACACTTGGCATACGAATAGGCTAGTTGGGGCAAAACAACTTCAATATTCTTGCGAGAAGTGTCGTTACATAAGGATTTAGCGCTGATAACTGTCGCCTTGTTCTTGATTGCCAACTTATGGCAACACCACAATCCTGCGTTGTGTTCGCTTCACTTCTCTGAAGAGACATTTGTCATAAACTCTTCAAAGATAACAACATTTTCCATGACGCCACACTGCGCGCGATGAACTTACGGGGTTATATAATTTTCCGCATGCAAGAAATTTCGTACCATTCACAGGGTGCGGCCTGGCTGTCTGATTGGTTGGCTGTCCTACTACGCCTCTACTCTCGCATGATATTTACACTTCGCATGGAACCTTCCCGCTCTATCTTGTTTTTATCATTTACAGCAGCCATAATGTCCTTGTTAATAAGCCATTTGTAGAATTTAGCAGATATTACGAAAAATAGTGTCCTGGTTGGTTTACTGTGGTGGAACTTAGCTGCTGTAGGCCAGGAATAATGAATGTTTCCGTTTCCTAGAGTACCATTTACATTGGGAACTACTACTAATAATCTAGCACTACCATGCCTCTAGTCAGAGCATACCACTACATATAGAAATTACATTACGCAATAAGGCCCGTATGTAGAGATCTCTGCAACACGTGCACGCTCAATGTATATAGTAGGACCTTAAGTTCTCTGGAAGAAAACATGAAGATGGCCAGTAGGCCGAAACATGTAGTTGTCTAGTATAGTCATTAAATACACCCTAATTGACATAGTTGTGTTTGACTACATACCCTTTTCCAATTTACTACTAATAACATGTAATGCCAGCCGTCTCTATTTTTCCATTACCGCCGTAATCACATTGTTGTGCTCATTGTTGGCACTTTAATTCTTCGCTTCTATATGGTTAATTTGAGCGCCACAGTTACTGAGTGGCTCATATTGTTTATACAGATAAAATCCATAATCACTGTTGCCATCCGAAATGTCAGTTGATGTCAGTGCTTCACCATTCCTGCTGTAGGCACACAACATACATTTGTGTGTTCAGCAATGGATACAATCCAGAACCGAAGTAATTATTATTCTTCTAACTACGATATATTGCTACAGTAACTGAGTTTAAGTAGCGGAGTCTGAGAAGCTGGCATTTGCCCAGGTAATCAAGAAATTCCCCACACAGGTTAAGAGTGTGAGTTATGAAACACTCATTATGCATCTTTATCATTATCTTTACCGTTGCACCGTGCATTTTGTAGTTTATTTAAGTAACACATAAGCAAGTGCACATTTATAACCTTTAATAATCTAAAATTTACATTACAACACTTAGAACGCTCCTAAATATTTCGATCATACGATCATCCTTAGGGAGCATACTTTCTTCCTTGCTAAAATATGCTCCCTAAGGATGATCGTATGATCGAAACATGTAGGAACTTTTTAAGTGTTTTAACGTAAATTTTAGATTATTAAAGACCATATATGTGCATTTGTTGGTGTGTTACTTCAATAAACCTCATTATGCAGTTTTGTCTAATATTCTATCAGTTCCTCCATCTTACAACGTATGTATTATTCAGCTTTAGTGTTATAGTATGGTGCCAGTGCATTACACTCCATAAATGTCATTTGCAGTACTAAGAAAAGGGCGAATGTATGCCTTGGTCGTTAAGAGTTGGGATGTAGATGCCGAAATGCTGAGTAGATCGTTTGTAATGATTTATACCTTTCATCCTGCCAAATGACTGCCTTGATGAAGTGTTTTACTGGGGCATGTGTTTCGAATCTTGACTGTGGTTTGGGTATTTATATAAATTTGAGAACCAAAAGGACAGCAAGAAACAACAGAAAATATTCCACGAAATACAAAGAAAACAATGCACAAAAAGGCAAAAGAGAGAACGAATGCATTAAATAATCATCAGGCATGTTGGAAGTGCGAAGAAAAAGTTGGATCATATTGCTGCTGGTTCTTCTGTCTTACAGCAGCAGTCAGTTCTCAGATGGTGGTTGTTATTCATAATTAGTTCCCCACTTCGCAGTTAGTCATAAGCAGCATTAACACCCAGTTAGTATGCAATATGAGGAAACGTGCTTGCCTCATTACTAGCACCGAGAGAGTTTTTGTCATTTTTTCTGCTGTTCTTCAAGGGTTGCACTTTTCTTACTGAAGTCAGTTCCCCTTTAATTTGCAAAAGAACATACATATTGAAATTTTGAAATGGGCATGTCACTGAGAAAATCTTATCCACTCGCCATATTTATTTTACTAGGTTTACTCGGTGCAATGATTAGACTAGAGATCAGACGGCCGATGTATTGTGGTTTGGTTGCCGGCACAGGCAAGTTATGTTTCTCTTATTTACACTGTCCAAACTGGATGTATTGTCCTTCCAGACTGTAGTCGAATAGTAGAGGGTTTTTTCTCCGAGGTAGAACGGCCGGGACGTGAAGCTGAGCTCCCACTTTTATCTAGTGCCTATGTTAAGAATGCATGGAACTACATTTCGACTCTTTCGTGTGTGTGTGTGTGTGTGTGTGTGTGTGTATGTATATATATATATATATATATATATGACACAGTACTCAACTAAGAAGAGGAGCCGAGATAGCGTAGTCGATATAGCGACTCGCTACGAGCTGGACGGTCCGGGGATCGAATCCCGGTGGGGGAGAGTTTATCAGCACCTGTCCAGACCGGCTGTGAAGCCCATCCAGCCTCCTATATATTGGGTACCGGGTCTTTCTCGGGGATAAAGCGGCCGGGGCGTGGCGTTGACCACCCACCTCCATCTAGCGCCGAGGTTAAAGAAAAAGTAGAGCTATACCTCTACTCCCCCTCTGGACATTCGTGGCCTGTTCTAGGATGAACTTTACCTTTACATGTACCTTTTGCTCAACTAAGAAGAGGGACGGGTTTGCCGTTCTTTTAATTTATTTTCTGATGTTGGATGTGAGCTAATCTCGTGGCGGTGTTGCTGAAAACTCAAGTGTTCTGGGTCGTGACTGTGTGTATTTTAGGCGAGTTTCTTCTTGGACTGTCTGATCCTGAAGATGAAGGCACTATGGTACTTCGAAATATCGGGAACTACTCGCCCAAAGATAGAGAGTCACATCCCAAAAGTCTTGAATCATCTTGCATGATTTTTTCCAAAACCGCTTCACATTTTGCATTAAATATCTTTACAAGATGATTAGATATCTCCGCACTTGTAACAGTCTTCCTGTCGTTGATATCTACTGGATAGTTTGATCATAATATTGACAGATCACAATTTTTTTGAATATAATTTCGATTTATGAGAGTCACAGATACATGGAAATAATGTGAGTGAAATCCCGTGCAGTCACTCAGCTAGACAACAAATTGGTCTTCTTTTATGAGACTCAAATCCTGTTTACCGTGTTTACAACAGTTATTTTTAGTACTACTGTCTTCTGGGATGTGAAGTCGTGTAAGTTTTTAGAAAGTTGGTGACATTTCAAAGGAATCTGTTGCCTCCATCTCCAAGGCAGAAGAAATGTGGTGAATTCTACAAGACTGCACAGCGTCACTCTCATCTGAATGTTCAACGCTGTGATAACCTCAGATCTTACCGTCATTTCAGATCCGAGTCCGTGAGGAGTGACGTTTCGTAATTCGCTAGTTTGTCCTCCGTGAGAGATTTTTAGCCTGGTGGAATATGCTTTTATAAAATCCAGGGTGTGTATGTTAAAGGTGGTGTGAGGATGATGTTGATGATGATTATGATGATATAGTAATGACAAAAACTAAAGTAATATGAGGAAAGCTGAAGTCGGAGGCACATTAATATTAGCCGGTGGCCGGGCTAACTAGTCACTGTAGCGATTTGCTACTGTCCGGATTTTAGATCCTTCTGGGGACGAGCTTTTCCGAACATAACCATACTCTCCTCCAGGTTTATCCAACCTCCTGTCCAATAGGTACTGGGTCTCTTTTCCGGGAGTAAAGCGACCGGAGATTGGCGCTGATCACCCAGCCCTTTATATCACCCGTGTCGAATATGGGTAGAGCTACACCTGTGGCTCCCCACAGTGCCCTCTCGACATGTTAAGGAAATCCAGTAACTTTATTACGTTGCGTCACTTGCGATGTGTCAAAATAATATGTAATCAGCACGGACAGTGATTGAGAATTAAGTGAACAATATTGCATTGTATCGCACTGTTGTCATTCTCAGCGCACGTGTATTAATGCAGTTGCAAAGTTAGGCCCGCGAGTCTGGGGTCGTACATTGACGCCGTACCTCTTACGTAACTTGTATCACACGCCTATGAGGAACGTAGAATTTACTGTTCGGAAGAAATCTGACTGCAGAGGGAAAAAAATATATATATCATTTTTCTTCTATACGTGTGCATTTCTAGACACCACAGAAGTCTCTCTCTCTCTCTCTCTCTCTCCCCCCCCCCAATTCTACCTTCTCAGGCACCTGCCATTTTCGAAATTACATAATAAGCTGATGTTAAGATTTTTCTGCTTTTTGTGAATAGGCACATAGATGCCAGTTACTTTAGAGGCTTCTTCTTAGAGGGAAAATGGTTTGCGTCTTTACAAAGTGATTTTGGTTTGGTTTTGGTTGGTTTATTTGTTCATCCATTCAGTCACACGTTTAACATTGGACACGTCACTTACAGATTACAATACAACTTATAATATATGAACATCCGCACAATGTAATATAGTAAATAACAATACAAAATTTACTTGGAGCTGCAGCACGTATTGCGTGCAGGGATATGAGAAATCAATCAAAGAAAATAGGGATTTAATTCATGCACTATTGAATTTAATAAGTGCGAATTATTCATCAGTACATTTAAAAAATAATTTTTGTAGCAAATCTAATGCTTACCTTAACGTTGTGCCTTAATTTATTTGTCATTTTATTTAAATGTAAAATTGTTTCTCCTCATTATAACTGTCTGACGCATACATTTTGTTTAGAAGTATTTCGAAGTGTTTGGGATCTAGTGTCCTTTTTAAAGTCTCACCGGCTTGCGTATCATGATTATTATTGTTACAACTTCGTATTCAGGTATCTGTCCATTTACGAAAGTACTTGTTTTTGATTTGGAAGGTATTAACCAAATATCGTAATAAAATGCCTTACGATCACAGCAAAATATGTCACCACATTTACTGACGTAGTTTCCAGCGACTAGTCGGTTTCGCGCTCACGATGTGATTTGTAACAGACTGCGATTTTTCTAAATTCCCATTTTGATGACAGTTATCGCTATTGAAGGAAATAGGCAGTTGTAATAAAATCTCACAAAGCCTATATTTTGACTCGATCACAACAAAAACATATTTAGATTGTTGTTCAACTCACGTGAAATTAAAGTAACATCACTTGGACACTTGATTGAGTAAACCCTGCCAACATGATACACTTGTAGATTAATAATTTAGGTTAGAATAAGATTGCTTATTAGTCCTTGTGACTAGACTGTAATTACATAAAGCTCTGAAAGGCTTTATATATATATATTATACACATGTGGAGGATTAAGTTACTAAAGTGGCAGAAGCCCTGTCGGGCTGTAGCGGACTTGCTTTGTATGTTACATAAACGTTCTCTTGAGGATGGTGGGTGGATTGTCAATACTTCCTTCTTTTTTGTAAGTCAAGGATCAAAAGTTGCAAGGTCAGTAAATAACGTCTTACTTTAGTTTTTGAAGTTTTTGTAACTTTATTTCTACACATTGGAGAAATGTTTTGTTACGAATTTCCCTTGTCGAAATCCTCACGTAACTTTCCGACCAAAAGAGTCGCGTATTGATGCGTAAAAGAGCAGGAGAGCTGCGCTTCTGAGGCCCAAAATGTGGAGGTTCTGCGCTAGTCTACCTCTCTTCCCTTCCCTCTGTACACCGGGGTTGCGGGTAAATGACCCTTGCCTACCAACATCCAAAGGTCATGGACCAATGGCATGCATAGTTCAACCACCTTTCGGGCATTTTTCCATGGTTTTCTCCTTACGATTTACGATTCTGTGTTTTCGTTTCTGTCAACATGTTTTAATATACATTTTCAAGAGGCTCTCTGGAAATGCCAACCAAAACTCAGCGATATACGCCGCTCTTCCCAGAAAAAATGCCCGCGCTTCCCGACTGCTGTCAGTGAGTTGCATTTTGAGCTTACGTTCTTGCATTGTGCTTGCTTGCAGCCGCCATATCGGGGCATTTTATGACGTATGAAACATGCAAACATTTATAACGATTTTTTTTTTAATATTTGAATGCTACAGAATTTCGGATATTTATCTTAGTAATCAACCAACTTGATGCACAAAATTTTTGTTTTACAATAAGTTTATTTCATGCCTCTACATGTTTCGAGCACCATGTGCTCATCATCAGGAGGTCAAAATTATATTATACAGTCTCTGGTATCATCACACCTATAGATGTGATGATTTTGTACATCAAGTTGGTTAATTACTAAGATAAATATATTGATATGCACGGTCAGCAAAACGTCAAAACTTCGGATGTTCTGAAATTATGCCTTGCAACTTAGGAAGTCCATTTAAAAATGCCGAAGTGTTACTAAATTACTTTAACTCTTTACATGAGGCACACTACACCGACCTGCTACACATGTTGTGAACTCCGCCTGTGGTAGAAATTTTTGAGAATGACACTATTTTATGTTGATGTTGCAATAAAGTACAATTCATTGTTACTATTACCAGGGGCTGTAGAGACGCTGTGAGCCCTTAGCAGCCCATTGTACATTCCATTAAAGGGAACAGAATGAAGTAGCCATGACGTAGATAGACCTACACCAATCTCAGATCTGAGTTGATATATACACTTTATTTCAAGTAGAATGAGAATGGCGGGGCATGTAGCACATGTGGGGAGAGAAGAGAAACACTTACAGGATTTTGTTGGGTAAACCTGAGGTGAATATGCCACTCGCAAGATGAGAAAATGATATTAAACTGAGTCTAAAGTAGGGTGAGATTTCGTGAAACGAATGCGTCTGGATGAGGACAGGGAAAAGCAGCGGGACGTTGTGACCTCTGTAATAAAACTACGGGTTCCATATCATGCGGGGAGATTTTTGTCGGGGTATGGAATTAGTACCGTCTTCTGAAGGAATCTGCTGCGTGGAGTTAGTTATACACTTTAGCTTAGTAAGTATTGTATAAATGTATGCAGGTAACCTGAATACGAGATCAGTATCAGTAAAATACTGTGACAGTAGATGATGATAGTAATAATTATTGTTACTATCACTTTATCAACTGTTGCTACTATCGGTTCATCAATTGTTGCTACTCTCAGTTCATCAATTATTGCTACCCTCAGCTCATCATCCCTTAGTCTGTCTTACGACAAGTCCATAGTTTCTTCAACAGAGAGTTTTGCACAGATTGCGGTCCAGTGCTTACTATTTTCTTTTCCTTAATGTCATCCAGTAGCTGCTTACGTCTTCTTCTTCCTCGTCTTCCCGTCATTTCTATCATTCCCTGTATCTTTCCTTCAGTAATGTGTTTTAGAAGGCAGTTCCCACGCAAGACGTGACCAAGCCAGTTAGCATTCCTTCCTTTTATTACATGTAGAATATTTCTTTCCTCCTTGAATGTATGCAATACTTCACTTTCAACACGATCAGCTCAGCTTATCTCCATCTTTCTCCAGCAGCACATTTCAAAACTTTCAAAGTATTTCTGATCCACTTTCCGAAGTGTACTATCGGTTATTAGTACTTAATAAGGGAAAAGGTGCATTCAAAAAAATTACACCTTAAGTGGGCCAAACTGTGCTACATTGTGAGCCTAGTTAGCAAATTGTTGTCCTTGGTCTGCCTGCTATTGATTATTTAGTGAATACAGATTCCCTTCTTTATCCTGTCGATTACACACACGTCTCAGCTGTGCTGTTGTGAGTTGGACTGAAGGCGTGGCCTGCCGCTTGAAAAGGACCCGAAAAACAGTGTTGGGTTCGCTGGACTCTCATACACGCAACTAGCGTGTTTGGTCTCCTTCTGCCAGCCTTACTACTAAGTGAAAGGGTTACGTCCTGTTCAAGCTACAACGGTCATATTCAATTAATAGTATCTCGCGTTGAAGAAAGTCTCCCCCTCCCTTCCGCACGAAACATCGTGACCAAATTCAGTATTTCCGGTGGAATTGTTCGATTCCGATCAAAATCCTGTCGCACGTTGCTTGAAGCGCAATGAATTAGGTAAAGATTCGATATGGCAACAATGCTGTGAAAACATCAATATAGCGTCTCCCCCACACCCCGACGCTTGATTCTCATTGGTTCAATCCGTAGCTCACGTGTAAGGGGCATTGGATAGGCTGTGTACAGTGTACGTTCTCAGTAAGAATTATTACGAAACTTTCTGCTTCATAATAGAAATGTCACTAAACCAAGCACCTTAATTTGTGTTGTAACACGAATCTGTCTTTGAATATATCGCTATTCCTCGTTTGTACCAAAACTAGAAAATTGTATTATTCCGTATACAGGGCTGGTTTCCGCCATTATATGAATTTACGGGTACGTGCAATAAAATTTTGAACATTGAGTCAGTCAAAAATTGAATGTAGATAGCTTTAGAAAAAGGTATTGTCTGGTTTCAAGATTTTGCGACAATGGGGAATATGATTATGAACATAAGGAACTGTGGGAAGATGAAACCAAGTTTAGACAAATGTTGTTAACTTTAGAGTGCGTTTCAGATCGAAAATTCATATTAAAACAATTTCTACCTTTTAAAGAAACAATCGTAATCGTAAGACGGGGAGAAGGACTTCACGATCCATCTGCAAATCTGGAGGAAGAACTTTTATCGGTGACGTGTTGTATTTGACTGCACAGAACACAGTGCTTTTTCTGAGAAGCTAATAGTCATTTAGTTATTATTCCGGTCTTCCGTATTTTAGGATCCCCGATACTTCATCACATTGTTCACAAGAACCAGCCACTGCTCCCGGTTCAGCGACAAATGAATCCACTCATTCTCTTTTAATATTGCTGTGCCGTTTAGTCATATGACTTCTGAATGAATCTTTCCCTCCGGTTTACCGACCAAAAACGTTTACGGATATATTTTCTTTCCTGTAATTATCACATTCCCTGCCCACTTCACTCTGTTTCTACTTTATCTTTGCAATAATATAAGGCGAAGAAGATTCGCCTACAAATTATGAATATCTTCATTAAGCCATTTTTCCCCACCGTCCTTTGTTGCTTCCTTTCTCTTGTGTCCAAATATTTTCTTCAGTTTTTTTTCTTGAATATGTTCAGTCTGTGTTGGTGCCTGAATGTGAGAGATCAAATTTCACACCCATATAATAAAAACAAGCAAATTTACCACATTGTATTTTAAACTTTACCGTTTAGTTACAAGAGGGGAAGAAAAAGGATTCTAAACTGGAATTAATGTCACGGTCTATGGGGATGTGACGTCGTGAAGTCTGCTAGATAGGTTCCCTCATTTCGAGGAACCTACTCTGCCTATCTGAAGATGGCGATCGCCCATCATACCATGTACTGACACCATTGATAAAATGGTTTACGCAACTCTGAAGTAAGACCCTGTTTCTTCTGTAGGAAACAATGTGCTTTATTACCTGAATATTCTCGAATCTGTATAAAAATTTTTTGTTTCTCCTGGTTTGTGGCAAGCAAGTAACTCCAAATCACAGAGTGTTTACAGAAACTTTCTGCAAGCCTGTATGTCTCTGTGCCTAATCTGTACAACAGTAGTAGTTACACAGATCTTGACTGCTAACACAGATCCAACGCTAGAACGCCTTGCTTGTAGGCAACCTCTAAGACATTACAGACTGGGTAGCAAAGAATAAACAGCCAATGTCCTACATGACAATGTTGTTGTTTGAGTAAGATGCAAGGATAATAGCCGATGCCAACAAATTTTTGTCGTAACACTTTTTTTTTCTTTCTTTCTGTTTTGGTACCTAGCCTGTAATGCATGCTTAATTTGTAAAATATTTCAAACAAGACCCAGAGGAGACCTGTCCGTTTAAAGGGGCTTACCTTACGGAACACAATGTGTACAAATCCTTTCTTTGTTATTCCGTAAACAACATTATAATGGGCGTGCTCGCACCGAGTTTCTGTTATATTCCTAGAATGTTCTTAGAGACAGGAACCGTACTTTTAGGTTAGTAGGTTTTAATTGGGCATATTTCTATAAAAATGTGAAAGGCTGCAATATAGGTCCATTAAAAATAAAGATACTGTGCGAATAACTTAACACTGTGTCGTGTTCGCATAACAATTTTTGTAATGGAAACGCAAGTTGTGTTCTCTCTGTGTTGTTGAGCACCATATCACTGGCAACAATATAAGCATATTTAACGTTGCACAACGACGTTTGTGTGGCCAATTTGTGCGGCAGCAATAAAACGTACTGGGGTCTTCACGTAAAATGTCCGATATTTTTGTCAGACTTTAACCGCATCTGGATTCCACCGATAGATTCTCGTAACGTCCCCATATCAAGTTTCAAGGAAATGAGTCCAGTGGGACCTGCAGTGATACATCCGGACACACGGGCAGACAGACAGTCGGACGGACATGACGAAGTTACGTAAGTAATAGGTTCTCTTCGTGACTGGGCAAACACGCTTTTAAACATCCCCTATTTATTACTAGGAATTTTCTCTAATATTTTGTTTAATCACTCGCATTATTTAAATTATACGAAAGTGTGAAGTGTGACCTGATGGAACGGTTGATAAAAATGTCTGTTGGACGAAAGCGAGTCAAAAAAAATTGCCCGAAAATTCTTCGTATTATGGACCTTCCGTAATTAACTCCTTCGATTTCAGCAAGTAATAGTCACTCGTGCGGGATTTCAGGCTTCCGCCGCGGTGAAAATGAGATCTTCGCTCTTCTTGGATGTTACGCAGCATGGACTGGTAGTTATAACTACCAATCTATGCCGCGTAACATGACTTCACTGGTCATTCATGTTGCAAATAATTCCCTCTCCCCACCTGCAGTATTGTTGTTCTTGATTTGAGAGCCTTAACTGATCAGATGCTATCAAACTTTTACGACTGGATCGGACGATATGGTGTACTGTCGTTTTTCCATATGACGCCAAACGGCCTCGAGTATAACATTCAGACACAGTGGTGTTTTATTCGGTTGCACTTTTAACGACTTTTGTTCAGCATTTCCTTTCCTATGTCAGCTTTAAACACGGAACTTTTCTTTTTCGAATACTAGTTCCAGCCCTTTTAACACTCAACAAATACTGCCCTTACCTGCGGCAGAGAAATGTTTGGCTAGATCTTCTCCAAGGTGGAAGAGCATCCTTCTACCCTCTAGATGGAGGCAGTAGGTTCACTCAGACGTTTGATAAATTCCGTCACAATTAACGGTACCATATCCCTGAAAACAAAAAGCTTTAAAACCACCTGCATGAGAGCTTTAAACCACACATTGTCGTTATTTTAATTTTAAACTATCCGTTGATTTTGGGTGCTAAATTATGTTGTCATTACATCTGCAAAGTCATGTTTGAGAGCAACAACACATCAACTTGACAAGGTGGAAGAAGGGGTAAGATGTTACTGCAAATTGCTACCCACGAACATGCATTGAACAGCGATAGCATTGCTGCCATTCAGAAAGTTCGCAACACTGTTGTACCTGAATTTTTATTTGCGATGAATTAAGAGTGACCGGTGAGGTAACAGGCTTCCGTGATTATACGATGGCTTTTCGAGGAAGTACTCTGGACATTATAATACCTAAAGTATATTTCCGTTAATGAATTATAAAATTTTATCATTTAGTTGATGTCAGTAGTAACGAAGAAATTGGTTGAAAGAGAGAATAAATGGGAAATCACTGATTATATTTGACCCCAAAACTGCAAGCGGAACAACGCGGTTATTCGTGCATTGAAGATCATATTTTGCGATGTCTTCCGTGAGTTGTAATATTTGGCATTAAAACACAAAAGGACGGTATATAACTTAACTAAACCACTTTATTCACAGTTATAAGTAGAGCTTTTGGTGTGTTAAGGAGAATTGGCCACATAAATTTAACAACGCTTCCTGCATCTCTGCTTTACTGGATGAGCAAGGCAGTGCATTGAACCGCAGACTTCAATTCCTTTGACGATGAGCAGTCAATTTATCTGGTTCTTAGTAAATATAAAGCTATGGCAATCTCAAATGTTGATATTTGAACATCTAGCAGGCGATAAATCTTTTCCTTACTTCAGCTAATGATATAAGAGATTTAGCTTTCGTTATTTTGATTGATTATGGCAATGATCATGATGATGCGGGCGTACAATGCAGACAGGATGTGTTGGGGAATATTTTAACGCCCAGAATAGAGCTGCGGACCTGAGTCAAGTACACATTTTAATTAAAAATAAAAGAAATTGAGGGGTTGGTTGTGAGGGATGTTGGAGTTTGCGCAGTTTTGATTGGGGGAGAGACGCCCAATAGTACAGAACTTCCTCCCTATGTCTGCGGCGAGATGAACGAATCGATTTCCGAGTGGTCTGGGCTGAGAGGGGTCACTGCCCTTATATGGTGCTACAGAGTTATCAGCAGAACTACAGATTCATGCACGACTGTACGTCCGGTCCACCACATTGGCAAATATTTTGGACGAGCTGCCTTCACCGGCACAGCATCTGTCCTAAAATGCGTTTGAAAATACTGAATTTCGGGTGTTTAAGTCGTTACTGGAAGAACCCGAATGTTAAAGTAACTATATAAATTCGTCTTTGCACGCTAATCTTAGACAATTTCACCCATTTCACGTTAATAAGATTGTATTACACTATCAAAGGTAAAATTCTCCCTGGAACAGGCCATGAAAGCACAGAGGGGAGTAGAGGTATAGCTCTACTCTTTTCTTAACTTTGGCACTAGATGCCGATTGGTGGTCAACACCACGCCCCGGCCGCTTTACCGCCGAGAATGACCCGGTAACCAGTGTATAGGAGGCTGGGTGGACCCAAGGCCGGTCTGGACGGGCACGGAAAATTTCGGCCCCCGATCCAGCCCCTAGCGAGTTGCTATACCGACTATCTTAACCTTGCCTACTGTATTATACTCTCTTCAGTGCCAAAATTAGATTCACTAACATATTAATGTACCTTGTTGACAGAAGTTTTCCTATTTCTCTTCCACGTCCGAGTCCTTAACTTTGTAATGTCTGTAGCTATGAACACCTGCCAGTTTACTTGGTACCTAAACCCAGCAGATCGTACCCTAAACATATTTTTTGTTATAATATTAAAATATCTCCCCCCGCTTAAATACCAATCCCACATTCACGTAATTTTCCCTGTTGAAACAAAGAAGGCTGTAGGTACTGATTCTTGTGGGTGTAGTAGTTAGATACATCTGGTGTAGAGGAAATCACAGTTCTAAATGTAGATTGAAGTTTTGTTTGAATCAGTATATGCACCTATCTTTGTTTCCGGATGTGAATCTTGGTCATCCATCTTGGGAGGGTATCTCAAACTAAATTTGTAGCTTTGACTTTGTTGTGCTGAAAGAACACGGAAAAATATATTTGTGTGTAAGGAAGAGGAATTAATAGTAAGATGGAAAGCTAGAGAAAACTGCGTAGTAAAGAGCTTAAACAAAAGTTATGAAAAAAATAGATGGAGCATAAAAAATGAGAGGTACAGAGCACAGATATGGGAGATGGCAAATGCATGCAAAATTGAAAACTCGAAGGGAAGAAACCATTTTGGGGGACCAGAGGTTGATGTGAGTATACTACTTGCTTATGTGGATCTTGTAGGAATATGGTATCTGTAAGGAGTGAAATTGGATTTATTTGATTCAAATTGTGATATTTTGCTGGCCGTGCATCTCAGTATAATCTTAGCAATTGCCAAATTAATGCACAAATTATTGTTCTTTTAACAAGTTTATTATATTCCTCTACATGTTTCGAGCACTGTTGTGCTCATCATGAGGAAATCAAATTTTATTATACAGCGTCTGGTATAGTCACACTCTGTAGGTGGCCGTCCG
>Ga0123355_10006814_pt1 | contig 16997 bp, 3 predicted proteins | sample TergutEmb28metaG_3_FD_89872 | JGI IMG/M metagenome (GOLD analysis project Ga0123355, IMG submission 89872) | Embiratermes neotenicus P1 segment gut microbial communities from Petit-Saut dam, French Guiana - Emb289 P1 | ecosystem: Host-associated > Arthropoda: Insects > Digestive system > Gut ...
AAATGTGAATAGCCATTCCCTCTTTTTCGTAGGACACCGCTACTTTTTAAAAACACCCCCCCCAAATCCCCCCTAAATATAAAAGCCCGGGCCCCCCCCCCCCCCCCAAAAGATATAATGCTTCTCATTAAGTTTCCAACATGATTAGGAAAAGCACACGTGTTTTCTTGCAACAGAACATGTAATTTTACTTTTTTGGTGATTCCTAATTAAATATAAAAATAATTTGAAAAGTTACTTTATTTAATTTGAAAATTATTAATGAATTATCACTCCCCTCTCCCCTGAATCTACCCCTGTGACCCACAGCTGTTTTCTTTGGAGCAATGTGGCCCTAACTGCCTTCTGAGTTGTGCAGGACTGCACTAGATGCAAACAACATACATCTCATGCTTTTGGACAGCAAGAATTCAAGAACTATTCATGTCTGAAGGGAGAGCGTTGAATGCATCATTTCCAAATTTGTGTAGATCATCAACTTCTTATATATATTCCTGTTTTTTCAGAGTTTCATAAAAAAGAAGTTTTTGTTTTAATAACTGAAGTAATGATAGTCTAAATGCAAGGTGATCAGAAATGTGTGAGGTCCAAGATCAGCTGGATTCACTGTGGAAACTGGCACATTCTTTCCCCTCTTCCCACCTCTAACAAAGTCAAAATTTTGTGTATATGAGACATACCATGTCCCCTCATGGTGTTGACTACACATTCAGCACATGCAATAGAGAGCAGCATCCTTTAACAATGTGACCAAAATTTCATCATCCCTAATTTCACTGTAGTTCCCCCACCTATGAAATGGTCTGTAACATGAACTATATGAGGGCTGTCCATATATTACATCATGCTCCGAGAGGGGAGGGGGTCGTAACTTTTGTGAGGAATCACGAAAGTCTTAATATAACCAGTATGATTCTGTGCAGAGCTGGCTAGAATTCTGATACTTCTTGGTTAATTTGCTTGCTATTGATTAATGGATAGAAGGCAACCTATCATACATTCTCCAGCAGGGCTAAATTGTGCACCTTGTTTTTGATGATGTGCATTGGTAAAATAATATGGACTGGTGTATTGGCTGTAAAGAGTGGCTACTACTTTCCACAGGCAATTCATTTTCTAGTAGCTTGTAAAGTAAAAGTAAAGTGTACCCTTGTACAGGCACTGAGGCTCTGTACAGGCTGTACGGCCCACAGGGGGAGTAGAGGTATAGCTCTACTCTTTCTTGACCGTAGCACTAGAAGGGGGTGAGGGGTCAGCATCATGCCCTGGCTGCTCTTTACCCCCGGGAAAGACCCTGTACCCATTGTACAGGAGGCTGGGTGGGCCCCAGGGCCAGTCTGGACAGGTGCAGAATATCTCACCCCCACTGGGATTCGATCCCCAGACCATCCAGCCTGTAGCCAGTTGCTATACTGACTACGCTACCTGGTCCACTCTAGTGGTTTTGGGGGGGGGGGGATTAATTTTGTGACATTTTACACTAAAATCAAGTTGTCATTTATGGACTACACCATGGGCAGAGGACACAAAGATAAAAAGATCACAAAGTAGAGGAGATACAAACTGACCAATTATTTATGAAGAGTTAGGTGGGTCTGAAAACATATTATTTCATAAATTGGGATTAAAATTACAATTACTTTACAGGAAAGAACTCATAAAATCATACCTTCGCCAGGAACAACTCCATATGTGGGAACAACTGCTGGAGTTGTAGATAAGCCAGATGGTTCTTCAGAAGTGTGTGAGGTAACATACTCAAATCCAATTCCCTCACCACTTGTAGTAATAACAGATGAACTTGAAACAGGAATGGATGTAATTACATCAATTCCAGGATGTATGTCACTTCCAGTTTCATGATCACCATTACTAGCAACAGGTGACTCTTCTACTCTTTCTCCCTCAGGTATTGGTTTATGTTCCATGGAAGGTACTTCAGTTACTGCTTCCTGTTCCACAGATGGCTTCTGACCCTTCACTCTTTCAGTTACTGCCTCCGGTTCCAAGGATGGCTGTTCACCTTTCAGTACTTCAGTTACTGTTTCTTGTTCTAAAGATGGTCCTTCAACCTTCACTACTTCGGTTACTGGTTCTTGTTCCACCAATGGACCCTCACCCTTCACTCCTTGAGTTACTGCTTCATGTTCCAAAGAAGGTTCTTCACCTTTCACTATTTCAGTTACTGGTCCCTGTTCCACAGATGGCTGCTCACCATTCACTATTTCAGTTACTGGTCCCTGTTCCACAGATGGCTGCTCACCATTCACTATTTCAGTTGCTGGTCTCTGTTCCACAGATGGCTGCTCACCATTCACTATTTCAGTTTCTGGTCCCTGTTCCACAGATGGCTGCTCACCATTCACTATTTCAGTTACTGGTCCCTGTTCCACAGATGGCTGCTCACCATTCACTATTTCAGTTACTGGTCCCTGTTCCACAGATGGCTGCTCACCATTCGCTATTTCAGTTACTGGTCCCTGTTCTACAGATGGCTGCTTACCATTCACTATTTCAGTTACTATTTCCTGTTCTGTAGATGGTTCTTCAGAGCTCACCTTTTCAGTTATTGGGTTCTGTTCTGCAGATGGTTCTTCAACCTTCACAATTTCAGTTACTCGTTCTTGATCCACAGATGGCTCCTCACCTTTCTCTGTCTCAGTCACTGTTTCCTGTTCCGCAGGTGGTCCTTCACTCTTCACGACTTCAGTTATTGGTTCCTGTACCACAGATGGCTCCTTGCCATTTAATATTTCAGTCACTGGTTCTTGTTCCACAGATGGCTCTTTGCCATTCACTATCTCAGTTACAAGATCTTGTTCCACAGATGGCCTCTCATCATTTATTGTTTCAGTTACTTGTTCCTGTTCTACAGACGGTCCTTCAATCTTCACTACCTCAGTCACAGGTTCTTGTTCCACAGATGACTCCTCACCCTTAATTATTTTAGTTACTGTGTCCTGTTCTGTATATACCTCTTCACCCTTCATTACTTCAGTTACAGGCACTTGTTCCACAGATGGCTCCTCAAACTTATCTACTTCAATTACTGGCTTCTGTTCCACTGATGATTCTTCAACCTTCTCAGTTTCAGTTACTGTCTCTTTTTCCACAGATGGCTGTACACCCTGCTCAACAGATGGTTCTTCACCCTTAGCTAGTTCAGTTATTGATTCTTGTTCCAAAGATGGCTCCTCATTCTTTACTCCTTCAGTTGCTGATTCCTGTTCTACAGATGGTTCTGCGTCCTTTGCTACTTCAGTTACTGGTGCCTGTTCCACAGATGGCCCCTCACCCTTCACTATTTCAGTTACATCTTCTTGTTCTACAGATGGCTTCTCTCCCTTCACAATTTCTGTTACATCTTCTTGTTCCACAGATGGCTCCTCACCCTTCGCTATCTCAGTTACAGCTTGTTGTTCCACAGATGGCACCTCTACCTTCACTATTTCAGTTACAACTTTTTCGTCCACAGATGGCTCCTCTCCTTTCACTACCTCAGTTGCAGGTTCTTTTTCTGCAGATGGCCTCTCACCCTTCACAATTTCAGTTACTAGTTCTTCATCCACAGAGGGCTCTTCTTCCTTCTGTACTTCAGTTACAGGTTCTTGTTCCACAGATGGCTGCTCACCCTTCACTATTTCAGTTACTGTTTCCTGTTCTGTAGATGGTCCTTCACCATTCACTACTTCAGTTACAGGTTCTTTTACCACAGATATCTCCTCACCCTTCACTATCTCAGTAACTGGTTCCTGTTCCACAGATGTTTCTTCAATCTTTATTATTTCAGTTACTGTTTCCTGCTCCACAGATGGCTTTTCACCCTTCACAACTTCAGTTATTTGTTCTTCTTCCACAGGCAGCTCCTCGCCCTTCACTCTCTCAGTCACAGTTTCCTGTTCTATGGATGGTTCTTCTCCCTTCACTATTTCAGTTGCTGGTTCCTGCTCCACAGACAGTTCCTCACCCTTCACTGTTTCAGTTATTGGTTGCTGTTCCAAAGATGGCTCCTCACCCTTCACTGTTTGAGTAACTGATTCTTGTTCCAGAGATGGCTCCTTGGTGTATACTTCCTCAGTCACTGGTTCATTGTCAACAGATGGTCTTTCATCCTTCCGTACTTCAGTTACTGGTTCATTGCCCAAGGATGTTCCCTCATCCTTCACTATTTCGGTTACAACTTCTGGTTCTGTAGATGGCTCCTCTTCCTTCACTATTTCAGTTACAGGTTCTTTTTCCACAGATGGCTCCTGTCCCTTCACTATTTCAGTTACTGGTTCTTGTTCCAGAGAAGGCTCCTCTTCCTTCACTACTTCAGTTACAGTTTCTTGTTCCACAGATGGTTGGTGATCCTTCACTATTTCAGATACTGTTTCCTGTTCTATAGATGGTTCTTCATTTTTCACTACTTCAGTTACAGGTTCTTTTACCACAGAGTGTTCCTCACCCTTCACTATCTCAGTTGCTGGTTCCTGTTCCACAGATGATTCTTCAACCTTTGTTATTTCAGTCACTGGTTCTTTTTCCACCGATGGTGCTCCAACCTTCATTATTTCAGTTGCTGGTTCCTGTTCCACAGATGGTTTTTCACTGTCCACTATTTCAGTTGCTGATTCCTGCTCCACAGATGGTTCTTTACCCTTCACTACTTCCGTTACATGTTCATGTACCACAGATGAAATGTCACCCTTCACTACTTCAGTTACTTCTTCCTGTACCACAGATGGCCCTTCAGTCTCCCCCAATTTGGTTACCACTTCTTGTTCCAGAGATGGCTCCTCTGGCTTCAGTACCTCGGTTATGGATTCCTGCTTCTTAGATGGTTCTGCTGTTGTTGCTACTTCAGTTTCTGACCCCTGCTTCACAGGCTGCTCTTCGATCTTCTCCACTTCAGTTACTGGTTCATGTATGAATGTTGTTTGTTCTTCCTGCTCTCCTTCAGTTACCAGTTCCTGTTGCCCTAATGTTTCTGTACCCTTTTCCGTTACCGGTTCTTTTTCTAAAGACTGTTCCTCTCCTTCCACCTTTTCCGTTACTTGTTCATGCTCCACAGGTTTTTTACCAATCATGATACCTTCTGTTACTGTTATTTTTTCATCTATTGCAGCATCTGTCACAGAGTCTTTTCCTACACTTTCAGTGACAGGTGATACTGTAGCTTCCACCTCTTCTGTCACTGTTTCATGTACCAATCCATTAACAGTGTGTGGTTCTTCTCCTTTCCCTCCTTCAGATATATTTTCATTTTCTATATTATCAGTTAAAGACTGTTCTATACCACCCACAGTTGTCATTACTGGTACTTGCTGTGGTTCTGTGGTTAATTTTTCTTGATTACTGCCACTAATGCTTGGACCCTTAACTCCTTCTGTACTAGTTTCAATTTTTTCATCACTTATTCCCTCAGCACTTGTGACTACTTGTTCTACACTCAATATTTCCTCTTTGTTGGTTGTCACTTTCTCTTCTTTTATATCAGGTACCCTCTCAGTCAGTGTTTCATGATGCAGGTGTGCTTCCTCAGACACACTTTCTCCTGTTTCAGGTAAACTTTCTTGTTCTATAGTTCCTGTTAGATCATGTTGATCATGGTTTATTTGAGTTACAGTTTCACCATGAATGTCTGGTGCCTGTTGATCTGTATGAACCACCTGTGTCACTTGAACTTCACCGTGTTCTGAGTCTTCTGTTCCTGGTTCTTCACTGGATGTTGTTTCCACATGTCCTTCTGTCTCATCGTGTACACTGCGGGCAGTAGTTGTGCCTACTGCAGGCAAACCTAGATGAGTAAGTTCTGTTGTCACCTCCTTCTCATGGGAAAGGCTCTCCAATGGAAGTGTTCCATTATCTATAAAAAATAAAAATGATTTTGATGTATGTTGACATACATTTATTTCATATCGCAAAAAATCATGAAATATAAGTGGAAAATAAATTTCAAAATCATTTATATGATACCAAAAATGTAAAGGATGAACCAGATAATGCCATATGTATATTAGAATTCTCAATAGTGTCCATTTCATTACACTATTCCTTACAATTATACTGTAATGCAGGATATTTTGATATGTACCAGGAAAGACACTGTATGTGAATTAAAAAATACTTTTGCTTATCTGTAATTATGGTTGTGTTTTATAGAAATGATGGTCATTTTGGGGGTTTTGACCATCATTCAAACAACTGCTGTGAAATGAGAAAGCCTGTAAATTTGCAATTGTTGAGGTGTAAATGACATGGACTGAATTGTGAACTGATTTTCTAATATTCTTCAACATTTATGGTCTCATTTTCTTCAGTTCCATTTACTAACGAACACATAGAATGAATTTCCTACACAATGTGTCCTTGCGGGAAATTCCATGTTATGGACCACCTGAAACTCACAGGAGAAGTGTCTAATTCCTCCACATGACTTCATTAAAAAAAAATGTATAACAGAACACCAGACATTTCATTATTCAATTCCTCAATCAAATATTTTCCATGTTACATGCATATTATTGAACTACATAATTAGGAGCAGGGATCCAGACACTTAAAAAATATACACCACAACAACACCAACAACCAAGAGGAAAACAAGATTGGAGGTTCTCACAGCAATATTATTTTAAGAATAATTTGTTCTGGGATATAATGCTGTGTCACTGTGTGTGTGGTTCCTGACTCCATTTAAATAAGTGAATGATATGGTACAAATTTTGTCAAGAAGGATGAAAAAAAGCAATTACTAAATATCAGAAACTACTTGCTCAGTGAATAAGTGTCATATCCCAGAATACTTAAGTCTTCAACCAAAAAGAAACAAGATAAGGACAAAATGCTACACATGAAACACTACCATTTCTAATGCAGAATTTTGATAACCATATATAATTTCCCATTGTGCTATGTTTAATGCAGAGAGAGTAGAAAATAGGTTCATAAGCTTTCAAATTGGCTTGCACAGCAAGTCAGTTAGAAGGAAGCAGGGCCCATCTTATCCATACCCAAGCATGTCTTTGTGGTTATTGTGCCACTTAGCTACATTAATGACTTATGAAATGAAAAAAAAAATTAGAATATTACTTTTGACAGCCAATGAAGAGAAGTGTTGCACTTCTTTAGATAATATGTATGTCCTGCAATAAATAAAAGCATTTAAGAGTAGTATGCAGAAGCTTGATTCATGTATATTTGTGTATAAATCAAGCACGAAATCTTTTAAATATTCCCGGAACACATCTGTAGTTTCATGAAAAAATCTCCACTGTAAAAAAAATAATATTTTTGTCATCATGTGTTCATCTTTCTGTTTCGTGCTCAATATCACAGAAGAGATACAAGGGAAGCTGCCAAGAAATTGTTCCCAATACAGTCATTACCGTTGGCATCATTTTCATGTTTGCGATTCTGCCTCAAGGAGAGGTCGTTCACGTGTCTTATCTCGTTATCTGAAATCACAAAGTGTGAGGTCACTGTGAGTCTCTATGGACCTGTCCTCAGAGAGTAAGTCTCAGCTCTATGGCAGCACAGATCCCAGTGTTAGGTGTTTCTTAACGTTAGAGTCTTCTGGGATGTGACAATGTGTGCGTGTGTTTTTTTATTTATGTATTTATTTATTTATTTGTAAATTAATGGAATAGTGTTGTTGATAATTCAAGAATATAAGCATCAAGTTATTAGGTGATAGTAAATAATAAGCAGGAAAGAATGTGGAATGAAGCAGGTAATGGCATAACTGAATGTGCTATCCTGGCATCTGTTGGAACAGACTGAAAGTGAACTGAACAGATCTCAGTCTGGACAGACCGTGTCCCAGCCGAGATTCAGACTGGACACCTACAGGACAAATCAAGATGATCATTTGCCAGGATGTGGTGTCATGTAATTTTATAGATGGGTACTGACAACACATCACAGGAACTTCACAGTCACAGTTCTGAGAACCCCGTATCTCAGGTGGTTCTCATTATTGCAAAATCACAAACATTGCCTCCCTAAGTAGGAACCTAGTACTATTCAGAATTTTCACTGACGCACATAACAAAGAAGTTATTTTAATTTCAGTAATATGGGGGTGTTTTGCATAATCCTGAGGCTGTTGTATTACAATGAGATGATCCATCTCTTAAATATTGAGTACCATAATCTTCAATTTATCTGAACTACAAGAAGAGAAAAGAATTGCCTGGCTTTGGTGTCAATGGTATCAAAACAGCACTCATAAAACCATTACCATACCTGTCTTCCAATTTCTGTTTTTAGGAAACAAAGAAAAGTCTTGCCAGATAGACTGTTAATGAACCAGGAAAGCTGTATCACTACAGTGGCTATGCAAAGAACTCAATGACTTTGGTTTCCAGCAAGAACACAAGACATTTTTCTTTTACAAAGCATGCAGAATGGCTCTGGAGCTCACACAGTCTCCTATCCAGTGGATATCACGGGTTCTTCACTGTGAGTAAAGTGGCTGGGGCATTAAGCAGACCACTCACATCCAATTTGCCTTTCAGAGGACCGTGCATCATGATATATTCTTATAATAAAACCAACGAGCTGCACTAATATCTCAAATTTATTTTGGGAATAGGACTCTACAAGTTTCAGACAGTTTCTGTGTCCATCATCAGGAGTCTAGCACTGTACACAAAGCAATAGGTATGTCATACAGATTATGCTGACTGCTTGCTAGTGGGATCCCACTAGCAAGCAGTCAGCATAATCTGTATGATGTATACCTATTGCTGTGTGTACAGTGCTAGAATCCTGATGATGAACAGAGAAACTGTCCAAAACATGTAGAGTCCTATTCCAAAAATAAATTTGAGATATTAATGCATCTCGTTGGTTGTTTTATAAGATCACTCACATCCACCTAGTGCACCTGTACCTCCCCTCATTCTTATGACTTCCTGGCATGGTGCCTAATTATGCACAAACTTTTTACCAGCCCTAATAAATGGAATTTAACAGTTGACTGTGTTCTGTGTGTGAATCAACTGACATCAACTTTGCTTATCAGTGTTTTGTGTTTCAAAGTTAAATGAAGAGAAGCAATTATTTTCTATCCATGGTGGGGCTATTTGGACCACTCTCAATTGCAGTTTACATTTTGATTGCATTAAGTTATGTTTCTTCAAAAAGCATCTTGTTTCCTTATCCTTTTTGGAAAAGGAATGTTCCATTTTTATACCCATGTTAGTAACCACTCCAAACACAATTACAGTACATTAAATGAGAAAAATCAATAATATTCACTGCTTTAATATAATGGACAAAAATCACACAGTCTGCAATATACAAAACAAGTGCAATGTATAGTTAAACAAAATGGATGTATGTACAGAAGGGAATGGCAAATAATAGAAGTTCCTACAGTTAGCACTGGTTGAATGGGATAACTGGAGAATCTTTCAAGTATGTTTCCAATCTCATGAGTTGCACTCATAAATCACCAGGCAATTTGTATATCTTTTTAAATTCCTTCATGTGAATAATTCAGCCTGGTGCTCTTGATAGTTGAAAGCATAAGCAGTAATACCAACATTTTACAGAAGTGTTGTAAGATGTTAGGTTTCCACAGCAGTTACAGTGAGTAATGCTGTCTTCTGGGATGTGACACATTTTATTATTATAGGAGTGTACCCACATTTCAAAGGTTCTTACTGTGTCAATCACCTGGAAGGCAGTGGGAACCTCTGAAATGTCAGTACACATCCACCAGAATATATGGTGTGACATTCTAGAAAACATCAGTCTTCAAATGTCATTGCTAGGATGAAACTCTTCCATTCCCTACACAACATCATCTGTCTCAAGATGGTGTGCTGTAATGGGAATAGGAGTGTTTGCTTACTTACACTCATTTTCATATAGTCTAAGAACAAATTTCCCTATAAGGACTTGCTGAAACTCTTAGAAACTTCAAATAAATGCTCCAAGAATACAGCCAAATAAACTGCAAGCTTGCACATAACAGCTTCATAATTGAAAATAAATTCATTTTGCAAATTAACAGTGTGAATGTTAATATAAGCAAAAGCCCCTACAGATACCATTATTTTAACTTTCTGCATTTGAAATATAGTACAAAATTTATGACAGAACACACTAATTTTTCTAAAGTATCAAATATAGTAAATCCTAATTTATGAAAACAATACACACTTGTGATTCTTGAGGTTTAACAGTTAAAAATTAAGATTATGCCATTCTTGAATGTGACACCGTGTAGTGTGGTAAACATACAATAACATTTCAGAGGAATCTCCTGCCTCTTCCTCAGAATAAAATTCCCTGAAGAAGGATGTGGAAAATTCATGGAATATATTGTCATTTATTTACCAAACTGCATACTATTATAACCTGGAAGACCATCATTTTAATATATACTCAGATGTACAACATATTATTTGAGTAACACTATAGATTCCTTCAAATTATATTTGCCATTTTGTATCCATTAGGAAGGATTAAGAAAGACAAGGTACAAAAGCAGGATAAGAAACACTGAACACTTTTATAAGCACAGCCAATAATTCTTCTTTATTCACAAAGAAGGGCAGACATAAGATTTTGTAAATATTTACATATGCCACAAATTACTTTTGTTCTTCGCTGTCATTAGAGTTGAAATTTAGACCTTGTAAAACGAAAATTAAAAACAATGTACCCAGGCTGTACATCGTAAGCAATATGCACATTAATTTTAACCTCTGAGTGAACTGACAAAGTTTGTAATAATTCCTTTCTTAAGCCCTTCTTATCAAACACGAAAGAATTATTCAGCTATGAGCACAACATGCCGTGCACATAAACATGCACATGTTATGTTATGTTATATTATGCAGCATATTAGTGAAGAAGACAGAAAATGAAGAATTGTCATTGTACAGTAATATCATGTTATACTTCTTCATTCTCCCATATTAGTTGATACTCTATTTTACATCTCCTAACAACAGTAACGTATAACTCTTAACACAGATCAGTCATGATTGTTCCTCACTGTGTTTCCATTATGGTACCACCCATATGAACCCACTCATTATCATGGAACGGTTGTTGCTGGAATCTCACCCAGTGAAACACAAAAGGATTTAAATTAGATATGACTTCCAGCAGCTTGCTTTATTTTACAAAAAGTATGTGCCTTTGATCACAAATGTATTTATGTGTTTTAGATGCTTCTGAAAACAAATAGTAATTGTGTCCCTAAAGAGCATGATCCAGCTGGTCTTTGCAATTGTGACTTATGCTTCAAGGTGTTTTAGTCTCCAGTGTGTAATAAAATTCATCAGTTCAAATTTTACTCACTCTGAGAGTATCAGGTACAGTTAAATACATTTATAAGCCACCTCTGAATGCTAAAACTATAGTCTTAGCCGATGGGTGAATGAATTATGTTTAAAGAAGGTACTGTCATACACCTATAATATAGGGAAAATGTTGATTGTAGCATGAATGTAAAAAAGCCACCAAATTCTTCTTGTGTAGCACATTCAAAGACATCAAGCACTTATATTCAATTTATTTATTTAAAGTTGATAAATAACTCTGTCAATATCTTGGATCATAACAGAGCTGAGTGATAAGATGGTTTGTGAATAATGAATTGGAAATGATAGAGAAGGAAGCAGATGAACCCTAATCTGAAGTACCATCAGAGCATTTAACAGAAAATACTGAGAGAATCAAAAATAAATCTGTTATGATGGACCATCTCTTGTTTGATATTTGAACATGGTGTCTCCAGAATATGAAGTGCTATGAGAAATTGAAGAATGTACTTCTAGGTACAAAAATGTTCAAGAGTTGACATGCACAGCATCTTTATTAATAATCTATAAAGAAACTTACTGATTGTACTGCAGGAATGGTATAGTTACCACTTAAAATGCAACATTATTTCAGTACATATGTGGTGAAATATTTCTCTCGTTGCACATATTTGATCAGTACATGATATGAACAGATACAACAAAATGCTCAGATATTTAGTTCATCCCTGTGGTACGTGAAATATATTGTGATGTATGTGTTACAATATTCTCTGTTCATTCCTACCAAATTCCTAAAGATTTGTTTATTGTAAATTTTGAAGCAGCTTTTCATACATGTTCCTGCAGTATATTCCAAATATTTTACGCCTCACAAACTTGCCATATGTATGTTGGATGTCAATATGACAAGGTAATTTAATAACAATTTCATATGAAAAAATCTTGTAAAGAAGTAAAGTCAGTAGCTAAAGACTGCTTACACCCATATCCATATGGGTATGTTGAAATTCTCAAAAAAGTACTTACCACACTGATACTTCTCCGGGCAGCACTGACCAGGGTGTGGTGGTAATGCCGTGCAGTTCTTTCCTTCCCGTTCTAGTGGGGTACCACATTCTTGCACAGCACACACAATATCTCCTCGCATACAATAACAATGTTCACAAGGTCTTGAAGTATCAATACGAGCACCATCTGAATATAGCTCATCATCAAATTGACAGTCCAGTGGACCAGCTGTGGTAGTGGTTAGAAGAAGAGCAGGTGTAGGCCGCAATGTTGTTGGAGGAAGTTCTGGTATTTCTGTTGTATCCAGATAGTCTGAAATTAAAAAATAAAAATAAAAAAAAAGGTTATTCAACATCACTCTATTACTTACTCATTTTATTTTATCTCTCTACCTTCATCATTTAACCCTTTGTATGGGCAATTAAGTGGCCTGCTGCTGCAAGTGGGTAGGCCCTGTAAATTCTCTACTTGGCTCTTTAAACTTGCAAATTTTTTCTTTCGTCCCCATTCTTTTTTCCTTACCTCAACCCTCTCTTTAATCATAGGACAGAGACACAAAGAACCTATACATCAAGAGTCAACAGATGTCACAAGACGGATAAATGATCCAGAAAGACTGCCACTTGTTAATGGAAAATGAAAACTCTTTCAGGCAAGATACATTATTGACACCTATCAACATTCATCACATGTCATGGGTATCAGCTAACATTACAACAGTGCCTCAAGTTTATTTGAAAAATGGTCACCTGTTTTTTTATTTTTTATTTCAGTATGAAAAGAAAGTTAGCCATATGACCAGCTGCCTGTCAGCAAGTTCATTTTGAAAATGTGGATAATCCCCTGCCCAACTAAATGCTTTTATCACCTATTTCCACCAAACCCAGTCCCTGCACAGGCCTGAGCAGACCCTGAGGGTTCTCAAGGTTGAGGCTTCCAGATTTCAAGACATTTCAGTGCATGACGGCAGTAAGATTGTCAGCCCTAAGCATTGGTCACTTTTACCCACCAGGGAATATTCCTGGTACTCATGTCTGTTAGAAGCTGAGTCGACACAAGGGCCATAGAACAGCCATTACATAAAAGAAAAATTCCATTGACACCATTGGTAACTGAACCCACAATATTCCGGCTTGTAGCACAGGCTTCAACCAAATGTGCCACCACGTCCCATCCTTACCACCTAGTAAATTACAATATTAATTTTCACCACCTAGAGTATCTAAAGTCTCAACTATATTACAGGTAAAAATTTTGTTCATCATCAAATTTTTCCTTATACCATGAAGAAGGCAGCAGTTTACGCTGAAAAACTAATAACGATATGCCAAACTATATGGTTTTATCACCAAAAAACCACGATCTCAATTTTTACTGACATGAGGAATTCAAATTTTAAAAAATCACAATTATAAATTTCATTCCTTTCATCATCAGATTTGAAGCTTCTTTTCCTGAGAGTCCTGGCAGCAGGTTCCTCCATAACACCAGTAATTACATATCAAAATACACAGTGGCACCACCCAGAAAAATGCATTTCTGCATTTCATCACCTTGAAAGCCTTAAATATCAACCATACTACAAATATAAATGTTGTTTTTCTGTTCCCAGAGACTTTCTTTCCATTCAAATTTATTCAAAGATATTTCTCTTCTTACCTTCCGAAACAGGGGTTCAAGAGGACACAATATACAGGTTTATTGCTCTTACCACAGTCATATCTGACTGGACAGCACACTCCTGGCTGGTAAATGGGTCGACAGCCTTCTACTTGCAATGTACATTCTTGCATAACACATGCTGTTCTGTTACGGATGCAGTAGCAGAGTTCACATGGCTCACTTGGATTTCCTGGTACCTACAAATAAATCAGTGCACATTCATTGTCTCTCTAAATGGTTTAAATAAGAGTGTCAACATGTCAATACTAAACAACATTAAATAGAAGGGTGGCAGTGAATAATGACAAGTATAGAATAAGGAAGTCAGTAGTCATGGTCTAGTGTGAGATCATAACATGGCATTAATCTGGAGAAATGAGGAAAGCCATGAAAAGCCATGGCCTGGCCGAGATTTGAGGTATGTCTCCTGAGTTCAAGTCAGTAATATTATCACTTGTATCCCAGAAAGGAAAAGGTCCATTGGAAACGAAGAGATGGTTGGATGTATTGAAAATGATCTGAAGAAAATGGGTATTACAGGCTGAAAAAAAAATAGCTGGGGGATACAGAAGCCTGGAAATTAATCATGTAACAGCCCTAGGTCTTTCATGGGCCATGGAGCCAGTGGGGGTGGAGGAGCGGTTGGAGGAAGAAGAAACTGTTATCACTTGAGTAAATTTATTTGATCATGTTCACTTATTGTAAATGATTCTCAGGTGACAAATATCTGTATGTATGTGTCAGATGCCCACTTTTACCTTACCTGTGCACCATCTGCATAGAAAGTACTGTCGATTGTGCAGCCATAACTGTCAGGATAGTCAATAGCTGTGGTGGATCCAGTAGGAGCTGGTGGAGTGGTTGCTGTTGTTGAGCTTGTCAACAGGTGTACTGGCACTATAAACCACAAGAAGTGATATGTAATCAGTATTCTGTACTATCACAACTCTGCTGTACTGATGTCATTGGGATGAATACCCAAAGAGTGAATGCAATACATCTACTTAGGTTGTTAATACTTTCTTCTCCACCATACCTCCCATATGTCTCTTATCATCTAGTAATTCTGTTGCCACAAATGTTGGCGGTGATAATCACACATTGACCTTCACTACCGGCCTGTGACATGGGATAGTTAGGTGAATACAGCAGAAGACTTTAGCACTAACATTGCCACAATCCATAGGACCCCTTTCTGTGGTCTTAATAAACAAAAATTGTATGTATGTTAGGCACATGAACGAAAATGGAAGAATTTATGTATTGTGTTGCAGACCAGACTAAGTACGTAAAGGGGTGAATCTGAGTTCTCACTACAGCATCGTCTGTGAAGAATTCACTAACAAACTTCAAATTTAATTTTTACACAAAACATTTTAGGAATCTATACTTTTTTTCATATTGTAATTTCAACTACCAAGAGAGCTGTAATATTTTGTAAGCTTAAATACAGGTTACAATGCAAAATAGCTGATGTAGGAGCCTCAGACTGTCTTATGCATACCTGAATTTTCACTCCAAGCAACATTGCTTATTCCTGTTATATGCACAGAATGTTGGGAATAATTTACCAAAAGTCAAGTGTGACAAACACACATTTCACATAAGTTGACATAATTCTGCATACTGTGAAGTAGGTAGAGTAAGTAAATACAAATCTGTGGCCTTGACTTTTGCTCTATGCCACTGCAGGTGAGGTAAATACGGTTTTGTCTGAGAACACTGGGCTAGGGTCACTGGTATCTACTCTCTTAAGTTTAATAGGATTTGTGACATTTACAGGTCTGATCATAACCAACCAGTTTCTCCATAAACCCATTTCTTAGAGGAAAAGAATGCAAAATCATGCTGGCTAATATGATCTTAATAACACATCAACTGTTCTCTGTTTACCTTCAGGGCATGTGATAACAGGACAGCACTGATCCGGTTTCTTCTCTATAGTGCAGTCTTGTCCAATGCCTTTTGTGAATGGACACACTCGCAAGTAGCACATGAGCATCCGATTGTGACAGGTACAGTTGAGGCAAGGTTCATTGGTGATGATGCGGTCCCCTTCTTCATAGTGCTGGAAGTTGTAGTAACAGCCTTTCACCTCTACAAATAGAAATAAATATAATTAATATCTTGCATCCAACACACTCCCTTAGAATCATTAACTAATTAAGATTAATTTACCAAGCATTTAATTTAAGTTGGTAACATGTGCTGTAAAAATGGACAGTATTTACCATTTATTACTACTGCTGTGTATGTCTTGTAGCCTATTTCATGTTATGCCTTGGGGCTTATCATTATGGGATTTCTTCAATTAACACTGAGGTTTATTAGGACACAATAATGGATTGGTGTTAGTATTTCAAGTTCTGTATGGCTACACATAACCATAATTTAATACACCCTATTATTTACTGTCTGAACAGCAGGTTCTTACATTGCCTTGCTAGCTGTTTTATTGTGACTTCCCATATGTTGTTGTTGTTATGTGACTGTTTTGCACTGCCATGTTTTATCCTGTTTTTATCATGATTATTCTGTAACCTGGCATGGGCCTACTCCTAAACTGCACTCTTTGAGATGGTACAACGTGTCCACTTATTCAGCTATACAAAGGTGTGTCAGTGAATGTAAAAACTTATTCTACACATTAAGGCAAACCCCCGAAAACCAGCTATCCTGGCTGAAGTTTCTCATGGTCTTGCTCCAGACACTGCCAGAGTAGCACCTTAAGTTATGCCATACACCCTTCCCTCCTTTTCAAATTATCTCTCCTATTATTCAGTGCTTGTTGAGGAGAATATTTGGACCTAGGAGGGACGAGGAAACGGGGGAATGGAGAAGATTGCATAACAAGGAGCTAAATGACTTGTACTCCTCACCCAAAATTGTGCGGGTGATAAAATCGAGAAGAATGAGATGGGCTGGGCATGTAGTGCGTATGGGTGAGGAGAGGGGGGTGTATAGGGTCTTGCTGGGGAAACCGGAGGGAAGGAGACCACTGGGGAGACCTAGGCGTAGATGGGTGGATAATATTAGAACGGATCTTCAGGAGGTGGG
>Ga0123355_10006815_pt1 | contig 16997 bp, 9 predicted proteins | sample TergutEmb28metaG_3_FD_89872 | JGI IMG/M metagenome (GOLD analysis project Ga0123355, IMG submission 89872) | Embiratermes neotenicus P1 segment gut microbial communities from Petit-Saut dam, French Guiana - Emb289 P1 | ecosystem: Host-associated > Arthropoda: Insects > Digestive system > Gut ...
ACACCCGCGCGCGGCTATACACATAAAAAAATAAATCACAAAGCGGCGCTAATTATTACATCTCCCCCCCCCCCCCCCCCCCCCCCCCCCCCGAACAACAGACTAAACCACCCAGAAGCTCTGACTATATGATACAAGAGCTTTGTGGAGGGGTAAGATGCTAGAAACCGGTTTGGACAGATTCAGCAATCGAAGCGCGTTGGCTGACATAGCAGTGGGCCAGATAGCAGTTCAACACACATACACAAAGCGCCCCCCTTGTGTGTAACGCTGCGAATTCCCATTTAGCCGTGGTGTACTGGATGTTTCTATCTTACGATTATCAGAGGCCAATCCTGGGGTGGCCGCGCGTTTCCAGGCGTAGGTCTACTGCGGCTCGCTTGCCTGGACTGCGGGATTCGCCCTCCGATGTTTGTCTCTTGTGAGTTTTGGCGAGTTATACAGGTAGTAGCCTCTGCAACTGTTGCAGTCGGGCAGTGCTTGCGATCATTCGGTGCAGAATCTTTTACCTTCCAGTTTGCTATCCAAAAATATAAAGATTAAGGCATACAGAACTATAATTTTGCCTGTTGTGTTGTATGGGTGTGAAACCTTATTCGCTCACATTGAGGGAGGAACGCAGGCTTAGGGTGTTGAGGAGAATATTTGGGCCTAAGAGGGATGAGGTGACAGGGAAGTGTAGAAAACTACATAATGAGGAGCTTAATGATCCGTAACTAAAATATCGTTCAGTCACAACACGACAACACATTCAGTAATGTAAAGTTGCTATTAGCGTGTTTTGGGGTGACTATCTCGATAAGACACTGTCGGTTAAAATAAATGTTAGCATAGCATTTCATGACCTTGCTTCTTAAGTTCTAAAGTAAGTTCATGGATTGAGCTTAGCTGGCAAAAAATTTTATAGGAGCCATCCCGTTGTGTTTTAGTACTAATTAAAATATCGTTCAGTCAAAACACAACAATATATTCAATAATGCACAGTTGTAAAGTAGCACTTCACATTATTGAATAAATTGTTGTGTTTTGACTGAACGATATTTTAATTAGTACTACAACACAACAGGATGGCTCCTATAAAATTAATGATCCGCACTCCTCACCCAATATTGTTCGGGTGATCATGTCGAGAAGAATGAGATGGACGGGGCATGTAGAACGTATGGGGGAGAGGAGAGGTGTATGCAGGGTTTTGGTGGGGAAACCTGAGGGAAAGAGGCCACTTGGAAGACCCAGGGGTAGATGTGAGGATAATATTAAGGTGGATCTTGAGGAAGTGGGATGTGGGGACACGGACTGGATCGAGCTGGCCCAGGATAGGGACAGGTGACGGGCACTTGTGAATGTGATAATGAGCCTTCGGTTGCCATAAAATGCGGAGAGTTTCTTGAGTGGCTGAGGACGTTTTAGCTTCTCAAGAAGGGCTGTGCTTTGTGGAATAAGGAAGAAAGCCTCTGCAACTGACCAATCCCTCGCTGTGTGTGATCAGGTGCCACAAGAACCCTCTACACCTACAGTGAGTATGAGGACAGAGGTGCGAAAAAAATCAATTAATCTCCGAATCAAAATGTATGTTGGTCTGTCGCAGATGTATTTTGTTCATCGCGACATAGAAAGTGATTTTTATATGGTCCTGTTTATTTTCAGTGGGATTTTTTCTCCTTCAATGTAACAGACACAAAAGCTTGTCCAAAGTATGAGTGAAATATTTGATTTTTAAATAAAGCAACCACAGTAGGCTTGATGCCTGATTGCTGCCTAAAAGTCATTATGCTTCCTGACCGTCCTGCGACAGGCCAATTCGAGGAAAGCGTTCCTTGGTTTCTCCCGGACACACGGTGCAGAGTTGGTACCCAATTTCCGCGCTGGGAGCCTCCCTACGTCATCAAAGTTTCACCACAAGGCAGCCTCCTATCATCGGTGGCCACAAGCACATTTGCTGCTCAACCTTTTCTTTACGTCATACTCTGCTATCCATTTATTCCACTGCTCTGTCTTGCCACCCGTCCGGTGTTTATCAGAATGACGATCAGACACAGCCTGAGAATCTTCAGAACCGTTAAATTTTTCCTTCCGCCAGTACTCCCCCACGTCGTGATTGACTGATTGATTGATAACACAGTGTTTTGTCCAACAAATTCATAATTTCGTTTTGTAGTCTCTTACGAAAGGACCACTCCCTTTTCCAAAGCAAGTTCCCCATCGAGTGCGAGCTGTCGCTTCCTCGGAAGAGAACTGCGCTCATCTGGGTCATTACGCAGCGAGTAGTGGTACTTTCTAACCGACGTTTCGGGACAACCTATCAGTCCCTTCCTCAGAGTTCAAGAATCCAAAATAAAGCCTGTAGCCCCAATACATTGTATGTATAGGGAAGAGTATGGGCATAGTGCTTTCTCTTTCAATTTCCAGTATCCTTTCTTTTCTTTTCCTTAAGATCATCCAGTAGCTACTTACGTCTTCTTCCTCGTCTTCCCGGCACTTTTATCCTTCCCTCTGTCTTTCCTATATTAACGTGTGTTAGAAGGCAATTACTGCACAACACCAACAGACTGCAAATCAGTCAACAACAATCATTTGTCTCTTATTTCACTTTCTTCAATCAGACGGAATATCCCTGCGTTTTTTAATACCGAGACGGATCATTGATACTGCCATTGAATGAAGATGACAGAATTTGACACGCACGTTTGTCGGCAATGAAGATAAAATATTGTTTGTTTGTTTTTGGCGCGACAGTCCCCAGTGGGCCATGGCCTCCTCATTCGCGAGGTTTCTAGATCACACACATGACGCACCACAGTATGTAGGACTTCTCTGGACTAGTGATCAGCTCGTCGCAGAGACCTGTACCTGACAACACAAACAACACTAACAACAGACATCTGTGCCGCCGGTGGGACTGGAACCCACAATCTGAGCAGGCGAGCGGCCGCAGACCTACGCCTTAGACCGCGCGGCTGCTGGGACCGGCAAAATTGGTTTATAGTAATTACAATTTCAATTACAAATTAAGTTAATTACAATTAAGTACACTAGTAATTGTAATTAACAATATTGTATTTTAATTCTACACACTCACATCTTGAACAGAATTTGCTGTAATTTTACGCTTTGGATATACTTCCCATGTAGCAGTCAAAACATGTAGCAGGAACATAAGTGACAAATGATTATTACTTACTCTGCAGTTTGGTGGATTAAATAATTCCCCCCCACCTGTTTATTTCTTTTTCGTCATCGTTTTGGTGTTTCAAAGGAATAAAGCGATAAAGATAAGGATAAAACATCCGTCTGATTAATTAAGCTTCACGTCAATGAGATGTATGGAGGGAGTGTAAATGTACAATAACTCCATGCCTTCTTAACCTGGTCAGTTTACCCTGTGAGGAACGGCTCCCAATACCCATTTCTGGACCCCAGACCCGGTTTGGATACTGATGCAGTTCTTGCCATGCCCCGGTTCAAGGTGGCCTAGTGCTGTAGATAGGCTGGGTTTAAATTACAGATATGCGTCGCATAACAACGGGGATGCTTTCTGAGAAATGCGTCCTTAGGCGATTGCGTCGTTCCGCGAACGTCATAGAGTGTACTTACACAAACCTAGATAGTATAGCCTACTACACGCCTAGGCTACATTGTATAACCTATTTTTCCTAGGCTACGCACATGTACAGCATGTTACTCTACTGAATGCTGTAGGCAGTTGTAACACAGTGGTATTATAATATTATACTATAACATTATGGGAGCACCATCGAATATGCGGTCTGTCGTTGACCGAAACGTCGTTACGTGGCGCATACGTGTACAGTTTTCTGAGTGAAAGTTCACCCTAGATCAGAGATGCAGTAGATGTATAACTCATCTCTTTCTTTAACTGTACAATACAAGCCAATGAAATGCATCTTTTCTAAATTAATATTTTAATTCTTAATTGTTGATGCCTTATACATGTTTCGAACCCGAGGGTTTATCTTGAGGAAGACGGTTGTATGTACAGGTATGGACTGCTCATACTGATGCATGTAAAACACTCTATACCATACCTGTATATACAACCGTCTTCCTGAAGATGAACCCTCGGGTTGGAAACATGTAGAAGACATGAAAATTAAGAATTAAAATATTAATTAAAAATGCGCATTTCGTTGGTTTATATTGTATAATTATATTACAATGCGCGGTGCAAAAAACACAAAATTCTTTCTTAAACCTTGGCCCTTGATTGGTGTGGGTGGTAACGCCACGTCCCCGCCGCTTTACCCTCGGCAAAGAGACCCGGTACCCATTTTACAGGAGGCTGGGTGGGCCCGAGGGCCGGTGTGGACGTGTGCGGAAAATCTTACCACCACCGGGATTCGATCCCAGGACCGTCCAGCCAGCAGTCAGTCGCTATACCGACTGAGCTATCCCGGCCCACTTGTGACCTGAGTGGTACAGCATTATTTTCTGTGTAATTTCTCGCAGAACAAAATGCGTAGCGTGTCTTACAAAGCAGGTGGGTTCAAGACCGGCACCGTTAACTGATCGACAGCTTACCCACGCAAACGGCGTTTTTATCGGCGGGGTGTGCGGTTACAGTTCTTCCACGGCTATCTTTTCTTTCAAGTTATATTGATAGCTTTGTCCAATTTTAGCCACGTTATCATGTAGATAGGCTGGCATCTGGGGCGAATTCAGCCATTTTATAGCCGAGCTCGAAGTTCAAGAATAGCTCAAAAACGTTAGCAGTGTGACGTATGACGAACGTTCCCATATTCTAGCACTGCTGGCCGCACTTAAATGCGGCTGGATGACGTCATGTGGTAACGCTATGCGTTCCCCAGACTATAAATCGAGGGGAAATTTGTTCCTGTGTTCAGTTAAGCACTAGGCCACGAAGACGTGGGGGCGAATGGAGGTTTATATCCATGTGTTCTTAACTGTGGCACGACGCGTAGGTCAACGTCCAAGGAGCACTACACCCGGATAAAGAACCAGTGGATCAGAGAGTTCGTGCGCCCCAGAACCGGCTTGGTTACTGCGACAGGAAGTTACTTGGTTAAAAACTGAAACCCGTCTTAAGAATTGAGAGAGCGAGAGGAGAGAGAGAGATCAGGGGTATAGCAGTCAGTGTAGGGACTTGGCACCGGGCCGGATGACCACGGGATCGGGGTTCACTCATCCGTTGCTGCGTGACATTGTTATGCCAGTTACAACAACAAAGAAAGTGTTGTTCTCTCTCCTTGGATGTTACTCAGTGTTGATGGAATGTTTGACCCTTTAATATGGGACCTGTAGTTTGCCCCGAAACATCAGTAAGCAACTACCAGTCCACGCTCCATGACACCCTTAAAGAGCCAACACCTCATTGACACCGCTACGGAAGCCTAAATTCACGCGCGATAGAGATAACAGCGTCGAGTATGTTGTTGCAGTTTTAATGTTCTGAGTTCTTTTGTGCTTGGCGAGTCGTTTCAGGAAAAGGTAAAGGTAAAGGTTGCATTCACCCTAGAACAGGCCACGAAGGCCCAGAAGTGGAGTAGAGGTATAGTTCTACTCTTTCTTTAACCTCGGCACTAGATGGGGTGGGTGGTCAACGCCACGCCCCGGCCGCTTTACCACCGGGAGAGACCTGGTACCTACTTTATAGGAGGCTGGGTGGGCTCCGGGGCAGATCTGGACGGGTGCGGAAAATCTCGACACTCACCGGGATTCGATCCCCGGGACCGTCCAACCCGTAGCGAGTCGCCATACCGACTGAGCTATCCCGGCCCATGAGTCGTTTGAGGGGGCACCTAAAATTAGGGAGTTCAGAAATGCCCATTGACGTTACAACGTATGGAATGTGGTTTACATAATAACGATTTTGTTATAAGCCAGTCATGTGAGTATAAAAAATGTTTTCTAACCATGCGGGGTACGCGGGTGAGGCACTGCGCTAGAAGCCGGCAGTTCGCGGGTTCGATTCCCGATGGTCCCATTCGGAGTGTTTCATTTATGTAAACTTTCCGGCCGCACTATGACCCTGGGGTCGATTCAGCCTCTAACAGAAATGAGTACCAGGGATGTCTCCTGGGGGGTAAAGGCAGCCGGTGCGTAGGGCTGACAACCTTGCCACTTCCGTGTATCGATTGTCTAGAAATTCTGGTAGCGTGAGCCTCCTGGAGCCCTTAAGGACCTCTCCAGGCCTGTAATGGGATAGCTTCTCCTTTATGTTTAGTCAGTATGCCCTGAGGCGAAATCACATGGACATCAGTTACAGCAATACATTTCACATCCATTCATAGCCGTAAGTTGGGTAATAACATTCAGTTGGGTGCAGGGGGCAAAATGCGTGTTTGTTTTTAAGTTCAAACCAAATGTTTTGAACTGAACAAAAAAAAAAGTGAAATGTTATACGAAACAAAAATGGATTTTATGTTAAGCTATAAATAAGATATATTTTATTATCTTAATAATCACAAATTAATGCGGTCTCATTAAAATTACACGTAGCGCATTGATTTAAATACATTAAAGTGTTGTGTTTGACTGCATGTTTCGTCTGTATTGCAGCATAACATACACAGTGGGATGGATAATAATAAAACCCAAGTAATGGTTTAGGAAATATTTATATTTTTTTATTCGCCCCTATTCTACTCAGTACCAAAAAAATATTCTTAGCTAGAAAAAGTATTGGAGGCCCCCCCCCCCCACGAAAAAAATACAGAAAAAATATGTCTAGGAGTTGGCTTTTTAATTTATAGCGGTCTGGATAGACCATTTGTGAGCAGAAGTGGAGACTCCTGCCCCAGAACATTAGATTAACACAACAGTAAAAATGTCCTTATTCTTAGTTTAATCCCCACTCCTTAAACCCACACGTAGAATCGTCAGTTTCGTGACCTGACCGCTGTATCCGCGGGAAAAACCGCCCTAGGTACCGTCTAAATAGGAGGCATCGTGGACCTAGAACCGATATGGATGCTTTGGAGTAGCAGAATGTATAATTTTCCTCTTTGTCTGGAAATGAACCGCGCTTACTTGATCGTCCAGCCCGTAGTCCAGTCACTATACCAACTGAGCTGTCTCTCATTCTGTATACATGGGCAATTCGGAGAGTATCCGGAACGTACGGAGTTCAAACAATGCAATAAGTAAAGATGAGTAAAGATAACGCTCTCCCTATACAGGCCTGGGCAGGTTCTTAGGGCTTCAGGAGGTTGAAGCGCCAAGGATTTCTAGATAGTGGGTAAAAGAAGGTGGCCAGGCTGTCAGCCCTACGCACCGGCCGCCTTTATTCCCCGGGAGATATTCCTGGTATTCATTTCTGTTAGAAGCTGAGTTGACCCCACGGCCATAGTGCGGCTGGAAGTATTAATTCAATGAAAAATACGATGACCCCATCGGGAATCGAACCTGCATCCTTCCGGCTTGTAGCGCAGTGCTTCAGTATTAGATTCCGTACGGTAGCAACATTTTCCCACATAGTCGCCATCTTTTTTCAAAGCAATTGTCCGTCGGCCATACGTTTCTGTACGCAGTGTAGCCAACACGACGATATTACAAAAAGTCTTTCCGGTTGCTTGCTGACTGACCCACGTAATTAGTGGTATCATTTTATCTGTCTTTCACTGTTCTTCCTTGTGTCACGAATGACATTAATCGTGAGCGTTGGCCGGAAGCAAGAGCCACCTAGGACCGGCTACCAGACCTGTTATGTGTAGCCATGTTTGTTCCGTTGTTCGTACCTATACCATGTAGACATGATAGGTCCTGCACTGCGCATTGCCCGGGCGTAAACGAGTTTGTTATTTAGCTGTTTACGTTAATGTCTGAAGAATTTAATTCTGATTTGTATCAGACTTTGATGGGGCATGCGGTGGCACAGTTGACTGATACACTGCGCTACAAACCGGAAGGTCGCGGGTTCGATTCCCGATGGTGTCATTTCCGACCGCACCATGGCCCTGGGGTTGACTCAGCCTCTAACAGAATTGAGTACCAGGAATATTTCCTGGGGGGTAAAGGCGGCCGGTGTGTAGTGCTGATAACCTTACCACCTTCATGTGCCGGTTGTCGTTAAATCTGGGAGCCTGAACCTCCTAGAACCTTCAGGGCCGGTCCAGGCCTATAATGGGATTGCTTTAACTTTTTTTACCTTTACATTTATCAGACTTGGTATTTTCTTTCTAAAAATTCATTTTAATGTAACATTTTTCCCATCTAATTGGGGGATGTGGTTGGGTCGGAAAGAACTGATAAGCCGGTTGTTGGAGGAGCGCTTTTTAGACTCTTATCCCAAGCCTACAGATATGGACGGAGTTAGTAAGCCACATAACGTCACCCAGGCAATGCTGTAGCACAGAAAAGTATATATATATATATGATATAGTTTTAATGAAGAACGAACATAAGAACCAAAACATATTTTAAAGCCTAAATATTTGGTAAAAGCTTCAGCCGTTAAACGAATTTCGAACTCTGTCGTGCAGGTCTAACTAGCCCTAGGTATAGTCGCTTTCTAACCGTAGTTCTGCGTACCGCAGTGTTGTCTCGGACAAAAATGCTGTGGTAATGTAATCTGAATACTAGAGTTGAGTGTTTACACACCAGTATGGCGGAACTGCTTTCAAATTATTGCTGTGGGGGCTTGCAAGAGCGGGTCTTTTAATGCGGGGTTGGTTGATCGAGAATCGGATGATCGATTGTTCGCTTTATTGTCATATATATATATATATATATATATATGTATATGTACATGTAAATATATATAGGACGTGTCTAAAATTCTTGGGCAAACATCAGGATTGCGTTCTTCCACAACAAAATAAGGGGGGGGGGGAAATGCATGTCAGTATATGTCCGCAAACACTCCTTCTTAGGGGTACAGCCCCCACGTTCACCCGAACTCAGTCCTTTAGAATTTTATCTGCGGTGACACTAAAAGCCCTAATGTATTCAGGTGGAACTGAAAGTGAAGAGAAACTTTAACAACGCATTTTTTTATGTCTATCAACCCCTTCGCAACTGCCCCGGGACCGTTTAAAGGGTGTGACAGTCCACGATCAGACGTGTCCATCTCTGCATTTATTCAGGTGGGGGACATTTTGGGTATTTGTTGTGAATTGTGACTTGATAAAAAATGAGAACTGATTAGTCATTAATTTCGGGACGTGTACTGCAGTTTTAAGCAAAATAGTTTACTAATTTAATGTTCTGTGTAATCGTAAATTAAACCCAAAAACCGCCCATTTCCGGAAATATTTAAATGAACACTTTCTTTATTTTGGTGTGAATAACTCCCCTTTGAAGTTTGTCCAACTACTTTAGGTAAACTCTGTAATTAAGTATTACGTTTTACATGATTTTTTTTTATTTTGGCGAGTATTTAACAAACCAGCTTGGCTGTTTGGGTAAATTTGTCGTGAATTCTACAAAACTAACTTGCCTTGAAATTACCGGTTATCGGATCAAGTACAGTATATTGTTATGGCTTGTAGAACTTCAAATAAGGCGTGGTCGAAAGGTTTAGACACAGGTACAGTCTGTAAATAGTAACAGCCGAGATTCAAACTGCAAATATAGCCTGTTTTCAAAGGAAATCCCAATTATTCGGATTTTCCACATATCCGGATGCCTCGCCGTTCCCATTAATCCGGATAAGTGGGGTTCTGCTGTATTTAAAGAGAATATCGTCATACAGGATTCATATCTTCTGGAATGTTAACGCCGTGCTGACTGGTAAGGGGAACCGAAAATCACACAATAAAATTTACTTGTTAGTAACTGATTTTGTTTTGTTCCTGTGGGGGGTGGGGTGGGGAAGGGGAGACCGTATCTCTCGGATGAATGAATTGGAAGGCTGGTTGAATGATGATTGACAGGATAAGTACTAAATACACTACCATTTTATCAACCAAAAATCCCACACGGATTTTTGTGCGATTGAACCCAGGTCCCCTAGGCGATAGGCTGGCGAAAAACCGCCACAGGCATGGCGCGGGCTTCCGGTAGTGTTCAAAGCCTGAATTGCTACTCACGAATAATTTCATTCAGAAGTTTTCAAGGTTACGTTTCGCTGCCGGATATGACGAAAATTGTAAGAATTCTAGCGATAGTTTTACAGCAAACATTCATTATTTACGTAGTCTGTCTTACGAGAAGTCCACAGTCTCTTCCGAAAAGACTTCTCCACTAGTGTCAGTGTTAATTCTGCCTCTTTCAAGTTGCAGTATCATCTCTTTTCCGCAAGGCCATTCAGTAGCTGCTTACGTCGTCTTCCTCGTCTTCTCATCCCTTCTATCTTTCCTTCAGTGACGGGGTTTAGGAGACACTTCCTACGCAACTGGACACCAAATGTTACTTACCAATATGTAGTAGTGTTAGCATTCCTTGTTGCTAATGCACCATCTGTTCAGCCGAATGTTGTCGCTGCTATTATCCATCTGTAGAGCATAATATCAGATGTATTGATGTTTGGTTTGGGAGAAGCAGTAACGGCACTCCGTACGTTTGAGGGATGGATACTGAATCCTGTCTTTATGCAGTCCTGTAGGCCTGTGTCCTCCGGTGCCCTAACAACTACGAGAAATCTGTCACCGTGACGTCAGTCCCTCTGTCTTATATCTGAAAATCATGGCTCAGCACCATGCTAGAACTGGAAGAGATTATTGCTATGTGGGCCCCAGGAGACCTGGAAATGAAAAAAGTAAATAAGATGATAAATGTGGGTGCACCCTGTGATACGTGAGACGGTAAACAAAGCGTTATTTTGGGCTATGTTTAGGCGCGTTCGTGAAATTGCGAAAAGCAACTTTTAGCTTTGTCACGTCTGTCCGTCTATCCGCATGGAGCAACTCGGCTCCCACTGGGCGGATTTTCATGAAATTTGATATTTGAGCATTTTTCGAAAACCTGTTGTGAAAATTCAAGTTTAATTAAATCGGGTAAGAATAACAGGCACTTTGCATGAAGACCGATATACAGTTTTGGTCATACCCACCTCATTTCTTCTTAGAATGAAAAATGTTTCAGACGAAAGTTTTCGAGAAAATCAAAACATAATTTTTATGTCCAGTGAATTTCTTTCTCGAAAATTGTCCGTTTATGAGATAATGTGGTAACATATTGTACAGCGGGACAGGCCACAGGTGGCAATATGGAGCATGCGCATTGCATGCTGGGTACCTAAGGCTACAAACTCACACTCAGAATATGTAATATTGTTTTTCCACGGCAAAAATAGTTGCACGAAAGCGCCTCAATGTTACGTTATGCATACATACATACACACATACATACACACACACATATACATACATACACACATGCATACACATACACACACATGCATGCATACATACATATACATACATACACACATACATATACATACATACATACACACATGCATGCATACATACATACAAATACACACATACATACATACACGCATACATATACATACATACACACATGCATGCATACATACATTCATACATACATACACATACATACACATACATACACACACATGCATGCATACATACATACATACATACATACATACATTCATACATACATACACATACATACACACACACATACATACATACACGCATACATACATACATACACACACACATACATACATACGTCTGTCTTGTTCAGGATCTGAGGAGAGACGAAGTGAAAGTTTTAAATTATTTTGGAATGTGTATGGAGTCGTTTGAAGAACTGTTGAAGTAACTGAGCTTTCTATGAAAAAGGAGATACAAATATGAGAAAAGTGTACCACTCAGAAAGAGATGAGCAGTAACACTCAAGTAAACACAGCATTTTAATTACCATTTTTATTAATTATTCAGGTTAGAGTTTAGGTTAAATATACCTCAGTTTACAAACTGTATGTGACATTTCACATACATATGCTTCGAGTCGACATGGAGACTATCGCCTTCTGAAAGAGCTCACTCATCTGCCTGGTTTCTGCTGTCTCCCTGTCTTCTGTCGACGGGAAACTTTTAACTCAGACCGAGGATCGTGTGACATCGCTAACTGCTTGCCATTTATCGTCTGTCGCCCCCTGAAGGTAAAAGATAAAGCAATCAGGCCCTGAAGGTTCCAGGAGGTTGATGCTCCCAGATTTCAAGACAGTCGACACATGCATGTGGTAAGATTGTCAGCCCTACGCGCCGGCCGCCTTTACCTCCAGGAAATATTCCTGGTAGAGTCCAGTTGAAATGTAATGGCACACGGTGACGCACAGGAGGGAAGTGAAGGGGAAACTGGCGAATGGAGTGGGTAGCCAGTACTCTTTACACTATCTCGGAACGTGGTGTATCCAGCATTACTACCGCTGATGCGCACAACTCGGCTGCCGTTAGTCGACTGAACTGACGCCCCCGCCGATTTAAATGGACTCGTCCATTTCGCCGAAAGAAGAAATCTGGTTTCTAAGCGTGTGCCATCACATTTCAAACTCAGTCTACTCATGTCTGTTAGAGTCTGATTCGGCCCCAGGGCCATAGGGCGGCCGGAAGGTTTATGTCAATGAGAAATTCCAATGACACCATCGGGAATCGAACCCGAGATCTTCCGGCTTGTAGCGCAGTGTCTCAACCAACTGCACCACAGCGTGCCCGTCGCCCCTCTGAAAGGGGCCTTAAAACTAAACGAAAATTGCCCCATGGTATTTTCTTGTACAGCTGTCTTTCTCCAGACACTCTTCTGGACATGGGGCTTGAATTTATGATGCAACATCACAAATATATCGTACGAAAAACAAAATAAGGCAGTGTAGGAATTGTGTAACATTGTAGCGCTCTCGCGGAACTGTTTTTGCCACGCAAAAGCAACAATGCGTTCTCCGTATTGTTGAGCTTCATATGTTTCTGATAACAACATATCAAGATAGGCGACTTACGTATAATATAACATTGTAGGGCGTTCGCGGAATATTGTTGCCGTGGGAATGTTGTCGACGTTGAAATTAATGTGACAGTCTCAGTTCTGTACACAGTCGATCTTGCAGGCTGTCAACAATGCTGAGAATAATACAAAAACGAAGCGCGTTCTGCCTCGTATTTTTTATCGCTGTGTTGTAAAGCTAGATATGTCGCGGTCAGCAGTGTAACTGTTTATTGTGACGACGTAGACGTTATTCCGGCCATCAAATCGAAAAGAATGATAAGGGTGGGGCGCGTAGCACGTATGGGAGAGAGGAGGGTTGCGTACAGGGTTTTGGTGGGGAAACCTGAGGGAAAGAGATCACTTGGAAGATCCAGGTGTAGATGGCAGTATAATATTCAAATGGACCTTCAGGAAGTGGGATGGGGTATGGACTGGATTGATCTGGCTCAGAACAGGGCAGGTAGTGGGCACTTGTGAGTGCGGTAATGAACCTTCGGGTTCCATAAAATGCGGGGAATTTCTACCGGTTAGCTTCTCAAGAAGGACTCTCTTCTCCATGGAGTTAGTCGCCATGGTAATGTAACACTGCTTTATTGTTGTTTGACAATACTAAAGAGAATGTCGCTGTGTATAGTATGAAATGTTTGACATTTTATTTCGAGTTTAGCGAAATTCAGCTTTTTATGGCTTATTTTAACCCTTACAGACGAAGCGCAGACTGCTTTAGTTAAAGGCCCAGTCCGTACCGCGCTGTAAGCACTTTTCATCTCGGCTATAAAAGCCAATCAGTGGCACAAGTCGCTCTTTGTTCTGACATAAATACAAAACACACAAATATAGTGTGGGCAGAAATTACCATTGTTGAATGTTAAACCTGTTGGTGCATCACGTAACCACTAGGTTTAAAATGTTAATACAAATCCAGAATATCGCATTTAGCCAAAATACGGCCAGTGGGAGCCGAGCTGAGGCATGCGGACAGATAGACAGACAGACACATGTATGATGAAGCTATTAAGCCCGATTCGCGACTTGGGCGAACGCGTTTAAAATGTTGAAAGTGTTGTGAAAGCACAGCATTCCGTTCTATTTTTATCTTTCAGACACCCTTCGTTCTCAGCAGTAGAAAACTGTTCAGTTTTGCTATGAAACGTGACAGTGGGTTTCCTGTACGTTGTTGTCGAGCTACAAAATATTTTTTATTGCTGCCAACAGTATGAACGAACTTGTTCATGAACATTGTCAGGACAACTGCTACCGAGTGACAACTCAATTTCAGTTAATAATAATAATAATAATAATAATAATAATAATAATAATAATAATAATTGTTATATTTCATAATAATGTTATCTTTGTCCGAGTTTAAACAAATTTGTGTATTCTCGACAGACTTTTCATACAAAAGTCTCCCAACATCAATTACGACGCCAATCCGTCCAGTGGGAGCCGAAATCACACGTGCGGATAGACGGGCGGACTGACGGACAATGGGGAAGGTCATGGGCGCTTTCCGCAACTTAGTGAACGGGCCTAGAATCTGTGTCGCGCTAAACTGTAAAAAAAAATCCTACACAGGCCCATAGCGCTCCACCTCACAGAATTCTACACAGTCGGGCACATGAAGGCGGTAAGGATTTCAGCCCTACGCACCGGCCGCCATTACTCCCCAGGAAATATTCCTGGTACTCATTTCTGTTGGAGGCTGATTCGACCCCAGGGCCATACTGCGGCCGAAAGGAATAAGTCAATGAAAAATCCCCATGACACCATCGAGAATCGAACCCGCGACCTTCCGGATTGTAGTGCAGTGCGTCAACAAACTGTCAGGTGGTTCAACATGTAAATGTGAGTAAAATGTGTATCATTTACCAGTCCTTACCTATGGCGGCGCCAAATATGTCTAGAGATGGGAATTATTCTGAAAGTGTGGTTTATTTCTGTAACTTGAAACACAGCACATAAGGAGGAAGCCTACCGTACCAAGTTGTCGGTATCGCAGCAAGCTGACATGTTGTTTGGATCATAAACTTCGTCCGTTGATATTCGGTTGGGTTACAAACTGCTCTGTTGAGATCAGGTAGTTTTGAGGAGTTTCTTCAGTGGCAAAGAAGCGTAGACGTTCACAGAAATTATTTTATAAATAATTATTAGCGCAGTAATTTAACGAAGACATTTCTACAGGTTTTGTGTTACAAGTAGTTAAATATTTATATTCTTTGCAAGGTAAAGGTGAAGGTAAATTTTAACCTAGAATAGGCCACGAAGGCCCAGAGGTGGAGTAGAGGTATAGATCTACTGTTTCTTTAACCTCTGCGCTAGATGGGGGTGTGTGGTCAACGCCACGCCTCGACGGCTTTACCCCCGGGAAAGACCCGGTACCCATTGTATAGGAGGCTGGGTGGGACCCGGGGACGGTCTGGACGGATGCGGAAAATCTCGTCCCCACCTGCATTCGATCCCCAGGCCGTCCAGCCCGTTGCCAGTCGCTATGCCGACTGAGCTATTCCGGCCCATATTTGTATTCTTTGTAGATCCACTAAACTTTAATTTAACCTCATATCCTTGCTTGTACTCTGTGTGTCAACTGTGTGCCTGAAGCAATGTGTCAGCCCATCTGTCTGTATTTGCTAAGGTAGTTGCCCGATTTGGATAAAATTTCCCCGTCGTATCTACCGTAGACTAAATGTGTTGGGCTATTCGGAGGTACGGCTCCACACTTTCCAATTCTCTACCACAAGCAGCTTCATGGTGTCATGCCTTGGCAGTTGATGTGTGTAAGCAAAACTTATCCATGTTTGTGACGTAACATAATTGCCCACGAGATAACCACGTATTGCATAACAGAGCCATCTGGGGAAAATGTGAAACTAGTACCTGATTTTTTGGCAGGATGTATTATTTCCCCGAAAAAAAAAATCCTACGAATTTGCCCCATATGAATGCCATTAACGCATATTGGGTTGGGATGGTGTAGTCATACTCTTTCTTTAACTTCGGTGCTAGAAGGAGGTGAGTGGAAAATTTTCCGGCAGCTTTACTCCGGGGAAAATAACCCCGATAAATAACAAATATGAGGCTGGGTGGGCCCCAGAGCTGGCGTGGAAATTTTGGAAAATAGAACAGCCGGCCCCCCCCCCCCCGGGAATCGAACCCTAGATCGTCCATCCCCTTAACACAGTCACTATATCGACTGAGCTATCCCAGCTGCTCGTGTGAAGTACAATGTGCTGATTTTGATATTAGAAACTTCAGTAATATTTCAGAGAAGAAGCAGCGTTAAAGAAATATTTTAGTTAATTTTTTTCCCTCCGACAGAATTTGGGGGAATGGGAGCGTGACAAGCACGGATGGAGTTTCGCGAAATAACACGTGCTATAAAAACGTCACAATTCGAACGTGTAAGAAGAAAGCGAGAAAATGGGATCCGGAAACTGGTAAGTGCTCAGAACTGCCTTATTATCATCATAGGATGGTTAGAGTGTAAATAACTCTTTCTTTTGGAGTTGTTTTCACCCGCAAGCTTGCAACCAGCGCATGTCATATTTGTGTGCTCTGATCGAGCCGCAGTTGATGTCGATGACCACGTCTGAGGAGGTGGCGTATTATTTCGAGGCACTGCGACGCTCAGGTTGGTACTGCAGTGCCCCGCGGGCTTTCCTTGTTTTGCGTCGGAAGAGGCAGGCGTATGACTCATCCGGCCGGGGTACTGACCGACCGACCGTTACCCTGTCGACGCAGGTTACTTCCCTTACGCTGTGACGACGCATAGATGATTCCGTTAACGATGTACTGTGACCCTCGTTACCTAGTAACACCTTAACTACGCAGCCGTATCTCTCTTACCTGGTAACAACCTAACGAATGGCAATCTTAGCTGTTACTTGGTGTTGCAAGGCATGCACTTCGCGTTGCCAATACCATCCAGCAACTGATTGGTCTACTTTTGAATTATCTAACCACGCTTTATCCGTTACATTTGTTATTTGGTGTCCGAATGATAGGGGGGGGGGGGGGTTCTTGTATTTTAAAAATCGGGGGGGGGGGCGGGGGGAATACTAAAGCCGGTTAGAAGCCGGAAAAAAACCGGGAACAATTTGAGGCGGGAAAATGTGGTC
>Ga0123355_10006816_pt1 | contig 16996 bp, 15 predicted proteins | sample TergutEmb28metaG_3_FD_89872 | JGI IMG/M metagenome (GOLD analysis project Ga0123355, IMG submission 89872) | Embiratermes neotenicus P1 segment gut microbial communities from Petit-Saut dam, French Guiana - Emb289 P1 | ecosystem: Host-associated > Arthropoda: Insects > Digestive system > Gut ...
CCTGCGGCACCCACGTGATTGTTCCGCTGAGCCGGTTGTAGACCGTCTGCGAGGACGCGTAGCTCAGCGTGCCCGACTCGGTGTCGGTGGCGACGAGGTTACGGCGTTCCACGCTGGTGGCCCCGGTTGCGGTCGTCCCGGCTCCGCCGCCAGCGTTCTTGGGACTCTTGTTGGAGACCACGATCACGACGACGACGGCTGCGGCCGTGAGCAGCGCAAGCGTCGCTATCCAGCGCCCGCGCGGACGCCGAAGCCTCGGCCTGGGGAACGGCATCTCAGCCGCCTGCCTTGTTCTGAGTGTGGAAGTTCGGCGGCCCCTTCATTCCGCCGCACCGCTGCTGCGCGCGCTGGAAGGCCGGTGACTGTGGATTGAGCTGCCCGCCGGCACCTGCCGTTCCGGGGCCACCGCCGATCCTGACGGCGATGCCATGCCCGCCGGGCGCGGTCACCACCTGCGGATCGGGGAAGTTGGGGACGCCGTGCGAGCGCATGCACTCGGCCATCTTGAGGACTCCTTGTCTGATCTGGGCCAGCTTGGCGCCGCTGATCGGCGGGCCGTGCGGAAGGGTGTGCTGGCACTCACTCATCGCCTTCTGGACCGTCCGGGGGCTCTCCTGCAGGTGGACCCCGTTCACGGTGAAGCTGCCGCCGCCGCTGCCGTTCTGGCCCACCTGCATCTGGTTGGGGCCGTTGCCCGGGTCCGGGTAATCGGCGACACCGTGCGAGCGCATGCACTCGGCCAGCTTCAGCCCGGTGTTCGTGTGGCCGGTGGACGCGTTGCTCGTGTTTGGAGAGCTCGAGCCGCCGCAGGCGGCGAGTGCGGTGACGGCGCCGAGGATGGCCGCGATGACGGTGAGTTTGCGAAGCATGGCCGCAGTTCTACGCGGCGGCCGGTTACATCACGGGAACAGGCATCGTTACTTTCACGTAACCGCCTGCTAAGCATGCTCTTTGAGAGCGTATGCGTGTATTGGTGGTAGAGGATCACACTGAGCTGGCCGAGGCCGTTGCCGCCGGTCTGCGCCAGGAGGGCATGGCGGTCGATATCGCCCAGGACGGCGCGGCCGGGTTGGCCAACGCCCGCGTCTACGAGTACGACGTGATCGTGCTCGACCGCGACCTCCCGGTTCTGCACGGTGACGAGGTCTGCCGGCGCCTGACCGCCGAGGGGGTCCGTGCCCGCGTGCTGATGCTGACCGCATCGGGCAGGATCGACGAGCGCGTCTCTGGACTGAGCATCGGCGCGGACGACTACGTCCCGAAGCCCTTCGCGTTCAGTGAGCTGGTGGCGCGTGTGCGCGCGCTTGCGCGCCGCGCCCAGCCCGCGCTGCCGCCGGTGCTCGAGTGCGGCGAGCTGCAGCTGGACAGCGCCCGCCGGCTTGCGAGCCGAGCGGGCGCACCGCTGGACCTCAGCGCCAAGGAGTTCGCCGTGCTCGAGCTGCTGATGGGCGCCGGCGGCGCGGTGATGTCCTCCGAGGAGCTGCTCGCGCGCGCCTGGGACGAGGCCGCCGACCCGTTCAGCAACGTGGTCAAGGTGACGATCAGCCGCCTGCGCCGCAAGCTCGGTGAGCCCGACCCGATCGAGACGGTGCCCGGTGGCGGATACAGGATCTGACGCGTCGGGCGAGCCGCGCCGCGGCGTCCGCCTGACGCTGCGGCTGCGCCTGACCCTCCTCTACGGGTCCGTGTTCATCGCCGCCGGCGCCGGCCTGCTCGCTGCCACCTACGCGCTGTTCAAGCAGAGCCAGAGCACGTCGAGCCGCACCATCGCGATCCGCGCGGTCCAGTTCCAGCTGCCCGCGGCCGCTTACCCGTTCACGGTCCCCGCCGCTGGATCGGGGCACGTGACGGTCACGACCCACCCTCCGAGGGCCGTGCTCACAACTCGGCCGGGCACTGGCAACACGGTGCTCAGGGGCGCGCCGCAGGCACAGCAGCTGATCAAGCGGATCAGGACGTCCGGACAGAATCAGCTGGCTGCGCTTGTGCAGCGAGCGAACTTCCGGCTGAGGACGGAGCGGGCCAACGACGCATCCTCGCTGCTGCTGTGGTCGGCGGTCGCGCTCGGTGTCGTCGCCCTGCTGTCGATCGGATTGGCCTGGTGGCTGGCCGGACGCGCGCTGCGGCCGCTGCGCACCATGAACAGACGCGCGCGCGCGATCAGCGCGGAGAACCTGAACGAGCGGCTCGGGGTCGAGGACCGCCACGACGAGCTCGGCGAACTGGCGAGCACGTTCGACGCACTGCTCGCCCGGCTCGAGGCCGCGTTCGACTCGCAGCGGCGGTTTGTGGCGAACGCGTCGCACGAGCTGCGCACGCCGCTCACGCTCGAGCGCACGCTGGCCGAGGTCGCGCTGGCCGACCCCCACGCCTCCACCGCGTCACTGCGCCGGGTGTGCGAGCGCGTCGTCGCCTCGACCGAGCAGCAGGAGCGACTGCTGGACGCGCTGCTGACGCTCGCCCGCAGCGAGGCGGGCGTCACCGCGGGCGAGAGTGTCGACCTGGGGGTGCTGGTCCACGACGCGCTTCTGGCTCGGGAAGCGCAGCTGGCGGGGATCGCGGTCGAGGTCGATGAGCGCGGACCGGCCGTGGTCGTTGGCGATACGGCGCTGCTGGAGTTGCTGGTCGCAAACCTGCTCGACAACGCGATCGTCCACAACGGCGGCGAGGACCCCTGGATCAGGGTGTCCACGGGCGAGTTCGATGGCGCTCCGGGCCTGCGGATCGCCAACGGCGGCGAGGCCGTTCCAGCCGATCGCGTGCCAGAGCTGTTCGAACCGTTCCGGCGCGGCAGCGGCGAACGTGTCAGCGGCCGCGACGACGGCCTCGGGTTGGGCCTGTCGATCGTGCGCGCGGTCGCGTCCGCACACTCGGCTCGGATCGAGGGACGTGCGCTCCCCGGCGGCGGCCTCGAGTTCGAGTTGCGGTTCACCCCCGTTGCCAGTCGCGTCGGCGTTCGCATCTAGACTTTCATGCACGATGTCAGTGCCCACCGAGGTTCGGCAGGTACGAATCGCACTCGTCGATGACGACAGCGGCCTTGTGACGGTGATGGTGCGTCGTCTCGAGGCGCTGCGCTGGGAGCACGAGGTTCTCTCGTACGCGCCCACCCATGATCGGCTGGCCGCGATGCGGGTCAGCGCGCTCGTGGTCAACCCGGCGCTCAGCGGAATCGACTACATCGAGCGGATCGGCACGGCGATGCCCGGCCTGGCGGTGCTCGCGATCTCCGGCCCGGCGCAGGTCGCCGATCGCGTTCGCGCCCTGCGCAACGGCGCCGACGACTGGATCACCAAGCCCGTCCATCCGGAGGAGCTGATCGCGAGGATTCAGGCGGTGATGCGCAGACGCCGGATCGGCGAGGCGACTCTGGACGACGAGCCCACCGTTGCCGGCGAGCTCACGATCCGGCCGGACCTGTTCGATGCCTACGTGGACGACGAGGCTGCCGGGCTCTCGCGCAAGGAGTACGACCTGCTGCGCCGGCTCGCCGCCGCCGAGGGGCGGGTGCTCGAGCGCGAGCTCATCTACCAGCGAGTCTGGGGTTACACGATGGTGCGCGGCGACCGCTCGGTCGACGTGTTCGTGCGCAAGCTGCGCAACAAGCTCGAGCGGATCTCGCCGAACTGGCGCTACGTGCACACGCACTTCGGCGTCGGCTACCGCTTCGCGGCTGAACCGGCGGATCCGGGCGACGCGGCCGCCGCCCACGAGTCGCCCGCGGGCCGGCAGTACGCTTGAACCTGACAGCATCCCGCTGACCAGGTCCAGGCTGGCTCCCATGCAGCTCAAAACGAACGTCCGCAACGTGGCAGTGATCGCCGCCCTGGCCGCGATCGTCTACGCGCTCCATAACACGGGTGACTTCGCGCTCAGCTTCCTCGTGCAGATGATCTCGCTCGCATTCCTCGCTGCGCTCGCCTGGATCGCCTCGCGCCTCTACCGCGAGCACCGCACCGACCTCGACTCGCTCGGGACCCGCCGGCGGGCGATCCTGTATGTCGCACTCGGGGTGCTGGCGCTGGCGTTGACCGCGGTCAACCGCCTGACCGAGTCGGGCATCGGCACCGTCGTCTGGCTGCTGCTGATCGCTGGCGCGATCTACGCGCTCTACGCCGTGTGGCGCTCCAGTCGCGAGTACTGAGCGAGGTGCAGTTGGGGCGCTGCAGCAGCCGGGGTGGTCAAGCGGGACCACCCCGGCTGGCAAACGGCTTGTCCTAGGCGACCAGGTCGAAGCGGTCGAGGTTCATCACCTTGTCCCAGGCGGCGATGAAGTCCTCGACGAACTTCGCGTGCGCGTCGTCGCTGGCGTACACCTCGGCCACGGCGCGCAGTTCGGAGTTGGAGCCGAACACGAGATCGGCGCGGCTGGCCGTCCAGCTCTCACCGTCGGGGCCCGTGCCGTTGAACAACGTCGACTCCGGATTGGCCGGCGTCCAGGTCGTGTCGAGGTCGAGCAGGTTGACGAAGAAGTCGTTCGTCAGCCGGCCCGGGGTTGCGGTCAGCACGCCGGTGGCGGAGTTGTCGTAGTTGGCCCCGAGCATGCGCAGGCCGCCGACCAGCACGGTCATCTCGGGAGCGCTCAGGCTCAGCAGGTTGGCGCGGTCGACCAGCAGGTACTCGGCCGGGAGCGGATGGCCCGCGGTGATGTAGTTGCGGAAGCCGTCGGCGCTGGGCTCGAGTGCCTCGAACGACTCGACGTCGGTCCACTCCTGGGTCGCGTCGACGCGGCCCGGCTTGAACGGCACCTCGACCGTGACGCCGGCGTTGGCAGCGGCCTTCTCGATCGCGGCGCAGCCACCGAGGACGATCACGTCGGCGAGCGACACCTGGTTGGCCTCGTCGTTGAACGCCTGGCGGACACCTTCCAACGTGCTCAGGACGGTCGAGAGCTGCGCCGGGTTGTTGACCTCCCAGCCGCGCTGTGGCTCCAGGCGGATGCGAGCGCCGTTGGCGCCGCCGCGCTTGTCGCTCGAGCGGAACGACGCGGCCGCGGCCCAGGCTGTCGTCACCAGCTGCGAGACGCTGAGGCCGGAGTCGAGTATGCGCTGCTTGAGCGCCGCGATCCCCTCGCTGTCGAGCATTCGGTTGGGTGCTTCGGGCAACGGGTCCTGCCAGATCAGCGTCTCGTCCGGGACCTCGGGTCCGAGGTAACGCACAACCGGGCCCATGTCGCGGTGCGTGAGCTTGAACCAGGCCCGCGCGAACGCGTCGGCGAGCTCGTCCGGGTTGTCCTTGAAGCGCCGGGCGATCGGCTCGTAGATCGGGTCCAGGCGCAGCGACAGGTCGGTTGTCAGCATCGTCGGCTTGCGCGCCGCGCCGCCGGCGTCGGGGGCCGGGATGACCGCGTCGGCGTCCTTGGCGACCCACTGGTTGGCGCCGGCGGGGCTCTGCTCGAGCTCCCACTCGTAGTTGAAGAGGTTCTCGAGGAAGTTGTTGCTCCACCTCGTCGGCGTCTCCGTCCAGGTGACCTCGATGCCGGAGGTGATCGTGTCGGCGCCCTTGCCGGTGCCGAAGCTGTTCTTCCATCCGAGGCCCTGGAGCTCGATCGGCGCGGCCTCGGGCTCGGGGCCCACGTACTCCTTGTCGCTGGCGGCGCCGTGGGTCTTGCCGAAGCTGTGACCGCCGGCAATCAGGGCGACCGTCTCCTCGTCGTTCATCGCCATCCGGCGGAAGGTTTCGCGGATGTCGACGGCCGCCTTGAGCGGGTCGGGGTTGCCGTTCGGGCCCTCCGGGTTGACGTAGATCAGGCCCATCTGGACAGCCGCGAGCGGCTCCTCGAGGTTGCGCTCACCGGTGTAGCGCTTATCGCCCAGCCAGGTGGTCTCCGGGCCCCAGTAGACGTCGTCATCGGGCTCCCAGGCGTCGACGCGGCCGCCGCCGAAACCGAAGGTCTTGAAGCCCATCGTCTCCAGCGCAACGTTGCCGGTGAGGACGATCAGGTCGGCCCATGAGAGCGCGTCGCCGTACTTCCTCTTGACCGGCCAGAGCAGGCGACGCGCCTTGTCGAGGCTGACGTTGTCAGGCCAGCTGTTGAGCGGCGCGAAGCGCTGTTGGCCGGAGCCGGCGCCGCCGCGGCCGTCATGGATCCGGTAGGTGCCGGCACTGTGCCAGGCCATGCGGATCATCAGCGGCCCGTAGTTGCCGAAGTCGGCGGGCCACCAGTCCTTGGAGGTGGTCAGCACCTCGGCGATGTCGTGCTTGACGGCGTTCAGGTCGAGTTTGTTGAACGCCTTGGCGTAGTCGAACTCGGCGCCCAGCGGGTTTGCGACCGCGGGGTTCTTGGCGAGGACCTTCAGGTTCAGGCGGTTCGGCCACCACTCGGTGTTGGCGTCGCCCTTGAGCGGATGCGTGAGACCGCCATGGTCGACCGGGCAGCCGCCGTTGGTGGCTTTGGGTTCGCCGGCGACGGCGTCGGGACTATCGGACACGGGAGATCCTTTCGGGGTCAGTGTTTGGGGTCACGACGAAATCAGCGGCTTGCAGTTGGGGCACAGGCCCCAGTAGATCACTTCTGCTTCGTCGATCGTGTAGCCGTGGAGTTGGGCGGGAGTGAGACAGGGGGCCCCGCCGACCGCGCAGTCGACATCGGCGACGGCGCCGCACGCCCGGCAGACGATGTGGTGGTGGTTGTCAGCGACGCGCGACTCGTAGCGCGCGACCGAGCCGGACGGCTGGATCCTTCTTACGAGGCCGGCCGTGGTGAGGGCCTGCAGGACGTCGTAAACGGCCTGGTGGGAGACCTCGCCGAGGTGGTGCCGTGCCGACTCGATGATCGAGTTCGTGTCGGCGTGCGGATGGTTGTGCACCGCGTTGAGAACGGCGATGCGCGGGCGGGTCACGCGCAGTCCGGCGTCGCGGAGGGTTTGCTCGATCTCGACGCTCGGCGGCACTGGCTGGAGTGTCGCACGGTTTTCTGGAACGAGTCAAGTCTTAGTTCGAGATCGCTGAAGGCGCGGGCGTTCTTTGCGGCTGGAATACGTATATGCGTATCGCAGCCGCAAAGAACACCGCGAACTGGGCGCTCATAGACTCGGATGAAATGTCGATCGTCCCTGCCGAGCGCCGGCGCGAGCTCCCTGACGAGCCGGGCGTCTACCTGTTCCACAACGTCGCGGGAAAGGTGATCTACGTCGGCAAGGCGGTGTCGATCCGCAAGCGCGTGGCCTCGCACTTCTCGAACCCGAGCACGCGCGCCGGCCGTGACCTGCTGCCGATGATCGACCGGATCGAGGCGCTGGTCGTCCAGACCGAGTCGGAAGCGCTGATCGTCGAGCAGAACTTCATCAGGCAGTACCAGCCGAGGTTCAACATCCGGCTCCGTGACGACAAGTCCTATCCGTACATCGCGATCAGCCTTGACGAGGAGTACCCGCGGGTCTACTTCACACGCGAACGCCACCGGCGCGACCGCGCCTACTTCGGGCCTTTCAGCAGCGCCAAGCGAACGCGGGCAACGCTCGAGGTGCTCGGCAAGGTCTTCATGTTCCGCACCTGTGACGGTGTCGAGCCGGGCCGCCGCAGCGGCTCGCCCTGCCTCGACTACTACATCAAGCGCTGCGGAGCCCCGTGCGTGGGCTACATCAGCAGGGAGGACTACCGCGCTGGGATCGACGGCGTGATCGCGTTCCTGTCCGGCCGCTACCGGGAGATCGAGCAGCGGCTCGAGTTCGAGATGAGTCAGGCCGCAGCCGAGCGGCGCTACGAGGACGCGGCCCGTGAGCGCAACCGCCTGCAGGCCGTGCGGCGCCTGCTCGAGCGCCAGCGTGTCGCGGTTGACCAGGGCGGCACGTTCGACGCGATCGCGGTGGCCGTCGCCGAGGGCGAGGCCAACGCGCAGGTGTTGCAGGTCCGAGACGGCGTCCTGTCGGACCGCCAGAGCTTCTATTTGGAGAACGCCGCCGAGGCTGACCCCCCGGATGTCACGGAGGCCTTCATCATCCAGTACTACGCCTCGGCGATGATGATTCCGCCGCTGGTCGTGGTCGAGCCCGGGGTCCTCACAACGGGCATCGGGCCGCTGGCGGACGCCCTGACCGAGCGCCGGGGGGCGAACGTCGAGGTGCGCGAGCCCGAGCGCGGTGACAAGCGCCGGATCCTGGAGCTTGCGCAGCGCAACGCGCGGCTCGCCCTGGATCAGGAGAAGCTGCGCTCCGAGCGCCGGCGTCAGCAGCGCACCGAGGCGCTCGACGCGCTGCAGGAGGCGCTGGGGCTCGAGTCGCTGCCGCTGCGGATCGAGTGCTATGACATCTCGACGCTGATGGGCACCAACACGGTCGCGTCGATGGTCGTGTTCGAGGGGGCGGCGCCGAAGAAGTCGGACTACCGGCGCTTCAGGGTTCGCAGCGTCGGGGAGGACGGGCCCGACGACTTCGCCTCGATGGAGGAGATCCTGGGGCGGCGGATGGCGCAGTTCCAGGCGCAGGAGGACCTCTCGCCGCACGACAAGGAGTACGACCCGAGCTTCGCGGCACTGCCGAACCTGATCGTGATCGACGGCGGCAAGGGCCAGCTGGCGGCCGGCCTGCGGGCGCTGCAGGGGTTCCGCGAGCGCGGCGTGGCGGTCGTCTCGCTCGCCAAGCGGATCGAGGAGGTGTTCATCCCCGGGCGGGGCGGCTCGCTGGTGCTGCCTCACGACACGCCCGAGCTACAACTGCTGCAGCGGCTGCGTGACGAGGCGCACCGGTTCGCGATCACGCACCACCGCCAGCGGCGGGACCGGGCGATGACGGCATCGATCCTCGACGGGTTGCCGGGGGTGGGCCCGGCGCGCAAGCGTGCGCTGCTGACGCATTTCGGCTCGCCGGACGCGGTGCTCGAGGCATCGCGGGAGGAGCTCGAGGCGGTGCCCGGGATCCCGGGCAAGCTCGCGCGCGATCTGCACCGTGAACTTCACAAGACCGGAGTCTGAATATCCGCGCGGCCTGGTAAACCCCCTAGCTGGGGGTATGGGCGACGACACAAAGACGACACAAACGGCTACAGAGTTGACACACGTGCCCACGACCCCCGAAGAACACCAGCTGGCACTCCGCGACCTGGTCGTGATCACCGGCTTCTCCGGCGCCGGCAAGTCCACGGCAATGGGCACCTTCGAGGACGAGGGCTACTTCTGCGTGGACAACCTGCCCTCGGAGATGATCAGCTCGCTGATCGAGCTGTTCGCTCACACGGGCTCGAAGGTGGCTTACGCCGCGATCGTCTCCGATGTCCGGGCCGGCAGCTACTTCGAGGGCCTCTCGGCCGCACTCGATCGCATCCGGGAACTCGACGTCCCCTACAGCGTGTTGTTCCTCGAGGCCAGCGAGGAGACGCTCCAAACCCGCTACAAGGAGACACGCAGGCGCCATCCGCTCTCGCCGGACGGGAGTGTCGCCGACGGGATCGCCCGGGAGCGCGAGGCACTCGCGCCCCTGCGCGAGCGCGCCGACGTCGTCATCGACACGACCGGGATGACAGCGGCACAGCTGCGGCGCAAGCTCGAGGACGAGATGCTGCCCACGCACACTCCCGGGCGGCTCGCCGTCACCTTCGAGAGCTTCGGCTTCAAGTACGGGCAGGCACGCGACCCCGATCTGATGTTCGACGTGCGCTTCCTTCCCAACCCGCACTACCAGCCGGACCTCCGGCCGCTCACCGGCCTCGATCCGAGCGTCGTCGAGTTCATCGACCGCGAAGGTGCCCTCACGCGCTTCTACGACCATCTGCTGCCGCTGCTGGACTACCTGCTCCCGCAATACCTGGCAGAGGGCAAGGCGCACCTGGTGGTGGCGATCGGCTGCACCGGCGGACGCCACCGCTCCGTTGCCATCGCCCACCACCTGGCCGAGCGCTTCCAGCCGGCGCCCGAGTACGTCGTGCAGGTGATCGATCGCGACACCGACCGTCCCGCATGACCCGGCCCGTCATGGTCTCGCCCTCATGATCGATCACGTCGGTTTGAATGTCAGTGACCTCGAGCGCTCGGGCCGCTTCTACGACGCGCTTTTCTTCGCACTCGGCCTGCGGCGCGTCGTCGAGCTCGAGACGGCGATCGGATACGGGGTCACCGGCCCCGAGTTCTGGGTTGTGGTCAGTGGCGCTGTCCCGCAGCCGCACTACGGCCACGTCGCGGTGAGCGCGGCCGGCAAGGCGGCGGTGGACGCAGCCCACCGTGCGGGTCTTGGGGCGGGCGGTGTCAACGAGGGCGCGCCCGGCCTGCGGCCGCATTACGGAAAGCGCTACTACGCGGCCTACCTGCGCGACCCTGACGGGCTCAAGGTCGAGGTCGTCTCGCGCCGCTGAGGGCCACGAAGCGCGCGCGTGCGCGCATCGCCATCATGTGCGGGCGCAGACACGCGCGAGCGTCACTCCAGGGCGCCTGCCATGTTGGCGCGTGCGGGCCGTGAGCGAACTGAAACCATCGGAGGCATCAAATGGCGGTACGAGTCGGGATCAATGGATTTGGGCGGATCGGCCGCAATGTGTTCCGGGCCGCGTTCGAGCAGAACGCGGACATCGAGTGGCTCGCGGTCAACGACCTCGTCGACCGGCGCACGATCGCCCACCTGCTCAAGTACGACTCGAGCTACGGGCCGTTCCCCGGCACCGTCGAGGTAACGGACGACGGCATCGCCGTGAACGGCAAGGAGGTGCGCGTGCTGTCCGAGACCGACCCGGCGGCCCTGCCGTGGGGCGAGCTCGGCGCCGACATCGTGATCGAGTCGACGGGCCGCTTCACCGACCGCGAGAACGCCGACAAGCACCTCGCGGCGGGCGCCAAGAAGGTGGTGATCTCGGCTCCCGCCACCGGTCCCGACGCGACTGTCGTGCTCGGCGTGAACTTCGACGAGGTCTACGACGCCGGCGCCCACAGCGTGATCTCCAATGCGTCCTGCACGACCAACTGCCTCGCGCCGGTCGCCAAGGTTCTGCAGGACACCGTCGGCATCAGACACGGCCTGATGACGACGATCCACGCCTACACCGCCGACCAGCGGCTGCAGGACATGCCACACCGGGACCTGCGCCGCGCACGCGCTGCGGCCGTGAACCTGATCCCCGCGACGACGGGAGCGGCCAAGGCGATCGGGCTCGTGATCCCCGAGCTCAACGGCAAGCTGCACGGGTTCGCCGTGCGCGCGCCCGTCCCGACCGGGAGCGTCGTCGACCTGACCGTCGAGGTCGAACGCGAGACCAACAGGGACGAGATCAACGCTGCCATGAAGGCCGCTGCGGAGGATGGGCCGATGAAGGACTATCTCGTTTACACCGAGGATCCGATCGTGTCCTCGGACATCGTCAAGAGTCCAGCTTCGGCGACATTCGACTCCGAGCTGACCTCGGTGCTCGACGGCACGCTCGTGAAGGTGGTCGCCTGGTACGACAACGAGTGGGGCTATTCCAGCCGGGTCGTCGACCTCGTCCAGAAGCTCTAGGGCCGGTTGACGAGGGACCAACAGGAGCCAAGCCAAGATGAAGACTCTGGCCGACCTCGGCGATCTGGAGGGCAGGCGCGCACTCGTGCGCGTCGACTTCAACGTTCCGCTGGACGGCGACGCCAACATCACTGACGACACGCGCATCCGCGGGACGCTTCCCACCCTGCGTGAACTGCGCGAGCGCGGGGCCGCGCTGGTGCTCGTCTCGCACCTGGGCCGGCCCAAGGACCGCGACGCGAAGCTCTCGCTGAAACCGGTGGCGAAACGGCTGAGCGAGCTGCTCTCGGCTCCGGTGAAGATGGCGCCCGCGGTCATCGGCGACGAGGTGACGGAGCTCGCCGAAGGACTTCAGCCCGAGGAGGTCCTGCTGCTCGAGAACGTCCGCTACGAGCCGGGGGAGACCAAGAACGACGCGCAGCTGGCGGCGGCGCTGGCGGCGCTGGCGGACGTCTATGTCGATGATGCCTTCGGCGCGGCACACCGCGCACACGCCTCGACGGTCGGTGCCGCGGAGTTGCTGCCCGAGCGCGCCGCGGGGCTGCTGCTCGATCGCGAGGTGCGCACGCTGAGCAAGCTGACCGAGGCTCCGGCGCGGCCACTCGTGGCGATCCTGGGCGGCGCCAAGGTCAGCGACAAGATCAAGGTGATCGAGCGCTTCCTGGAGGTCGCCGACGCGATCCTGATCGGCGGGGCGATGATGTTCCCGTTCCTCGCGGCACAGGGCCATGCGGTGGGCGACTCGCTGTGTGCGGCTGACGACGTCGAGCACGCACGCGCGCTGTTGGCCGCCGACGCTCACGGCAAGCTGGTCCTGCCCGTCGACCTGGTCGCCGCCGACCACTTCGGCGCCGACGCCGCGCCGGAGCCGGTCGACGGGGTGGATGTGCCGGACGGCCGTATGGGCCTTGACATCGGCCCGCGCACCGTGGCCGATTACGCCGGCCGGATCGCAGCCGCCGGCACGGTCTTCTGGAACGGCCCGATGGGCGCGTTCGAACTCCCGCCGTTCGCCGCGGGCACGAAGGCTGTGGCGGCGGCGATGGCGACGGCGCCGGGGGTCACGGTCGTCGGCGGCGGCGACTCCGCGGCCGCGGTGGCGCAGTTCGGCTTCGCTGAGCAGATGACGCACGTCTCGACGGGTGGAGGCGCGGCGCTGGAGTTGATCGAGGGCAGGCAGCTGCCCGGAGTGGAAGTCCTCGCTTAGTGCCATGAATCGAGATTCGACGGCAGCTTCGCGGCGTCTGGCCGCGCCTGGCGGGCGGCGGCGACACCGCCGTACCACCAGTACGTCTTGTGTCACCGTCGCCCGCCAGCCACGCCCATCCACTCCCGAATCTGCTCGCGAATTTACGATCCACGACACTGGGGACCTGAGCATGGAGGCACGCATTGCCTGGTAGGACGCCGCTGATAGCCGGCAACTGGAAGATGAACAAGACGGTCGCGGAGGCCGAGGAGTTCATTCAGGCGCTGTTGCCGCGGGTGTCGACGGCGGACGGGGTCGACGTCGCGATCTGTCCGCCGTTCACGGCGCTGACGCCGATGGTCGACTCGACGCGCGGGTCGCGCGTGCAGGTGTTCGCCCAGACGATGCACCAGGCGCCCGATGGCGCCTACACGGGAGAGGTCTCGGCACCGATGCTCAGCGAGCTCGATGTGCACGGCGTGATCCTCGGGCACTCCGAGCGCCGCCGGCTCTTCGCCGAGACCGACAAGGCACTGGCGCTGAAGGTCCCAGCCGCGCTCGAGGCGGGCCTCGTACCGATCCTGTGCGTCGGCGAGACCGAGGCTGAGCGCGAGGCCGGTGACACCGAGCGCACGCTGCGCCACCAGATCCAGGAGGGCCTCGCGAAGGTCGCCAGCGAGCAGCTCGCGAGCGTCACGGTCGCGTATGAGCCGATCTGGGCGATCGGTACCGGCAGGGTGGCAGAGCCTGAACAGGTACAGGAGGCGGCGGCCTTCATCCGCCTGCTGATCGCCGACCGCGTCCCGGAGCAGGCGCAGAGCGCCCGCATCCTCTATGGCGGCAGCGTGAACCCGGAGAACGCTAGCACCGTGCTGGCGCTGCCGGACGTCGACGGCGCGCTGGTCGGCGGCGCCAGCCTCGACGCGGCCGCCTTCGCCCAGATCGTCGCGGCGGCTGCCTGATGCCTGCGGTCGACACGCTCGAAACGGTTGATGTGCCCGAAACGGAGACGAGTGTGGAGCCGCTGCCGGGTGGCCCCGCTGGGCCCCCGGCAGCATCGTGCGTGCTGGTCGTCCTCGACGGCTGGGGACTCGCGCCGGCTGGGCCCGGCAACGCGATCTCGCTCGCCCGGACCCCGGTCTTCGACGAGCTATGGGCCCGCCACCCGCACACGACGCTGACCGCCTGCGGCCTGGCGGTGGGGCTGCCCGACGGTCAGATGGGCAACTCCGAGGTCGGCCACATGAACCTCGGTGCGGGCGCGGTGATCATGCAGGACCTCACCCGGATCGACAAGGCTGTTGCCGATGGCGAACTCGCGGCCAACGCTGTTCTGCGAGCGGCCTTCACGGACATCCCCGCAGGGGGGCGCGTGCACCTGATCGGGCTCGTCTCCGACGGCGGCGTGCACTCCAGCATCGAGCATCTGGGTGCACTGATCGAGCTCGCCAGGGAGCTCGGTGTCGAGGACCTCGTGATCCATGCCTTCACCGACGGTCGCGACACGCTGCCGCACTCGGGCGCCGGCTTCCTCGAGCAGGTCGAGCGCTGGACGGCCGAGGCAGGCGTCGGCCGCGTCGGCAGCGTCATCGGCCGCTACTACGCGATGGACCGCGACCGGCGCTGGGACCGCGTTCAGCTGGCCTACGACCTGCTGGTCCACGGAAGCGCCGCGCATCACGCCGATACGGCCGCGCAGGCTGTGCGCGATGCTTACGAGCGCGGCGAGACCGACGAGTTCGTCACGCCGGTGACGGTCGGTGGGGAGGCGCGCATCCGTCCAGGCGACAGTGTCGTCGCCTTCAACTTCCGGCCCGACCGCATGCGCGAGATCACGCTCGCGCTGGCCGATGCGGCGTTCACCGAGATCGACCGCACCGGCGCGCCGGTCGCCGAGCGGTACGCGACGATGACCGAGTACGAGGAGGACTGGAGCTTTCCGGTCGCGTTCCCGCCGGCGCGCCCCGAGGTCACGCTGCCGCAGGTGATCGCCGCCCACGGCGGACGGCAGCTGCACGTCGCCGAAACCGAGAAGTACCCCCATGTCACCTATTTCTTCGCGGGCGGCGAGGAGACGCCGGAATTGGGCGAGCGGCGCGAGCTGGTGCCCTCCCCGCGAGACGTGCCCACCTACGACTACAAGCCCGAGATGAGCGCGCCCGAGGCCGCGGCCGCCTTCGTTGCGGCCTGGAAGGAGGACGCGCCGACCTTCGGGATCATCAACTTCGCCAACGCCGACATGGTCGGGCACACGGGCGTGATCCCGGCTGCGGTGCAGGCGGTTGAGACCGTCGATAGCTGCCTGGGTGAGGTCGTGCGGGCCGTCCAGGAAACGGGCGGGGTGCTGCTGATCACGGCCGACCACGGAAACTCCGACCACATGCTGGAGCCCGACGGCAGCCCCAACACCGCGCACTCGCTGAACCCGGTCCCCGTGATCGTGACGGCGCCGGGGCTGACGCTGCGCGCGGGCGGTGTGCTGGCGGACGTCGCGCCGACGATCCTGCAGCTGCTCGGGTACGAGCAACCCGCCGAGATGACGGGCGTTTCGCTGATCGCCGGCTGACCCCGTGGCTCTGCTGAGGTGAGGGGAAGGAAACCCACCGTGGTGGTGGGTTTCCTTCCCCTCACCCTGCCTGGCCCCGCCATCTCCACCCGCAGGTTGAGCAGGATCAACCCCCCGGATCAACTCCTGCGCCGATGTGCGAATGCCAGTGCTGATCGATGATCCTTGCATGAGCACATCCACTTATCTCATCGATTCCGCCCTGGTCCTGATGGTTCTCCTTCAGATCAAGGAGCGGACTCTCACAACCAAGCAGCTGGTGCGTCCGCTGATCATCCTCGGCATCGCCGTTGCCTCATATCTCCACGGCATCCCCACGGGGGGCAACGACCTTCTCCTCGCCGGCGTGCTCGCCACGGTCGGCGGCATCATCGGCATCGCGAGCGGCATGACCGTGATCATGAACCGCCGCGCCGATGGCACGACCGGCTTCCGCGCCGGCTGGCTCTCCGGCATCCTCTGGGTGCTCGGCATGGGCTCGCGGTTCGCGTTCGCGTTCTGGACCAGCCACGGTGGCGCCAGCGTGATCGGGAGCTTCAGCGCCGCCCACCAGATCACGAGCGCCGAGGCCTGGACCGTCGCGCTGCTGGCGATGGCGGTGTTCGAGATCTGCGGCCGCACAGTGGCGATGGCGCTGCGCTGGGGCGCGATCGAGGGCAAGACGCTGCCGGCGGTGGCGTGAGCCGAAACGCTCCGGCAGGCCGTAAGGTCCACCGTTGATGCTCCTCCTGAACGCGCTCAACCCCCGTGTTGCGACGCTGATCCGGCTCCTGGGCGGTGCCCTGGTCAGCTGGAGCGTGGTCAAGTCGAACCCCGCGCCCGCCTTTGGCGGGCGCGGGCTCGTTGTGCTGATCCTGTTGGTCATCGCGGTCGCGGCCTGGCTCGTCTGGACGCTGTGGTCCGCCGGCGAGCACGCGATGACCGCCGACGTGTATGTGATCGCGATCGCCGGCGCGGCGCTGACGGCCGCTTCCCCGAGCAGCGCCGCGAGCGCCTTCACTTTCGTCGCGGCGATGGTCGCGGGGGTGCGCGCAGGGCTTCTGCAGGGACTCGGCGTCGCGGTGGTCAGCGGCGCAACGATCGCTACGGGCGGGATCATCTACAACCACAGCGCGGTCGGCGTGCTCGCCTACACGCTCGGGTTCGCAGCGGTCGCGTTGGGAGGTACGAACCTCCGCCAGCTGAACCTGCGGGCCGACCAGGCGGAGCTGCTGCTGGCGCAGACCCAGATGGCCCACGAGGAGCAGGTGCGATCCGCGCGACTCGAAGAGTCCGCGCGGATCGCACGCGATATCCACGACCTGCTCGCGCATTCGCTCGCCGGCCTGACGATCCAGCTCGAGGCGACCGACGCGCTGCTGGCGCAGGGCGCGGAGACCGACGCGATCCGCGAACGGGTGCAGCGCGCGCGGGCGCTCGCGCGTGAGGGGCTGCAGGAGACGCGCCGTGCCGTCGGCGCGCTGCGCGGCGACCCGGTCGTGCCACCGCCGGAGGCGATCGCCGCGCTCGTGAAACAGTACGAGGCTCCGGCGCAGGTGAAGCTGACGGGCGACGAGACGCTGCTGGCCGGCCAGGTGGGGGAGACTGTCGTGCGTGTGGTCCAGGAGGCGCTCACCAACGTGCGCAAGCATGCACCGGACGCGGAGGTGCGGGTCGTGGTGAACGCCGATGCGCAGGAGGGTGTCGACGTGACCGTCGAAAATCGTGCGGCCGCGCCGGTCGCCGGCTCCGGCCTGGCGGCCACGGGCGGCGGCTACGGGCTGCGGGGCATGCGCGAGCGTGCGACCCAGCTTGGCGGGACGCTCGCCGCGGGCCCCACATCCG
>Ga0123355_10006817_pt1 | contig 16994 bp, 14 predicted proteins | sample TergutEmb28metaG_3_FD_89872 | JGI IMG/M metagenome (GOLD analysis project Ga0123355, IMG submission 89872) | Embiratermes neotenicus P1 segment gut microbial communities from Petit-Saut dam, French Guiana - Emb289 P1 | ecosystem: Host-associated > Arthropoda: Insects > Digestive system > Gut ...
CTTCATTGACGCTTACAACCGTTTCGGTGAAGCCAAACACCATTTCAATCAAACAAGAAAACGCGGCTCCATGCCTTTTGGGCTTGTTGATTTCTTTTAAGTGCGCATGGCGACACTCCCATAGGTTTTGCTCGCTTGAAAAAGCCGCGTCGAAAATGTAAAATATTCGCGAGGTGCAAACATGAAAAATAATTTTGCTGTTTTGGATGAATTTATCGAAAATTTGCCGTCTGCGCAGGGCGCATTGATTTCCGTTTTACACAAAGCTCAGGAAATTTTCGGATTTTTGCCGCCCGACGTTCAGGAGCATATTGCGGCTCGTCTCGGCGTTTCCGCAAGCAAAGTTTACGGCGTCGTGACATTTTATTCGTTCTTCACCATGCAAAAAAAGGGCAAATTCCACGTAAATGTTTGCATGGGAACGGCTTGTTTCGTCAAAGGCGCGGAGACCATTTTGGAAGAATTTAAAAATCAAACGGCAAACGACGACGATTTCTCCGTAGACGCTCTGCGGTGCATAGGCGCGTGCGGACTTGCGCCGGTTGTTACCGTCAACGGCAAGTATTTCGGGCGAATAAAAAAATCCGATGTGAAAAACATCCTTGAGGAGGTTCGGGCGCAATGACTCCGAAAAAACTTGCCGAGCGCAAAAAAGCCGCTCTTGCGGGCGACTCGAAATATTTGTCGCCCGATTGCGACCAAACCATCATATATGTAGGAACGGCAACCTGCGGCATTGCCGCCGGCGCGGAAGAAATCTACAATTCTCTGCGAAACCTCCCCGATGTAATCGTTGTTCCGACGGGCTGTTCCGGCATGTGCTACGCCGAGCCTCTCATTGAAATTAAGCAACCGCAGTCAGAATCTTTTTATATACAGACTCAAGACCTTGGGGACTCCGTCCCCAATCCCCCGCAAGGGGAGGCAATGCCCCCCCTTGCCCCCCAATTGGAAACCGCGCTTCGCGCGGTTTCCGGAAAAAGTTTTGAGGGGGGCTTGGAAGGAACTTTTTCAAAAGTTCCCCCCAAAAAGGGTTATAAAATAACATTACGCAACTGCGGAGTAATAAACCCGGACAAAATCGACGACTATATCGCGGTCGGGGGTTATGAGGCGTTAGCGAAGGCTGTTACGGAGCTCGGGCGCGAGGGCGTCATTGATGAGATTAAAAAATCGGGGCTTCGCGGGCGTGGCGGCGCGGGCTTTCCGACGGGCTTGAAATGGGAGTTCGGCGCGAAGGCGACGGGCGAAAAAAAATATATAATCTGCAACGCCGATGAGGGCGACCCCGGCGCGTTCATGGACAGGTCTGTTTTGGAGGGCGACCCTCACAGCGTTCTTGAAGCGATGGCGATTGCGGGGTTTGCTGTTGGTGCAGATGAAGGGGTTATCTATATTCGCGCCGAGTATCCGCTTGCGGTTAAACGGCTTCGTGAGGCGATTGCCCAAGCGGAAGAAATCGGGCTTTTGGGGCAAAATATTTTTGAAACGGGGTTCGCTTTTAAAATCAGAATCAGTTTGGGGGCGGGCGCGTTTGTTTGCGGCGAAGAAACCGCGCTGTTAAATTCGCTCGAAGGCAAGCGCGGCGAACCGCGGCTTCGTCCGCCGTTTCCTGCGCAAAAAGGGCTGTGGCAATGCCCGACGGTAAATAATAATGTAGAAACTTTTGCAAACGTGCCGGAAATTATTTTGCGCGGAGCGGATTGGTTTCGCGGAATCGGAACGGAAAAATCGCCGGGTACGAAGGTGTTCGCTCTCGCGGGAAAGGTTAATAACGTAGGGCTGATTGAAGTTCCAATGGGAACAACGTTGCGCGAAATCGTGTACGATTTCGGCGGCGGCTTGCCCGGCGGAAAGAAGCTCAAAGCGGTGCAAACGGGCGGGCCTTCGGGCGGATGTATTTCCAATCTTGACTTGGGCGTGGATTATGAGTCGCTTGCGGCGGTCGGCTCGATGATGGGCAGCGGCGGCATGATTGTAACGGACGAAGACGACTGCATGGTGAATCTCGCGAAATTTTATCTCGACTTCACGATGGAGGAATCCTGCGGAAAATGCTCGCCGTGCCGTATCGGAAACACGCGCCTGTACGAAATTTTGGAAAAAATCACGTCGGGCAACGGCGAAGAAAGCGACCTCACGCAGCTTGAAGAATTGGCACACACAATAAAAAATACATCGCTGTGCGGGCTTGGCAACAGCGCACCGAATCCGGTACTCTCTACGCTGAAATTCTTCCGCGACGAATATATTGCGCATGTGAATAAAAAATGTCCGGCGAAAGCCTGTCGGGATTTAATACGATACACGATTACCGAAAAATGCATCGGATGCGGCATTTGCGCAAAAGCGTGTCCGGTGAGTTGCATTTCCGGCAAGCCGAAAGAGCGGCATGTTATTGAGCAGGAAAAGTGCATCAAATGCGGCGAATGTTTGGCGGTTTGCCCGCCGAAGGTCGGGGCTGTTGCGGCGGAGTAGGAAAATTTACGAAGTGAGAGGAAATTTTACATGAACAATTTAGCAGAACAACTGAAAGGTCGCGTAATAATGGACGTGACAACGCCGGAGCAGGCGAAAATCGCGGAAGCGGCGGGCGCGGGCGCAGTAATGGCGTTGGAACGTGTGCCGGCGGATATTCGTGCGGCGGGCGGAGTTTCGCGCATGAGCGACCCGAAAATGCTCAAAAGCATACAAGCGGCGGTAAAAATTCCGGTTATGGCAAAATGCCGCATCGGGCATATCGCGGAAGCGCGAATTTTAGAAGCAATCGGGGTTGACTATATCGACGAAAGCGAAGTGCTTTCTCCCGCCGACGATAAATATCATATCGACAAGGCGTCGTTCTCTGTGCCGTTTGTGTGCGGCGCGATGAATTTGGGCGAAGCTCTGCGACGCATTGCCGAAGGCGCGAAAATGATTCGCACGAAAGGCGAAGCCGGCACCGGCGACGTTATTCAGGCGGTGCGGCACATGCGCGAAATCATGTCGCAAATGCGGCGCGTTGCATCAATGAGCAGGGACGAGCTGTACGACACGGCAAAAGAATTGCGCGTGCCGTTCGAGCTGTTGAAATTTGTACATGAAAACGGTCGCTTGCCCGTGCCGAATTTTTCGGCGGGGGGCGTTGCAACCCCTGCGGACGCGGCGTTGATGCGTACGCTCGGGGCGGAAGGCGTGTTTGTGGGTTCGGGGATTTTCAAATCCGGCGACCCGCAAAAACGTGCGTGTGCGATTGTTCGCGCCGCCGAAAATCACACGGATTACGCGCTTATTGCCAATCTCAGCGAGGATTTGGGCGAAGCAATGGTCGGAATAAACGAATCTGAAATCGAAATTTTGATGGCACAACGCAACGCAACATGACGCGCGCGTCCGAACCCCGTTCTGCGAGCGACAAAACGGCAGAAATATTAACCGTCGGAACGGAAATTCTTTTGGGAAATATCGTGAACTCAAACGCGGCGTTTTTGTCGCGCGAGCTTGCCGCGTTGGGGGTGTCGGTTTTTCGCCACACGTCCGTCGGGGATAATCCCGAGCGGCTCGCGTCGGCGTTCGCCCGCGCCTTTGAACATGCCGACATCGTGATTACAACGGGCGGACTCGGCCCCACGCAGGATGATATTACAAAGCACGTTGCGGCGAAATTTTTCGGGCTTGAAACGGAAATTCACGAGGAATCGCAACGGCGCATTGAGGCGCGATTTGCCGGGCGCGATTTGCCCGAAAATGTCGAGCGCAACGCGATTGTTCCCGTCGGAGCGCGGATTTTTCAAAACGATAACGGTGCCGCACCCGGCATTTGCATTGAAGCCGCCAAGACGTCCGAAAACCCTTTTTCAAGACGTCTGTGGCGAGATTTTTGCGCGAAAAATCCGGGCGCAATTTTTCAACACTCTTTCAGAGGAAAAATTTTAATCATGCTGCCGGGACCGCCCCATGAAATGCAACCTATGTTCAAAACATATGTTGCAAATTTTTTGCGCGAAAAATCCGACAGCGTTTTTATTTCGCGAACGCTTAAAATAATCGGCAAAGGCGAAACCGCCGTCGAATCGGACTTGCGCGATTTAATCGACGCGCAAACAAATCCGACAATCGCGCCGTATGCGAAGGTCGGCGAGGTGCATGTACGGGTGACGGCGCGGGTGCGCCAAGCGCACAATGAACTCCGGGGACACATGCCGGAGGCGATACATTCTCTCGAAGCCGGACGGGATTCTCAAAATTCCCGTCCCTCACCTGTGTTGAATAATCCGAGTCCCCTGCTCTCCCCCGTGTGCGACGAAATTTACACGCGGCTCGGAGCGCACATTTACGCAGAGGACGACGTGACCCTCGCGGAGGTTATCGTTGACGCGCTGAAAAAAAATAATTTGACCCTCGCGCTTGCGGAATCCTGCACGGGCGGCATGGTTGCCGCGAAAATCGTTGATGTTCCGGGTTGTTCCGACGTATTTCGCGAGGGCTTTGTCACATACTCGAACGAGGCGAAAATTGCGCGACTCGGCGTTTGCGAAAATTTGCTTCGCGAACACGGCGCGGTAAGCGAGGAAGTTGCCGGCGCAATGGCAGAAGGCGCAGCAAACGCCGCCGGCACAGATGTCGGGCTTTCCGTAACCGGTATCGCCGGCCCCGACGGCGGAACGCCCGAAAAACCCGTCGGGCTTGTGTACATCGGCTTGCATATGAAAGGAAGAGGCACACAAATCGAGCGGCATAATTTGACCGGCAATCGCGGCGTTATTCGCGAGCGCACGGCGATTCTCACGCTTGATTTTTTGCGGCGGGTGCTTTGAGCATGGAAATTTTACGGAATTTCGGCTTTACGCCGCCGTTCGAGTGCAGGGAACTTCGCGGACGAACATGGGAAATTAAAAACGCGGGCGGCGAAATTTTTATTTTGAAGCGGAATGAAAATTGCGCCGAAGTTGAAAAATCACTTACACTGAACAAATTTTTGCGAAGCGAGGGCGTTTGCGTTGCGGAGTATTTGCCTGAGATTTTGCGGAGCAAATCCGAAGGCGTTTGCGCTGAAAAATATTTGCGTTTTTTTACGTGCGACTCCGATGGTGCTTACACGCTTATGCGAAAAATGGGGGGAACGCATCGCACTGCATTTGTCGGCGATTTTGCATTTACGGCGCGTAACGCCGGCGTTAAAATTGCGCGACTGCATAAGGCTTTAAAAAAGTGGGATTTCGGCGACGCGAACGATTCGGATTTAATCGACGAATTGAACGGTTGGGTTCGCGAAGCGATTACGGCCGGAGGCATCGAAATTTCTGACGAAATTTTTAGTACATGCACATCTTGCGAGTACCGCGCGTTGCCGCGTCAATTTATTCATCGCGACATACAACACGGCAATATTTTATTTGAAGGAAATGAACTTGTCGGATTTTTGGATTTCGATTTAACGCAAAAAAATGCTCGTGTTTTTGATATTGTTTATTTTTTTTCGTCGATTCTCGCGGATGAGTGGATTTCGGAAAATTCCGACGAATTTGTCGCAAAGTGGCGCGAATATGCAAGCGCGTTTTTGTGCGGATACAACTCCGAAAACACGTTGCTTGCAAGCGAAATTAAGGCGATGCATAAAATCGCGCTGTCGATTCAGCTTATTTTTATCGCGTGGTTTTCGTCCGTCGGGCAGACTGAATTTTTGCCCAAAAGCATCGAAATGTTAAACCGGGTCTTTGAGAACGAGGAGCTTTTCTCGTTTTAAAAAATATTTACGAGGTGACAACATGAAAAAATACCGCACACCGCAAATTTTGGATTTCCCCGCGCGAACCTGGCCGGGGAAAAAAATTACCTCCGCGCCCGAATGGTGCAGCGTTGACCTTCGCGACGGAAATCAGTCGCTTGTTACGCCGCTTACGCTCGCGCAAAAGCTCGAATTTTTCGATTATCTCGTGGGGGTTGGGTTTAAGGAAATTGAGGTGGGGTTTCCGTTCGCGTCCGAAAGCGAGTACAGCTTCGTGCGCAAGCTGATTGAGGAAAATCGCATCCCCGACGATGTGACAATTCAGGTGCTTACGCAATCCCGCGAGCCGGTGATTCGCGCGACTTTTGATGCCCTGCGCGGCGCAAAAAAAGCCACCGTTCATTTATATAACGCAACTTCGCCGCTGTTTCGCGACGTGGTTTTCGGAAATTCCAAGGAAGAAACCATCGCGCTTGCGGTTTTCGGTGCGGAAATGTTTGTGAAAATTGCGGCGGAATTTAAAGCCGCCGGCGGTCGCGAGGAATTTTCCTTCGAATATTCGCCGGAATGTTTTTCGCAAACAGAGCCGGATTTCGCCGTTGAGGTGTGCAACGCCGTGATTTCGCGGTGGGAGGGGTATCGCACAATAATGAATTTGCCGTTCACGGTGGAATCGCTTACGCCGAATGTTCATGCTGATATGATTGAATATGTATGCAGTCGTCTGCTTAATCGCGACAAAATCACCGTGAGCCTTCACGCGCACAACGACCGAGGCACGGCGGTTGCCGCAACGGAATTGTGCTTGCTTGCGGGTGCCGACCGCGTTGAAGGCACGTTGTTCGGCAACGGCGAACGCACCGGAAACGCCGACATTATCACGCTTGCGATGAATATGTATTCACAGGGCATCGACCCCGGCTTGAATTTTTCGAACATAAACGAACTCGTCAAACTTTACGAAGGCGCGTGTTGTTTGCCGGTTCATCCGCGTCATCCGTATGCCGGAGAGCTTGTTTTTACGGCGTTTTCCGGCTCACATCAGGACGCAATTCGCAAGGCGATGGCAAGGCGCAAGCCCGACGATTTGTGGGAAATCCCGTATCTGCCCATCGACCCCGCCGACGTGGGGCGCGGCTACGAGCCGATTATCCGCGTAAACAGCCAATCCGGCAGCAGCAGCGCGGCGTATATTCTCGAAACGCAGTTCGGAATACACTTGCCCAAGCAAATGCAACGCGATTTCGGCCCGATTGTTACCGCATTTTCCGACAAACACGCCGCAGAAATTTCCGCCGAGGAAATCTCCGCGCTTTTCCGCGAAACTTACGTTGTTGAGTCGCCGTATAAATTTGCGGCGCGAAAACACTATGTACAGGAAAACGACAGCAGCACCCTCACCTGCGACGTCGAATACAACGGCAAAATTATCGAAATCAGCGGAACGGGTCGCGGCGTAATTCACGCATTTTGCAACGCGCTTAAAAATGCTTTCGGGCTGAACATCGACGTCGGACATTACAATCAGCACACGCTTGATACAACCGAAGGCGCGGCCGCCCCGGCCATCACCTACATGGAACTCATCGCCAACGGCAAGAGTCGGTTCGGCGCGGGCATCAGCAGAAGCACGACGAATGCATCGCTTAAAGCGGTAATCAGCGCGGTGAATCGGGGCGTGTAGATTAAATTTAAGTTCGCGGGACTCCGTCCCGAACCCTGCGAACTTTTAAAAAAAAGTTCGACAAAAATTCAAAAATCGCGCTGACGCGCGATTTTATTTTTTTGCAAATCTTACAAAACTGCTACATTTTCAAAAATTTCCTTGAAACCACTAAAAACCACCGGACATTATGCCGATACTACGGTATAATGCATTGAGCGCGGGTAGGTGTGGTCATTTTTGCCCGCGTAAACGGGGAGGGTTTTATGAAAAGAAAGTTTTTTACACGAGCAATTTGTTTCGTGCTTGCCTTGATTCTTGTGCTTCCGCTCGCGGTTTCGGCCGATAACGGCAACGGCGGCAGCGCGGACGGTCTGATTTCAACCGACCAACCAAGCAATACATATACCGGTCGGCAGCAGGCAAACAGACTTATTTCGCAGCTTCAATTTGCGGATTTACCCGCGAATACCGCTGTGCGTGACGCAATTATCCGCAGTCACGCTTTGGAAGTAATGCAGCCGGCGTCGGCGCAATTCCGCCCGAACGCGGCCGTTACTCACGGCGAAGCCATCATGTACGCAATACGGGCGGCGGGCTTGAGCTACCGCGTAACGCCTCTTGTTGCCGGACTCAGCATTCCCGACGGCACACCCCTCGGAACGGCATTGACCCTTGCGTATGTACAGCTCGCGTCAACAATCGGCATGATTACCCCCGGTGATTTTGATGCCGCCGCAGGCGAGGTAACGATGCAATTCACGGACACCGGCGCGGCGGACACAACAAACGAAACGCCCGAAGCCGTGATTGCGCCTCAGTTCCGACACACCGCGCCCGCAACCCGCGAGGAAGTCGCGTCGTACATCGTAACCGCAATGCAGGTTGCGCAGTCCGATATTTTTCCGACAACCGCTGTCGGAAGCAGCGTACGAAATTTTACGGACTGGCAATCAATTTCGCGCGAACATGCCGACGCTGTTGAGCTGTTGGTTCAAAATAATGTAATGAGCGGAGTTTCTCAAACATCTTTCGCGCCGCAAGCGGTGCTTCAACGCCAACACATGGCGGAAATTATCAGAAATTTGGACAGCATCCATTACGGGCTTCTCGGCCTCGAACGCCGAACCGGCACGGTTGCCGCCGTAATGAACGAACAATTTACCGAAACCGGCGCGGGAACTTTGTGGCGTCACGTAAGCGTTCGCCGCGCAGACGGCGGCGTTGACCAGTTACGATTCGAGCTTCACGGTTCGCCCTCGCCGCAAACTGCCGGCCCGCGTGACACGGTTGTTCTCCGCAACGGGCAGGTAATGGGGCTTAACGGTCTCGAAATCAACGACCAAGTCGAATACTTGGTGCATCCCGAAACGGGTTACGTTTGGTACGTGTTCGTGTCAAGCCAGGTGCAGCAACAAATTTTCCGCGGTCGCCTCGAAATCATTGATATGGACAACGGCACAATGACTTTCCGCAACGAAGAAGGCACTGTGTTTACGTTCCCCATGAGCGACGGACTTTACGGCGTTCATAACGGCATGGAATTTATTCGTATGCCCCGCAATTTGCTTCAACCTGCGGCGGAATTGCCGCGCGGTTCGTTTTACGATGTTTCGCTTGTGGGCAACGTAATTGTCGCAATCGAATTTGTCGGTGAACCCGTTGTAATTCCCGAAACTCGCGGGCTTGTAATTGAAAATAACCCGATGTTCGGATATATCACAATTTTGGACGCAAACCGCCAATCGCAGAGCTTCACATTTAACCCCGCGCAACTCACGGTGCATCGCCGTCAGTTCTTCGACGCGCGCGACACAATCGGCGGTATGCACGAAATGTTCCCGAGCGTACGAAGCCATCCGCGCACAGTCGGCCCGGAGGACGTAATCCCCGGCGACATCGTTGTTTTCCGCGTTGCTGACGACGACCCCTTCAGAATTATCGAATTAAGCGCGTCGGAAAACACAACATCGCGTTACGGGCGTGTGCTTAATATTCGCGATAACGGCGATTATTTCGACATGCTTATGGAATTTGAAAACGGGCAATCCGTGTGGTACACATTCGTTGACGGCATTCTCGTGCTTGAAAACGGTCGTCCCGTAAGCCCTAACCGCATACAGCTCGGCGACTGGGCAAGAATTGTCGTAAACCAAGCGGTTCTTGCGCCCGGCGTAATGATGGAATCCGTACGCGAAATCGCCCTCGACAGCGGCGGACATCACATCAGCAGCGTTGTAACCGGACGTCTCTCGGGCTTCAACGCCGCGCAAGGTCAGCTGCAAATCGAACATGCGCGAGAGCTTACTCCCGCCGGCTGGCGCAATCACAGCCCTCTCGCTTCATTTAATATAGGCGGAAACAATGTTCGCTACTATCACGACGGTCGTCCCGTCACTCTCGCCCATGTAAACCGCTATTTGCAACGCTCAAACGCAACGGTGTACTTGGCTCTTGAAAATCACTTCGCGGGCGAACGCGCAGTAGTTGTAAGTGTGCGTTCCGGTCGCGACGAGCTTTTCCGCGCGGGAACGGTAATGCATTCCGCAAATAATGCATTTTCCCTGCTTGAAATCCCCGGCGAAGTCCGAACCGACCCCGGCACAATCGTTGTGCGCAACGGTCGTCTTGTTGAACAACAGCATATTTTCGCGCCGGATTGGGCGCGGGTTGCAATGAACGGTCCGGCAACCGCCGCCGTCATTGATATCGGCGCAGCACCCGCCACCGACGGTGTGCAAATTGTTCGCGCTCGCGTAGCTCGCGTTTGGCCGTTCGAAGGCTTCCGCGCGGAAACAATCAGCATTTTTGACGGAATGCGTTGGAACTTCACGCCCATTGCCCGCGAATTTACAATCGACCATGACACGCTGTTCATAACCGACGGCGGCGTTACGAGCATCGACACCTTCCTCGGCTATACCGACGGCTCTGTTATCGGCGACGTATTCAACGTGGTGGTAGAAGGCGGACGCGCCGTGCGTGTAATCGACGCGCCCTTCACCGCACCGATTCCGCAAATCGCAACCGCTCCCGGTCATCTTACGGTACGCGGCGTAATTTACGAAATAAACGGCGGCGCGTTGAGCTTACGTGATTTGACAGTGTTCAATCCGCGAACCGGCGAATGGCGTCCCGTCAGCGCGGTGAATTCAACGGGCGTAATCACAACCCACGCCAACTCGATTATCGTTGACCGCAACGAAGTTATTCCCGCGAACAGGCTTCAAGTCGGGCAGCAAATCGTGGCATTCAGCCCGGTCGCGCGTGACAGCGTTGACCACGAACCCGGCCTCGCGGCAGATGCATACATTGTTCTTGTAGAAAATTAAGGGGGATACTATGAAAAAAATAATTTCTGTTTTGATGGTTCTGTCGGCGATACTGGCGTTTCCCGCGTTGGTTTCCGCACAGCCGGTTCAAAATCAAGCCGGTCGCCCGCACAGAATCGGCGACATGGGCTTCCACGGCGGAATCAGCGAAAGCCGCCATTTGCCGCGCACACTTGAAACCATTTTGCTTGAACAGGGCAACAACAACCGCCGACGCGGCAACCGCAATGACGCAATTTTAATGAATTACAGCGAATTTATTTTCCTCGGCGGCGGCGAACCGGTGCTTTTCGAGGGAACGCTTGCGGTTTCTCCGGGCGCACCGGCAAGAGATACCGAATCCGGAACGTATCGCATTGAGCATCACGTTTTCCCGAGCGAATCAACCGCCGATGATGTAATTATTGAACGCTCAATGGAATTTGAGGTGCAATATGCGCGAATCGGAAATCAAGTGATTTACAGCTATGTAATCGACAGAAACCGTTGGGTGGAAGCGATTGCTACTCCCACCGGCACATTTTTTCTCGACCCGCAACGCTCATCCTTTGTGGTGAGCGTGTGGGAAGACCAGACGCCCGCAATCAGCTTTTATCGCGGACATATTGCCGCACGTTTGGTCTACACGGACGACGGCGACAACGTAACAATCGTTGAAAAGACCGGGCAATTTTACGGATTTTCAACGGCGTGGTCGGCAACGGAAACCCATCGTATGGATGTTACCGTTACTAACGACGACTGGGCGTTGCAATATCAAATTCGCCCCAGCGTAACGGTGAACAAAGACCTGCAATTTGTTCACAACGAGCCGACAATTATCACCCGCCGAGGCAGTTATCGCGAGCTTCATCGCAGTTTTGCCGGGCTTCGCTACGACATTTTCATAAAACCGCAATCCATGTGGGAAGTTCCCGACCAAGGCGGGCATTCCATGGAAACGTTTAACGTTTTCGAGCAGCTTTACGCGCCCGATATGTCATTCCTTCAAGGGCATCCCGCCGAGGACGATATTCACCGCCTCTTTGCCATGCAAATTTTGCAGGGCGACCCGCGATTCTACGTGCCGAACCAAGCCATCACGCGCGGGCAATTTTTAACCGCACTGGCACGAACGGTCAAACTTCCCGTCGAGGAAGTCGTGTTGCCCCGCGCACCTCGCGGTCAACAACCCGTAGCCCTCACGCTTTTCTCCGACGTTGACTCGAATCGCCCCGAATTCCGCTATATTCAGGCGATTCAACGCTCGGGCGTTGCATTCGGACGCGCCGACGGCAAGTTTTACTTCGACTATCCCATTTCGCGCCAAGAGGCGATTACCGTAACAATTCGCGCGCTCGGCCTGACAAACTTGGGACTCAACCCGACCGTCGTGTCGCCCTTTGTCGATAGCGACGACATCGCATACTGGGCAATTCGCGACATAAACGTCGCCCTTATGCTCGACATTATTGCTCCCGACGAAACCGGCAGCCTTCATCCGCGCCGCGCGATGTCGAAAGCCGAGGCCGCCGCTATGCTCAACCACTTACTCGAATACATGCGCCACGGCATTGCCGACCATTATTCCGAGCAAATTGTAAATATCACAAGATAAGTGCGCCCAAAAAATAAATTCTCGGGGACTCCGCCCCCGAACCCCCGCAAGGGGCAACGCCCCTTGACCCTATAAAAACCGCGCTTCGCGCGGTTTTTTTGTGCCGAAATATAGAAATATTTCGCAAAATTGCAAAACCCTGTCGGTTGCTCTACAGCTATACCAATAGCTTTTCTCTTTTTGCTTTCCACTTTCGGCTTTTTTGCTCATTGCCCTTTCCTTCCCCAACGCGCGCTTTTCGCGCGTTCACAAACCTCCCCTACCCTACAAACGCGAAGACGGGATGCGGGGGGGGGGAAATGAAAAGCGCGGCTAGTGCAGTCGTGCGATTTTTGGCGAACGAGCGAGTTAGCGGTTGGTGTCGGGCTTGCGAAGCAAGACTTACACAACCGCTTCTCGCGCGGAGCAAAAAACCGTGCGACAAGCGTTAGCGCGTTCATTTTCCGCCCCCCGCATCCCCTCGCAAACCCTCTTCGAATTATTTTTCGACATTTTTCTTTTTTTTACAGCAAAACTCTTGCATTTATTTACAGTTGTGGTATACTTTGCCTATACAGACTCTTTTAATTTTGGAGGTGCATTATGAAAGCAACAGGTGTTGTTCGGCAAGTGGACGAGCTTGGGCGTCTCGTTCTGCCGGTAGAACTTCGCAAAACAAAAGGCATTGAAAAGGGAACGCCGGTGGAGTTTTTTGTGGACGATGACAGTATCGTACTTAAACGATACGAAATCGCCTGCCGGTTTACCGGCTCGGCCGAAGACTTGCTCGAGTACAAAGGGCACAAGGTTTCGAAGCAAGCAATCAGGGAACTGGCAAAGTTGTTAGAATCGTCAGAAGAGTGATTTCGCTGAAAAACCTGACCAAAACATTCCGCGTGGCTAAACGCCGCGCGGGATTTTTGCGTGCGGCGGGCGCGCTTTTTTCGCGCGAATACGAGGAAATTCACGCGCTTCGCGATGTGAGTTTCGAAATCGGCAAAGGCGAGATGGTCGGATATATCGGGCCGAACGGCGCGGGCAAAAGCACAACAATTAAAATAATGTGCGGCATTTTGACGCCCGATTCCGGCGAATGCGTAATAAACGGGCGTGTGCCGTGGAAAAAGCGCGTGGCTCATGTGCGAGAAATCGGCGTGGTTTTCGGGCAGCGCAGCCAACTTTGGTGGGATGTGCCGGTAATTGACAGCTTTGAGCTGATTCGCGACATTTATCGCACACCGCAAGATGTTTATAAAAAAAATTTGAACGAGCTTTCGGAAATTTTGGAGCTTGGCGAAATATTAAAAACGCCGACACGAAATTTAAGCCTAGGCCAGCGAATGCGATGCGAAATTGTTGGCAGCCTTTTGCACGACCCGAAAATTTTATTTCTCGACGAGCCGACAATCGGGCTTGACGCAGTTTCGAAAATTGCGGTGCGGCAATTCATCAAGCGGCTGAACGCCGAGCGCGGCACAACGGTGCTGCTCACCACCCACGACATGCAGGACATCGAGGCGTTGGCGTCGCGAATCATTTTAATCGGCAAGGGGCGCGTGTTGCTCGACGGCACGCTCACCGACCTGCGCGAACACGCACCCGAGGGCGCAAACGCCGAAGAAGCCGTCGCGGCGTTGTATAGGGAGCTTGAGATATAGGTGGCTTACTGCTTTTAAAAAAAGCGCGGCAAAAATCGCGCTTCGCGCGATTTTCAATGAAGTTTTTGTCGAACTTTTTTCAAAAAGTTTGTGGAGCGCGGGGCGAAGCCCCGCTGTTTTGGTGTTCATGCGCTTGTGCAAAATAGGGCGCGTCCTAAATTTCCGAAACCACCGCTCCTGCCCCGTCGGGATTTACCGCAACGAAAAAAACTTTGCCGGCGGCAGAATTTTTCAGCCCGGGATTTTTCATCCAATGAAGCAACGCTTCCTTAACGGAGGTACTCATGGGCAAGTCGGGAATTTTTTTCGTGTCCGTCCAGAAAAGTTCGCCTTCGTCACATTCGGGCGGCGGAATTTCCGTTTCAAGCTCGCCGAAAAAATGATATGTCAAACGAAGTTCGTTTTCGGTCTTGCGGATTGCCAAGTAGCGCAAGGTTAAATTGCGGATTTCTTCTGCCGCGACGCCCGCTTCTTCCGCCACTTCGCGCAGACAGGTTTCGCGCAAATCAAGCGTGCGCGGGTCGCGAATATCGCCGGCATCCATATGTCCGCCGATACCCGCCCACATTCCGGGTCCGAGCTTTTTGTGCAAGCCGCGTTTCAAAAGCAAAATTCTCTCGCCGCAAGTCAAAAACGCACCCGCCGTAATTCTTGTAAACATAAAAATCCCCTTTCGATTAAAAAGCAATTACAAAGGAGCATACCATGTACGCGCCTTATTTTGCACTGTTTCGCATACGTTTTACACATTCCCTGCAATACCGCGCGGCGGCATTGGCAGGGCTTTTTACGCAATTTGCGTGGGGATTCATGTATATTTTGGCGTTTGCGGCGTTTTATCGCGAGAGTCCGGATGCGTTTCCCATGAGTTTTGAGCAAACCGTCGCGTATATTTGGATGCAACAGGCGTTTTTGACGCTGTTCGCGCTGTGGTTTTGGGACAAAAGCATTTCCGGGGTGATTGAAAGCGGCGACATTGCATACGAACTTGTGCGCCCGATGGATTTGTACGGGCGATGGGCGACGACAATTGCGTCAAGCCGAATTGCACGATGCGTAATGCGAGCCGCACCGATTTTCGCGGTTGCGTTTTTTTTGCCCGCGCCGTTTCGGCTTACGATTTCCATGAACCTGCAAACTGCGGCGATTTTCGCGCTGAGCGTGGCGTTAAGCCTCGGCGTGGCGGTGGCGTTTTCGATGTTGGTTTACATTACGGTGATTCACACGCTTAACGGCGCGGGGGTGCGCTTGATTGCCGCCGTTGCGTCGGATTTTTTAACGGGCGGAATCATTCCGATTCCGTTTTTTCCTGCCGCGCTGCGCACGGTGGTGGAATTTTCGCCGTTTGCCGCAATGCAAAACACGCCGCTTCTGATTTTCAACGGCTATTTGACAGATGCCGCCTTAGCGCGTGCCGTGGGATTGCAAGTTTTTTGGCTTGCTGCACTTGTGGTAATCGGGCGAGTTTTAATGGCGCGGTCATTGCAGCGCATCGTTGTGCAAGGGGGATGACATGAAACTTTACGCGAAATATTTTTCCATGCATTTGAAAAGTCAAATGCAATACAAGGTTTCGTTTTTTTTCACGACATTCGGGCAGTTTTTGATGGCGTTTTCGACGCTTTTGAGCATAACTTTTTTGCTCGACCGTTTCGGCGGCGTCGGCGGATTTTCTCGTGAGGAAATTATGCTTTCCTTTGCCATCATTTTATTGGCGTACTCTGTCGGAGAAATTTTCGGGCGCGGTTTTGACCGTTTTCCGATTTTAATCGGCAACGGCGGCTTCGACCGGATTCTTGTGCGTCCGCGAAGCGTAATTTTTCAGGTGCTTGCGTCGCAAATAAATTTTTCGCGCGTCGGCGTTGCGGTGCAAGCTGTGCTGATTTTCGCATATGTAATTCCCGGCATCGACCTGACGCCCACGAATATTTTTGTAATCGTCCTGATGGTTACGTGCGGGAGTTTGTTGTTTTTTTCGTTTTTCGTGCTGTACGCGGCGGTTACATTTTTCACGCTCGAAGGGCTTGAATTTATGCATCTGCTGACCTCCGGCGCGCGCGAACACGGTCGCCTCCCCTACTCCGTTTACGGCGAGGGCGTGTTAAAATTTTTGACATTTGTTGTGCCGCTTGCGCTGGTGCAATACTATCCGCTGCTTTATTTGACCGGGCGCGAGGAGAATTTTTTCTTCGCAATAACTCCGGTGTTTTCACTGCTTTTTTTGATACCGTGTCATGCGTTTTTCCGCTTCGGACAGAAGCGTTATAAATCTACAGGGAGTTGATTTTATGCCGGCTTGGGTCACGCGAGGGCTTCGCGGAAGCGCGTTCGAGGAGTTAATTGACTTAACGAACCGATTATATGAACAGAAAGGTTTGGCGGTAATTCAAAAAGTTCCGACGCCGATTACACCGACGGCGGTTGACAATGCCGCGCGAACCATTTCGCAAGCATATTTCGAAAAGGCAAGCACGGTGGATTTTATCGGCGTGTCGCGCGGCGTCGCGATTTGTTTCGACGCAAAAGAAACGCGGCAAACAAGTTTGCCGCTTCGCAATATTCACGCGCACCAAGTCGAATTTATGAAAAATTTTCGCAAGCAGGGCGGCGCAAGTTTTTTATTGGTAAATTTCACGACGAAAAACGAAATTTTTTTGCTTCCCATCGAAACGTTGGCAGAATTTCATGCCGCCGCCGCAAAGGGCGAACGCAAATCCATTCCGTATTCCGCCTTCGACCCGGAATTGCGCATCAAAAACGAAGGCGGTTTTCCGGTGAATTATTTGGCAGCGGCGGAGAGATTATATGCTTTTAGGGAGTCTCCTCAAGCCTCACGAACCTGATGCCGCTCCCCGTATACAATAAAAAGCACCGTGAAACCTGTGATATCAAGGTTTTCCGGTGTTTTTTTGTGAAAATAACGACACGATTCCAAGAAAAATTCCTGGAAAAATTCTCAGAACCGTTCCGGATATTTACGTAAAAAACCTCGTGTAAGATAAGGGCAAGTAACGAGGCCACACCTTTTCATGCGTCTTTTCATCCCGGCTCTGACGAC
>Ga0123355_10006818_pt1 | contig 16993 bp, 18 predicted proteins | sample TergutEmb28metaG_3_FD_89872 | JGI IMG/M metagenome (GOLD analysis project Ga0123355, IMG submission 89872) | Embiratermes neotenicus P1 segment gut microbial communities from Petit-Saut dam, French Guiana - Emb289 P1 | ecosystem: Host-associated > Arthropoda: Insects > Digestive system > Gut ...
GGCCTTTGTAGCGTTTTGCCTCTTTGGCAATTCTCCATAGAAGTTTCAATGTGTTGCCCTCCTTAAAACAATTTTATCTGCTCTGGTGCATTATTTGGCAAAGTGTGCATGTATTGAAACACGGCCCGTCTGTTGTGGACTATGCCGTGTTTTTCGCAGGTATCACGAAGCAGTTGCATCAGGCTTTCGCTATTGTCGCTTGTAATTTCATAGCTATGGCCATATTTCTGATGATATTTTTGCGATAGACCCGGAAAATACTTGTCCAGATTTTGGTAAAAATATTCGCGGCTGCCGTCGCGCATGGTTGTGCCAATATTCCACATGATGATACCATAAACCTTTGCTTTTGCGCAATAGTCCAAAATGCCCAGCAGGTTTTCCTTGGTGTCGTTTATAAAAGGCAAGAGGGGGCAAAGCCATACAACGGTGGGTATACCCGCCTCATGCAGGGTTTTTAATGCCTCAAAGCGTTGCTTTGTTGTGCTGACATTGGGCTCTATAATTTTGCATAAATCTTCGTTATAGGTGGTTAGCGTCATCTGCACAATACTTTTGGCCTTGCTGTTTATGCTTTCAAACAAGTCGATATCACGCAGCACCCCTGTGGACTTTGTAAGCACAGCCGCGCCAAAGCCGTATCTATCAATAATTTCAAGGCATTTGCGCATATGGCGCAGCTTGTTCTCCAGCGGAATGTAAGGGTCGCACATTGCACCCGTGGAAATGACGCACTTGCTGCGCTTTTTGCGCAAAGCCGCTTCCAACAGCTGTGGCGCATTGCTTTTAACTTCGATATCTTCAAAGGCATGGTCAATTTGATAGCAATTGCTTCTGCTGTCGCAATAAATGCAGCCGTGGGTGCAGCCACGATAGATGTTCATGCCGTTGTGGGCGGATAAAATCCCTTTTGCTTCTTTGAAATGTATAATTTTCACATCCCCTGCAAAAGTTTGTCATTATTCATTATAGCAGGAGTTGCAGTCGTATTCAAGGGCAACAAAAAAGCAGCCAGCATTGTGCCATGCCGGCTGCTTTTTACATAAGGAGTGGATTAGCAATCTATTTTGATTTATTGACTGCGCATATCAAGGAAATACATGGCCCCCGCAATTTCCCCGCGTAAGGCGTTGGTTTGGGGTCTTGCATAATTATCCAGAGAGCTTTCGCTAAACATAATGCCGGCATCAAACATGAAATGCAGGGCTTCCAGCGCCCAATCGCTTACCAGGTTGGCATCTGCAAACTGTTGCAGGCGCATTTCTTCTTCCAGCGCAATGTTTAGTCCCGCGAAGTTGACATAGCGATAAAGGATGGTGTACATTTGTTCGCGGTTTATTGTCTCATTTGGGCCGAAGGTGGTTTCGTTAAAGCCCAGCACGATACTGTTTGCAGCTGCCCATGCTATTGCTTCGGTATACCAATGTCCGGCGGCCACATCGGCAAAGGCGGATTGGCCCGCGCTTGGCTCGCCTGCATAACGCCACAACACTGTAACCAGCATAGCGCGCGTCATTGGCGAATTTGGTGCAAATTCTGTTGTGCTAATGCCATTCATGATGCCATTTGCAAAGGCCCACATAACAGGCGTATAAAACCAATCGTCTTCATGCACATCTGTGAAAGATAGGTCTCCTATAGGCGGTACAATCCCCATTAATGGCGGATCAATTGTTCCTATTGGGTGAACCGCTGTTTCAAACTGGATTACTACGCTAAGAGGGGATGTTTGTGGTGGTATGCTCATTGTGGTGATGGCATAAGAAACTGTTAGATTTCTGCCATCCAGCATTTCCGCCAGCGTTTGGCCAAAAAGCACTTCGCGGGCATTGCGCGTCGTTCCGTCTTCGTCATCGTCTTCGCTAAGAGGGACATAGCCTGCGAAATAAACAGGGGTGTTGTCACTGATGTGGATAATAAGCTCTTCACATTCGCTTATCATGGAAAATTCTACGCCCGGGGCGTCCCAATCTTCCATAACATTAAAGCGGGCCGTTTTTGTGAACGGAATATCCCCGTCATCAAAACTAAGGGCAAATACGCTAAAGGGGCCAAGGGCCATAATTGCCACAACCATCATTGCCAGTGCAATCTTAAATTTCTTTTTCATTTCAAGTTCCTCCTAAAAATTTGTCATTTGATTATCTAGACGCCCTGTATGGGTCGTTGGTTCCATTACATTTATGTTTCAAAATGGCTCTATTGCGCCCATGCTGCCCATACATCGGGCTGATAGCCAATGGTTGCCTTTTTGCCGTTACGTACTATAGGGGTTTTAAACATGCCCGGATTTTCCAGCAGCCTTTCTTCCACATCATCCAGCCTGGCCAAATATTGGATGTGCTGGCTTTCATATTCTTTCGACTTTTCATCAATTAACGCAGCCATGCCGCCGACAGCGGCCTTTACGCTTTGATACTCGCCTTTGCTAAGGCCATATTTGCTAACTTCAATGAACTGATATTTGATATTGCGCTCTTTGAAATATCGCTCGGCTTTTTTGCTGTCAAAGCATTTTGCCTTGCCGAAAATTTGTATGTTCACGGCTTTGCCCCCTCTTTTTTGTGGCTTGAGCTTGGTTTTATCAGGTCATAACTGCTTTGGATTTGCCTTTGCAGCTCTTCCAGCGGCACATCGCCGTTTACAGTGATGGTGTTCCAATGCATTTTGTTCATATGATATCCGGCGTTAACGTCCCTAAAGGTCTGTCTTAAAAAGTCCGCTTCAAAGGGGTCGCATTTAAGGTTTACGCATAGTTTGCCCTCTCTTTCGTAAATCATAGCAAAACTTTTTTTGTTGATGCCGTGGCGCATCACCGCCCATACCGCAGGGTCTGCCATGGCTTCAAAGGGATAATCTTCGTAGGCATGGGGAAAGGTTAAGCAATAGTCGATAAGCTCTTTGCGGGTCATACTTTAGTCTCCAATCCAATTCCCAAGAAAATTTTAACATAAACATCCCTAGATATACAAGCAGTTTCTAAAGATTTTTTGATGTTGCCTGCTTTTTTATGTTGTTCTTCCAGTTGCTTGCAAATGTCCAGGGCGTAAAAATATTCGCTTTTGCTTATCAGATAGGGCACGGCATGGTTTTCCAGGTAGAGCTGCGCTTCTTTTTCGCGCAGGGTAAGCAGCCGGCGCAAAGAGGTATACAAAACAGTGAATTTCTCGTTGCTTTTGGCGACTTCCAGGCCATATACAATAAGTTCTTCGGCCTCGGCCTGTCTTTTCATCGCAATCAGGCATTCAATTTTCTTGTATAGATTCTCCAGATAGTCCGGCAAGCTCTTGTCAAAAAATTCAAAGGCACGTTCGTAATATTGCAATGCTTGCCCAGCCTCGCCCCTCTTTTTATGGTAAACCCCCAACAAATGCAATATCATGCCAATGTATTTTTTGCGCCCTAGCTTGTGGCCTATGGCTTCCGCCCTCAAAAGGGCTTTGTCCAGCAGGGCCTTCGCCCTGTTAAGCTCGCCAATTTTTAGATAGCTGTCGGAAAAAACATGGTCGATGAAGACACCAAGTACACTTAGCTTGTCGTCTTTATGATGCCGGCGGGCTTCTTCCAGATACATAATGGCGGAAAATGGGCGGTTAAGGCACGAATAGGCGGTGGCAATGCTGTAATACAGCCCCGCCAAATTGCCGCGAAAATGCTCTTTAAGCTCCAGGGCCTTTAGGTTAAATTGCAGCGCGTCTTCATGATTATCCCTGCGGAAACTAAGGGTGCCTTTGAGGCGATAGAGGTGATAAAGATGCTCGTTATTCATATCGTCCAGGCCATCTTCAAAAAGGTGCAGCTTTTCTTGCACATCGTCATAATGTCCGTTTGTTAGCAGCAGCGCGGTTTCATGCAACCTGTACAGCATTATCAAATCCCGCTCGTATGGCAGCTTTAGGATTATCGAAAGCTCTTGCCCCAAGTCTTCTGCATCGGCCATGCGCCTTTCCATCATCAGCTGGCCCCAGATGTAAAGACGCTCGTGAAAAGTGGCGGTTTCGTAGTCATAAAGAGGTGCGCCCTGTATGTCAAGCGCGGTCTTTATGGCCGCCAGTATATCCCCGCCGCATTCGGCCAGGCCGCGCTCTATACGGCTTATTGTGGCCACGCCGCAGCCTAAGTCATGAGCCAAATTTTCCTGGGACAAACCCATATGCCGCCGTATTTCCTTGATTTTTTCGCCGATTGTCATTTGCGCGCCCCCGATTTTTTCATGTATATACAAAATTGTATCTAATAGGGCGTGAAAAGTCAACCATCGTGAAAAATTTGGCGGTTGATTGTGGGTTTTTCATAGTGTATAATCAGTCAACTTTGTTGGAGAGGAAGTGATGGCATGTCCGTAATTGAAGTAAAAGACCTGGTGCGTGACTATGTGATAGGCGAAGGGCTGTTTAATAAGAAGAAAAAAGTTGTCCATGCCGTGAAGGGCATCAGCTTTTCCGTAGAGAAAGGCGAGATTTTCGGGCTTTTGGGGCAAAATGGCGCGGGTAAGACAACGACGATAAAGATGTTGATAACCATGTTGGCACCCACCAGCGGTATTTGCAAGGTGCTGGGCTATGACACTTTTGGGCAAGAAAAAATGATACGAAACCGCATAAACTTCGTCTTTGGCGGCGAATATGGCCTGTATCGCAGGCTATCCGCAAGGGATAATTTGAAATATTTTGCCAACCTATATAAAATGCCGCGAAAGGAGCGGGATGAGCGTGTTGAAGAGCTTCTTGCGCTGGTTGGGCTGACAGACAGGGCCGACACCCGCGTGGAGACCTTTTCCAAGGGCATGACGCAGCGCGTGCAGATAGCGCGGGGGCTTATCAACAGCCCCGAGGTGCTGTTTATGGACGAGCCGACAATCGGCCTGGACCCCCTTGGCGCCGAGATGCTGCGCGAAACCATTTTGGAAGTTAACAGCAAGGGTACGACAGTGCTGCTAACCACCCACAATATGTATGAAGCTGATGAGCTTTGCGGGCGCATTGCCATTATCAAAGAGGGGGAGCTGCTTGCGCTGGATACGCCGGCGGCCATAAAGGGCAGGCTTACGCCAAGGAAGGCCAAGCCCGCGGTGCAAGAGGAGATAACCCTTGAGGATGCTTACATACAGCTTGTTAAAGGGGGCGATGATGCATGAAATCATCCAGCGTATTGCTAACGTCCATGCTGGTGCAAATGAAGCAGACCTTTTCTCGCAATATGTTTAAATTTACGCTGTTTGTGGGGCCATTTTTGACGACCATCATCTTGGGCGAGATGTATCGACATTCCACGGCGGACAATTTTGTGGCCTATGTGGTGCTGGGCAGCGGACTGTGGAGCTTGTGGAACTGCATAGCGTTTTCCTCAGCGGGCGACATCCATCGCGAGCGTTACAGCAACACCCTGTCCATCATTTTTTCCGCACCAGCAGATTTTCGGCTGATATTGCTTGGCAAAATTTTTGGCAACACAGTGCTTTCCATGGGCAGCTTTTTTCTAAGCATATTTTACGCCACGCTATTGTATCGCCATCCCATCATCGTCAACAACTGGCCGCTGCTAATTGCCGCCCTGGCCCTGGCCATCGTCGCCTTCATTATCATGAGCATCTTCATCGCCTATCTATTGACCCTTTCACGCAAAACCACAATTTACATGAACTGCCTTGAGATACCCTTCGCGCTGATATGCGGCTTTGTCTTTCCTATTGAAAACCTGCCCCAGGGCGTGCAGTATTTTTCATGGATTTTCCCGCCAACATGGGCGGTGCGGCTTTTGCGCTATTCCGTAACAGAAACGGCGTACGGCTTTTGGGAAAACTTCATCCCGCTGGTCATCACAATGGCAGTTTTCGCGGTTTTAGCGGCTTGGCTTTATAGGATAATTTTTAGGCAATCAAAAATCTTAGGCACGCTGGACATGGCGTAGGAGGTGGATATGATGCAACGGTTTTTCTCACAGGCGTGGCTTAACGCCAAGGTGCATCAAGGCGGACTTAATTTAACGGAATTTTTGGCGTATAGGGTTGGCATATCCATCTCAACATTGCTGCTGTATGTGCTAATTGCGCAATATACAACGGAAGGCGTGGATCTCACGGCGTGGGTTGTGGGTAATGCCTTCGCTCTATGCGTTTACGAATGTATTTTCAACATCGGCGGCACTTTTAACGCCGAGCGTTTTAACGGCAGGCTGCGGGCCATCATGGTGTCGCCTACAAGCAAGCTGACGGTGATAATGTACAATGGCATATCGTCAATTGTCGTGGGCTTTTTGACTATTTCTGCCGCCTTTATCATAGGCGGGCTTATTTTCGGAGTGCAGTTTTCAGATATAAATTTCGGCATGTTTGTGCTGGCCATTTTGGCGGCAGCTTTTACCTGCGTGGGTCTTGGGTTGTTTTTGGCCGTCTTCGCCCTTATCACCGACAGTATGTATCTGGTGCTAAACACCCTGGCCATGCTTCTCATCATCTTTTCCGGGGCCAATTTTCCCGTGTCGCAGCTGCCCGTCTTCGCGCAATATATCGCCAACATCTTTCCGCTGTATCGAAGCGTAGCCGCCGCAAACCTAAGTATGGGCGGCAACTTTTCTGCGGAATTTCAGCAGCTATTGCTAGGTGAAATTGCTTTGGGGCTCGCGTACTATCTGGCGGCCTTTGTGCTAATTAAAGTCATAGAGCGCATCGCCATCAGAAAAGCCACTTTGGAGATGTTTTGATTTTTTTAAACCACGGAAGGCACAGAAGACACGGAAAGTACATTTTATACTTATGTGGTTTTTCCGTGTTTTTCTGTGTTTTCCGTGGTTTAAAAATCAGAAGTTTTCGTAACCAAGTGCACACATCTAGCCACTTCATAGCCATGCCGCAAAATCATGCGAAAATCGGCTTGTGTAGGCCTGCGAAGGGTTGTATGATGGTTTTTTACATGTGTCGCTTGGTGCCTTGGAAGGCTTTCCATGATAATCCGCTTTATGCTTTCGCTGTCATGGTCAGAATTCATCAAGATTCTGGATGCGCTATCTCCTATTTGGAAAAACATACCATTATTTTCCTGGTGCATGTGGCCAATTATGCTTCTTCTGCGCAAAATGCTAACTTGGTCCATGGCAATATCCAAAAGCCGCCTGGGGCTGCCGGAAAACGCCCGCCGCCTAAAGTTGCTGATGGTGCTTGCATTGCTGACGATGACATAGTCAATCCCTTGGGACAGATGTCCGCCTGATGGGCTGCTTGAAATATGAAAGAAGGCTTCCAGCCCCAAGTTATCATACACCCCGCCGTCCCATAGGTTAAAATAGCGGCCGCTGGGCAGACGTCTGTCATTTGTCGGTATTGTCGCCTCAAATGTCGAGGCGCTCCAGCTATACTTATCCCGCCTTAGGGCGTAGGGGCCTATTAGCACCGGAAATCCGGCTGAAGCCGCCATGGCATCCGATATCGGGAAATTGTGGCCTTCGGCATACCCAACCACAATGTCCCCCATTTTATCCTGCGTGATGCCAAAACGCTTTCCTGTTTCGTATGTGGTGCAGTTTGCGCACCAAATAGGGCTTTCGCCCAAATCCGACATAAGGCCATCAACACCCCATTTTGCTCTAATAACTTTCGCCAAAAGGTTAACTTTGCGATGCATCCAGAAAGGAAACATCCGCAACAAGGCCGAAACTTGTATGTCGCTGCTCATTATTGTCTCTTCAACTCTCGGAAGCACTTGTTCAAGATATTGTCGGCTGGTTGGCCATTTTTTGTCATTGTGCGCATATATCAGTCCAACACATAAGCTCCCGCCTGAAACCGAGGATATGTAAGCCACACTTTCCATAAGGCCGCTTTCCGCCAGCCATTTCAACGTACCCAAATGATAGATGGTGGCACGTATGCCGCCACCGGAAAGGGCAATACCAATTTTTCTATTTTTCAAAGACATAATTCAACCCCGCCAAATCGCTATTTTTATAGCGTATGTTGGTGGGGTTGTTGCTTATAATAAGTATATTGACATTTCATAGCGCTTGAATTACAATAGCATCTACACAAATAAATCCAAACGAGGAGTTGCTAAATATGAAGGTAAAACAAATTGCTTTGCGGCTGTTTTATATTGTTTTTTCGATAGTTTTGATTGCGGTGGGCGTTAATATGTTTTTGGGGCCCCACCAAATTGCGGCCGGGGGCCTTACGGGGCTGGCCATCTTATTGGAAGCCTGGATCGGTGTCGATAGGTCTATCATCGTCTACATCGGCAATGGCGCGGTTATCATTGCTACGCTTATTTTCCTTGGGCGCGAGGTTTTCATCAACACCATAATAGGCGCGGCGTTGCTGCCTGTCGCGATAAGCATCATACCACAATATCAGCTGGTTAACGACACAATGCTCTCCATGGTGGTTGGCAGCGTTATTTTCGGCGTGGCCGTTTCGTTGCTTTACAAAAACAAGGCCTCTAGCGGGGGCACCGCCGTGCCGCCCCTCATCTTGCAAAAATACACCGGGTTAAAGCCCTCCATCGGCCTTTTTGTAACTGACGGTGTCGTGGTAATACTTAGCCTGTTTAGATTTGGCTTCGATTCGTTTTTCTTTGCCATATTGTCAATTTTCATCACAATGGTGGTCATGGGCTATATCGAAAACGGCCTAAGCAAGAAAAAGCGCGTGCATATCATTAGCAAGTACAGCAGCGCAATTATTAAAGACATTATGGATGAACTTGGCAAAAGCGTTACAGTCATCCCTACTATGGGGTCTTATGAGGAGCAGGAAATGCCCATGCTGATGGTTACTTTGGATGCAAGCGATTATCGCAAGCTGATTGAAATTGTAGGCAAGCATGATAGCCAAGCCTTTTTGGTTACGGATGTTGTGTCGGATGTGCATGGTCGCGGGTTTACTTATGGGTCGGGCAGCGTGTAGGGTTCGCGGCTTAATACACGGGCGGCTGCAAGCCGCCCCTACAAAGGCCATAACAGCCACTTCATATGTCATCCAGCATCACATCGTAGGGGCGACTTGTAGTCGCCCGTATATCTTGAAATTGTTATACCAAACGCATCAAGCCATATGCTCGGTTTAACGGGCGGCTACAAGCCGCCCCTACAAAGGCCGTGGTGACTTTCGTAGGGGCGGCTTGTAGCCGCCCGCAGTCTCAGGCAAAATCCTATCCATTACATATCTTCCAAATACTTTACCAGCAGTCCATTAACCATATTAGGATCACCCTTGCCCGCAAGCTTCTTCATCACCTGCCCAACGAGGAAGTTTATGGCTTTTTTGTTACCGTCTTTGTATTCATTTACGGATTTTGTCTGCTCGGCCAAAACGGTCTGTATAGTGCTGTCAATCAGGCTAGTATCGCTAACCATGCCAAGCTGATTTTCCTCAACATATTTCGCCGGGTCAATGCCTTCCTTCCACACCAGCCCAAGCAGTTTCTTGCCCATGGCACGGTTAATGATTTTGTCATCAACCAGCTGCATCACCTTCGCAAGTTTCTCACAGTCAATTTCAATATCACCCTCGCCCTTGTTATCGCCTTTGGCGATGCTTAGCAGCTCCACAATAATCCAATTTGCAACCTCTTTTGGCCTGCCAAAATGCTTCAATGCGCCGTCAAAAATGTCTGATAGATTTTTGCTGCCCGTAATTATGCTACTGTCATATTCTGACAGCCCCAATTCCTGGGTCAAGCGGACAAACTTGTCCTGCGCCGGCTCCGGCAGGCCCTGGCGCACAACTTCTATCCAGTCAGCATCAATCTCAACGGGCATAATTTCAGGATTTGGAAAATAGCGATAGTCCGCAGCGGCCTCTTTTTCGCGCATTGAGAGGGTTTCGCCCACGGCATCATCCCATCTGCGGGTTTCCTGCACCAAGGTTTCCTCGCCTGTCTCCAGTGCATCCATATGACGTTGCGATTCATACGCAATGGCCGCAGAAATGGCTTTTAGCGAGTTCATATTCTTTATCTCGGTGCGCACTCCCAGCTTTGTGTCACCTATTTTGCGCACAGAAATGTTCACATCACAGCGCATAGAGCCTTCCTGCATTTTACAGTCAGAAATACCAGCGAAGCTTAGCAAAAGGCGCAGCTCTTCCAGATAGGCCACAACCTCTTCAGCAGTACGGAAATCAGGGTTGCTAACAATTTCTACCAGCGGCACCGAGGCGCGGTTAAAATCCACCAAAGATGCGCCAATTCTGTTGTCATGCACCAACTTCCCCGCATCTTCCTCAATGTGTATCTGCTTTAGGGTGATTTTTTTGGCACCTTCGGCGGTCTCAATTTCCACCCACCCGTCGCGACAGATGGGCGCAAACAGCTGGGTAATTTGATAGCCCGTAGGCAAATCCGGATAAAAATAATTCTTCTTGTCAAAGGACATTGTGGGCGTAATGTTACTATTTGTTACCAATGCGGCAGCAATAGCAAACTCAACAGCCTTTTTGTTTGTGACGGCGGGCATACCGGGCATACCCGCGCAGGCCGGGCACACATTTTCGTTGGCGGCGGCTCCAAATTGCGCAGAGCAGGCGCAGAAAAGCTTTGTTTTGGTGGCCATCTCTACATGCACCTCTAGGCCAATAACGGTTTCATATTTCATGCCATGCACACCTCCCAAGCTGATAATAGCGCACTTTCGCATTTTGTGTTAGCGATAAGCTGGATGCCGCACCCTTTGTGCGCAAATGAAACGGCGGGCAGGCCTGCCAGCGTGGGTAATGCATATAGGGCAAGGTTTTCGTAAGGGTCGTCGCTTATCTTGCAGGGCATCGCAATGATGTCGTAAGTATCAAATTTCAGCGATTCTTTTATGAGGCGGCGGATTTTCATGGCCTTTTCATAATACGGTGCGTATTGTTTTTGTGACAGCATCATGGTGCCCATTATAGCTGTCAGTTTCACATCCGCACCAAAGCCTTCCGATCGTGTTTTGATGTAAAGGTCGTCCAGGCCTCTAAAAGAGGTTGCGCGATGGCCAAATTTCACACCATCGTAGCGGCTGATGTTGTTGCTAATTTCAGCGCAGCTGAGGATGTACATAACCTGCTTGTACGCCTCAAAATGGGCAAGTTCGATGTCTATCGTCTGAAAATTTTTGGCAAAATTTTCAATTGTTTCGATGTTTACAAATTTTGGTATTCCAATTCTGATATTTTTGCTGGTAGGGGCGTAGTTGTAGCTCTCTTCCGGAAACATGGCGCCATCGCGCGGGTCCTTGCCCGCGATTTGGGATAAAAGTGCGAAACCGTCGTGCAGATTTTTGCAAACAACCCCTATTTGGTCCATGGACGAGGCCAGCGGGATGAGGCCAAAGCGCGACACCGTTCCATATGTTGGATGGATGTAGCAGCAGCCGTTTTCCGTGGCTTGTTTGCGATATTTGCCGAAAAGGTCGTTACAAAGGGCGTGGCTTGCGGTGCCGTCTGCAACGGCTTTTACCGCGCCTAGGGGTTCATTTCCCTCAAAAATTAAGGATGGAATGCCAAATTCATCCATTATCACCCTTCCCGCAAGGCTGAATTGACTTTCTGACAGACGTTTCACAACAGTGGCATCAAAAGGCGAAACAAAATTTTCCAGCATCTTTGACCCCGCTGTGACAAGTGTGTCCTTCTGCATAATGCTATCTTCTAAAAAAACGGTGTAATGGTCCATTTTATTCCTCCTTTACAAAGTTTTCGGCACTTGGAAATAACCGCCATATTGCTCTGGGGCATTTGCCAACAGTGTTTCCCGGGGCACGGTTTTGGCGGCCACATCATCCCTAAAAACATTTTTGATGTCCAGCACAGTCACTAGGGCTTTAACACTTTCCGTATCTATGCTTTTCAGTATATCAAAACTCTCAGTCAAGATGTTTACCTGCGCCGAAAATGATTTTTTCTCGTCCTCTGTTAATGCAATTTTTGCCATATCGGCATAGTCCTCAATGCGCATCATTGTCGCTCTCTCCTATCTGATTTTAATATGCGCCTCGCGCAGTTGCAGCTCTGTAACGGGCCTTGGGGCACCCAGCAGCAAATCTTGTGCGTTGGCATTCATTGGAAACGCAACCACATCGCGGATGCTTTCTTGGCCCGTAAGCAGCATCACGATACGGTCCAGGCCCGGCGCCATGCCCGCATGAGGCGGAGCACCATAGTGAAATGCGTTAAACAGCGCGGAAAATTTTGCCTCGATGTCCTGCTGGGCATAGCCCGCAATTTCGAAGGCTTTTAGCATCACGTCGGGACGGTGGTTTCTGACGGCCCCCGACGAAAGCTCCACCCCATTGCAAACAATGTCGTATTGATAGGCCTTTATCTCCAGCGGATTCATGGTCTCAAGAGCCTGCATCTCGCCCTGAGGCATAGAAAATGGATTGTGGGTAAATTCAATGGCGCCTGTATCCTCATTTTCGGCATACATTGGAAAGTCGGTTACGAAACAGAAGGCAAACCTGTTGTGGTCAATTAAATCAAGGTTTTTGCCTAGCTGCGTGCGGATTTGCCCCGCCAGTTTATCCACCAGTTTAGGTGCGTCGCTGATAAAAAACAACGTGTCGTTTTCTTTTAGTCCTAGCATTGAGATTAGCGTCTGCTGCTTCTCCTCAGAAAGAAATTTCACAATAGGCCCTTTCAGCGCCATGCCTTCAAGTACCGAAATATAGCCCAGGCCTTGCATCCCAATTTCCTCGGTAGCAAAGGCCAACATCCTTTCAAAAAAGGATTTCGGCGCGTCTGCACAGTTTGGCGCAACAATGCCCCGCACGGGCTTTTTCCTGAAAGGCGCAAAATCCACATCAGTGAAAAAGTCGGTTAAATCGTTGATAATTAGGGGGTTGCGCAAATCCGGTTTATCTGTTCCATATTTTGCCATACATTCAGCAAAGGGTATGCGCACAAATGGGGCTGCACTTATTTCTTTGTCGGAAAAGGCCGAAAATGTGTCATACAGCACTTCTTCAGCCACGGCAAACACTTCCTCTTGGGTGGCAAAGGCCATCTCAAAGTCCAGCTGATAAAATTCTCCCGGCGAACGGTCCGCCCGAGAATCCTCATCGCGAAAACAGGGCGCAATTTGGAAATATCTATCAAAGCCGGACACCATCAACAGCTGCTTAAATATCTGCGGGGCCTGGGGCAGTGCGTAAAACATGCCGTGATGCTTTCGGCTGGGTACAAGGTAGTCTCTGGCACCCTCAGGCGACGACGAGGTCAAAATTGGCGTCTGAATCTCCATAAAGCCAAGGCTCTCCATTTTTGAGCGTAAAAACCGTGTGATAGCCGAGCGCATAACGATGTTTTGGTGCATGGCGGGGTTGCGCAAATCCAGAAAGCGGTATATCAGGCGCACTTCTTCGCGGGTCTTCATGGATTCTGCTATCTCAAAAGGCAGTTGCGAGACGGATTTGCCTAAGATGGTTAGGTCATCGACCTGAAGCTCGACTTCGCCGGTGGAAAGCCGCGGATTTATTGTGTCGCCATCCCTGGCGCGCAGCGTCCCCCGGGCGGATATCACATGCTCCTTGCCAACGCCCGCCATCAGGGCCTCATCGTTGATGACAATTTGCGTCACGCCATAATGGTCTCTTAGGTGGATGAATGTTACGCCGCCATGGTCGCGTATGGTTTCCACCCAGCCTGCCAGCCTCACCTGCTGCCCAATGTTGCCCTTCCTTAGTTCTTCGCAATTGTGTGTTCTGTACGGATTCATACAATCCCCTCCTTTAAGATGTGATTTGGGGACTGGTGCAATAAAAAGCCCCCAAAAACGATGTTTTTGAGGGACGAGATAATCTCCCGCGGTGCCACCCACATTGGCGCAAACGCGCCCACTTAATTAGCGTTGTATATTTTTACAGCAGAGCGTTGCTCGTTCTACTACTCCCTTAATCGGTGCTTTCAGCCTACGACACCGAATCTCTGTTATATCAATTTAACTTAAAAATCGCCTCAGTTCGCACGCGAATACATACTTGGTGCGTTGTCTGTATTCGCGCGCGACACGTCGGTGCTAGCACCGACAAGTTGTTTTTAAGTAAAATCGCTATAAGGTTTCCAAAAAGACGAGGTTTCTGCCAGATTGTTGATTCATTATTACGCCTTATTTTCCCCACCAAACAGCCGCGTTTTTTCGCGCACCGTCTCTTTTATGGCTTCCACACCGGGGGCTAAAAGCTTGCGTGGGTCGAAGCCCTTGCCTTCGAGATCTTTGCCGGCTTCGATATATTTACGTGTGGCGGCCGCAAAAACAAGTTGACACTCTGTGTTAACATTGATTTTGGAGACGCCAAGGGATATAGATTTTGCAATCATTTCTTCGGGGATGCCTGTACCGCCGTGCAAAACTAAAGGAATACCGCCTGTGGACTTGCTTATACTCTCAAGAGCATCAAAATCCAGTCCCTGCCAATTGTCGGGATATTTGCCATGAATATTGCCAATGCCCGCTGCCAAAAAGTCAATCCCTGTTTCGACCAGCATACGGCATTCGTTGGCGTCGGCAATTTCGCCGGCACCTACTACGCCATCTTCCTCGCCGCCAATAGAGCCAACTTCGGCCTCAACGGACACACCTTTTCCATGGGCCAGGGCCACAACTTCCCTTGTCTTTGCAAGGTTTTCGTCGATGGGATAATGGCTGCCGTCAAACATAACGCTGGTAAAGCCGGCCTCAATGCAGGCTACGCAGCCGTCATAAGAGCCATGGTCCAGATGCAGGGCCACGGGCACGGTTATTTTTAGCTCTTCGTCCATAGCGCGCACCATGGCCGCCACAGTTTTAAAGCCGCCCATATATTTGCCGGCCCCCTCAGAAACCCCTAAAATTACAGGGCTTTGCAGCTCTTGCGCTGCAAGTAGGACGGCCTTTGTCCATTCCAAATTATTGATATTAAACTGGCCCACGGCATATTGCCCAGCCCTAGCTTTTTTCAACATTTCCGCTGCGTTAACTAACATTAATTTTCCCCATTTCTTATGTGATTTTATATTATACATTAATTCTAATTTCCATGCACAATGATATTGACAATTTCGTGATAGCTGGCACCTTCAGGTATGGAGAACACCCCGGCTCTTATGGAATGCTCATAGCCATTGTTTATCAAAAATTCCAAAAAGTCCTCGGCGTTTTCCACCAGGCCGGACGCTTCAAAATACGGCGCAGCACGTGCAGCGGAAATGCCTGCGGAAATAGTCATTCGGATATATTCTCTCGGAGCAGGTGTTGGTGTAGGTTCGGGTTCCTCAATAAGTTCTTCAACAGGTTCTTCGTCTGCTATTGGCTCGTCTATGGTCTCATGGTCTGTTTGGTCATTCTGGGCGTTTATAGGCTCGACGTCAACAGGTGTCTCAATTTCCGCCGGAAAAACCATGCCAAATTCCCTTGCGCGGTCTATCACATAGTCATAATCTACCTCGCTTGGGACAATGTGGTAATGCTCTTCAAGCAAAGCAACCAATCTATTAGTTTCGCTTGTGTGGGCCGCCCTTTGCACTATGTAGGTACCAAAAGCAACAACAACCATAACCAAAATGCCAATGCCCACACCGAAAAACACGCTTCGTTTATGCATTTTTGCGCCGCCCTTCTATGTTAAGGATAAGGGTAACTTCGCCCTTACCCATCTCTAAGGCCTTGGCGATATCCTCGACGGTTTTGCCGCTTTTGCTTAGTTCTAAAACTTTAGTAAATTTTGGATTTATGTCAAGATTTTTAACAGAAGCATTTTTGTGATTGTGCGGAACAGGGGCGGCAGTTGGTTTTTCTTCTGGCCATTTTCCGTCACCAAGTAGCATTTGTTGCAAAGCCAGCTTGTTAAAATCGGAACTAGGACTTTGTTTTACCACCGGCGTGTCCGAAGATAGTGACTTTTGCTTCTCGTCCACAAGATTATACAGAAACAAAAGCTCTTGATATTTGCCGTCAAGCTCTTTAAACATATCTTTTGACATGCCGCCCAATAAATTTGCGGCTTCGTCATCTTCAAGCAGCGAAGCCTCAAGCCTGTCCACTTTTATCGGAAAGGAAATAGACCTCTCTGATTTCTTGGAGGCCACATTTCCGTTATCCTTGCGCGTCACAATGCCATAAATAATGAAAAACACGCCAATAAACAACATCAGGATAAGGATGTATATGACGAAAGAATCTGCTTGAAGCCAGTCCATAATAGCCCCACTTTATGTCAATTGCACTTGTTTATGCAAATAATACCGACTTATATTTGCCCAGGCGCGCCCTTAGTTTTAGCATAGTTTTGGAATGTATCTGCGACACTCTGGATTCTGAAACTTTCATAATTTTGCTTATTTCTTTCAGCGTCATCCTCTCAAAATAGTATAGCGTAGTGAGGATACGCTCTTTGTCTGTTAGGGTTTTTAGCGCGTCAACCAATATTTCTTTTAACTCTCTTTGTTCGTAAATTTTTTCGGGGGTTTGGGCGGTGTCATCGGCGGGTTCGTTGCCCGTGGCGTCGTTGCCGCCTTCCAGATAGTCGTCCAAAGATATCAGAGACATAAGAGAAGCCTTTTTTATCTCTTCTTCGACTTCGCCGGGAGCAATTTCCAGCTTTTGGGCCAATTCTTCATTGGTGGGTTCGCGCCCTAGGGTGCTTTCCAAATGCAGGAAGGCGTCGTCAAGCTTTTTGCTTTTATGACGCAGGGCCCGTGGCACCCAATCCAGCGTGCGCAGGCCATCCAAAATGGCACCGCGTATGCGAAGGCTGGCATAAGTTTCAAATTTCGCGCCTTTGGTGTGGTCAAATTTATTAATGGCATCAATAAGGCCAAATATTCCGTAAGAAACGAGGTCATCAAAATCTACAGCATTGCCCACATATATGCTCATCCTGCCCACAATAAACTTTATCATGGGGGAATAGTGGATAATTAGCTGTTCTCGCGCGGCTAAATTGCCGGTGGCTTTATATAATTCCCAGGTTTTTTCGATGTCGATAGCGCATCACTCCCTATATATGTAAGGAAGCAGCTTAGCTGTTAAAGATATTAGCTAAGCGGCGCACA
>Ga0123355_10006819_pt1 | contig 16992 bp, 7 predicted proteins | sample TergutEmb28metaG_3_FD_89872 | JGI IMG/M metagenome (GOLD analysis project Ga0123355, IMG submission 89872) | Embiratermes neotenicus P1 segment gut microbial communities from Petit-Saut dam, French Guiana - Emb289 P1 | ecosystem: Host-associated > Arthropoda: Insects > Digestive system > Gut ...
CGCTTCTTCGGTCTTCCAATTGTTCTCCTTCCTTGTGGTCTGTAGTGGTATGATTTCAAAGGGATTCGGTTTTGTGGCATTCTTTGCAAGTGTGAAAGCCAGTTCCGTCTGTATTCATCTAACCTGTCTAGTATGCCTGTAATCCGTAGTTCGCGGCGTATGTAGTCATTTGATTTGTGGTCATAAAGGGTTTAATGTTAGGTTTATCCATGGAGGCTTCTATTCATGTGGCATTATATGTTCAGTTCTGTGTAGTGGTGCAATAAACCGTGTACTTTAATGTAAAAATTACGGAATGGACAACTTTAAAAAAATGGATAGCTTCGTTCAGTTAACTATAATAGATAAACAAGTGAACGAATAAATAGATAAATATAGCGTCTGTATTTTTTCATACGCTTTCTACTACCTGCCGATCTGAATTCGCGAATTATTTTCATTTTCTGGGCACTAGGCGAAACCGAACACCGAAAATACCGTGCAGTAATGCATTAATCTGAAGCTTATGTAAGTGTACGTACTTAATAATTTTCACACCTCAAAGAAAATATGTTACGCCGTCCTTACTAACGTGAATGGAAGAATTCCTTGTTTATCATTTATGTAATGTTAACTAACAAAATGCACTCTTTAAATTAATGTTTCAATTCAATTCTCCTTGTCTTCTGCATGTTTCGAACAACTTATGTTCATCTTCAGGAAGACTGTATTGTACATGCAACCTTATACGATATGTTTTCCATGCGTTTGTGCAAGCATTCTACCAGGTTGAAGGATGTGCTCGATACATGTACAATGCATGTACAATGTAGTCTTCCAGAAGATGAACATAAGATGTTCGAAACATGTAGAAGACAAGAAGAATTGAATTAAAACATTAATTGAAAACATGCCATTTGTTGGTTAACATTAAATAACTGCATCACAATGCGCTGTACAAAAAACATAAATTTCGTTGTTTATCCTTAGGAAATATTCTGATCCGAGTATGTATATGGATTCCGATTGAGCTACCTCTCTGTACGTAAGAGATCTACAACAAGACGAAAACGTGAAGGAGATACGAAATTTGTTAATTCAAATGTATTCATAAGTAACTGTTTTGGAGACCTTTGACTTACCAATCTCGCAGTTGAGGCCTCTCCAGCCTGTGATGCATTCCTTGTCGCCTGCTTTATCACATCTGTAGTGTCCAAACTTGTCATCTCGTGGACGGCAGAACTTGGTGCAGGTCGAGTTGAAGTAATGCAGGTCACACTGGACCCGTACCCTATACGTGATGCGTGCCGTATTCCCGTTATAATTCAACGTGTGCCAATCCGCGCTCGGCAGAATTATACCGGAATATGTTGCTTCCTCGATGACACGGTTCGTCGCTGTGGGAAACACAAGCACAAAGAGGTTACAACTCCGTATAACGTTCAAAAAAAATTACCTTACAAAAAACTAATACAAATATTAATACTGATAATAATAAAGAAATATGATTAAGCAAGAAGCTGACAAGGTACTAATGTGTAGACATTACAATAGAAATTCAACGCGTGTGGAATGTGAAAACAAAAGTGATACCGGTAATAAGAGAGACAATTGGAACCATCTCAGTATCATTCAGACATTACCTGAGCAACATACCGGGAAAGCACAAAATCAAGAAACTACAAAACAAACTATACTGGGCACTGCACTCATACTGCGGAAAGTACTATTGTACAAGTACAAAACATAATTCACGTGCGAAATAGCATTACACGCAGAAAGAATTGTAAATACAGAACAATTGCAACACTATATACCCTAGAAACATGGTTCGTTTCAGTTATATGTTTGTAAATAAACTGCATATATGTGATAACAAATAAAATAATAAGAACAATAATAGTAATGTTTACTCAGTGCGTTGGAATAACTCAATCGCTAAAGTAAGTGGTCGAGGACTCAAATCATCGGAATTTATTTCGAGGCGCGTCTGAGTATATGTCGCTCCTCCACTACGTACAGGATGGCTCTGGGACACATTGACTGTAGCCGCAGCCTGGGCTGTTGAAGCTGCGGACTTTGTCCATTTCTTGCAAGATCTACCTTGCAAAGGCACAGTGGACAGACTAAAGTAGCGTGAAATGAAACAATATGCAGAAACAGAAACGCACATAAAATTAATGTATGATTTTATTCGCACAATTAATGTTATGCTATTCAAAAGGTAAAGGAAACTTTAGCAAGAAGAGAGCATATAACGCAACGAACTAGACACTGTGGGACGAAACAAGTTACTACACTTTGGTATAGAAACTCGGATGTAGTTGTCTATGCCCCCTATATGGCCTCGTATCATTGTACCGCAAGCTTCAATTGCCTTGGTTGTAGTTGTAACCATGGACTATATACTGCTCTGAGAACTTTATAGTCGCTCAGACGGTCAAAATATTCTTCTCATATTAGGGAGGTTGTGTTCACCGGTCGCTACACACAACCAGACGAGTTAATCCCGCTTGAAACTTCTCCTCTGCTCCCTCATGTACTTCCACGACGTGACATCTAACAGGGCAAACAATTTTTAATTTGTGTATTACTCGACACTTCAAAATATCAGCAGTTGATGCAGCGTCATTAACCCTCTACGTCCCTGACCACACTACGACGAATGTCAGAATACTATTTTCACTATATTACCACCTCAAGTTCAAGAAGACAGAAAAAAGACAATAAACTTGTCGCTATATCATATGTCAAAATTTTAAAAGTAAGAACGTGCAAAAAATTAATATTAGAACTAGTTTACCAAGTCAAGTTCGCTTGTCGGCTGATATACTGTTTTAATTAATCTTCTAACATTATTTTGGGCGCGTTCGCATAGTTGCGAAAAGTGCCTATTAGCTTTGTCACGTCGTCTGTCTGTGCCTCTTTTCTGCATATAACAACGTGGCTCTCAATGGACAGATATTCTTAAAATTTGATATTGGGGCTATTACGAAAACCTGTAGACAACCCACAGCTTTGGTTAAAATAGGACAAAAATATCGGGAACTTTACATGAAGACTTAAGTATGCCATAAGGGCGTTTATGTGTAACACTTGATATTATTATATTGTTGTCAGTGACACGTAGCTCAAAAATACAAACGGAACGCATCTTTATTCGTTTCTGTTACAACAATGTTTATTCGAACGGGCAGCAATGTTACCTTACATGCACACGTTATCATGTTATGTGAAGAATAAGAAACCAACTAGATGCCACTTATTATTTTATTGTACTTCTTATAGGCTCAACATATTTCGGGCACTATTATGCCGATCATCAGGAGCTCGCGACTATGGTGTTGATTACCATATTGATCGTTTCGTTCTTGGCTTGCTGTATGTTGGAGGTTAGGTGCTGTTAGGCTGGAGTAGTGTCCGGGTTGCAACCCGAACACTACTCCAGCCTAACAGCACCTAACCTCCAACATACAGCAAGCCAAGAACGAAACGATCAATATGGTAATCAACATCATAGTCGCGAGCCATCTAGTTGGTTTTTTTATTCTTCAGTTATCACAATGATGCACGGTCCAATAAACATAAGATCCTCTTATGTGTTGCTGTCAGTCTTATAAATTTTATCTATCAAATATTCCCCTTCTTTTTTTCCTTAAATTTATATGCGTTTAAGTTGAAAGCCTTGCACTACTAATTCGGCTCGGATTATGCAGTAATTTTATAATTTAGTCTATTTTCTTTAATCCTGTAATTGTCATCTTTCGTTCACATATACCCCGGCTGCTTGTGATAATTTTTGTTGCAGTGGAAGTTCACTACAAAGTTGCCTATTCTCGTTGACACTTGCATCTTATTTCCAAGTGATCAGAACAAGTGATAAATAACACCGGTTTAACTTGAACCTGTCAGTCAAGCCACTACTTATATTAAATTCAAAATACGTAGAAGCCGTGCCACTTATTTCGGTCTCTACAGTAGCTGATGCCCAACAGGTTTATTTTGATTGTGTGTCCTACCACCTGTCGGGGACTGCACTGACAGTTCCATTCATGAAAAGTGGGTTCAAATCTGCTGACCAATATTATACGTAGACTGAAATCTCCCTGAAACATTCCATTTCCGGAAGTGTAACTTCCTTTTGATTAACTTATTATATTTTTCAGTGACAATTTTCAATGCATGTCACCAGGAGATAGAAAAATATAACATACTTATAGATAAGAATAACCAAGCTTTCTTTCTACTAGCAATTAAGCGACATAGGTTTGGGTTCATTGAACTGACAACTAGCCTACTTTAAAGCTAAATGGAACTCTTTAGAGGCAATAACAAACCAAAATTTGGGTATTGGTCGAAATACAGCTGATAAGGGAAGACACTGAGTGAGCTGCACTGGATATTAATTGGCTAGCAACATGAACGGCAGAGAGTATGCCTTGAGAATATCACATTGCTCAGCTGGCCAAGAATTCTTCCGCCCGAACCTGTGACCTTCTAGCTTCTTAAGGCGTTGTTCGGGGCAGGCGAAAGCGCAGTTGGTCGAGGCACTGGGCTACAAGTCAGAAGGTCGCGGGTTCGATTTCCGATGGTGTCACTGGAATTTTTCATTGACATAAGTCTTTCAGCCGCACTGTGGCTATGGGGTCGACTCAGCCTCTGACAGAATTGAATACCACGGATATTACCTGGGTAGTAAAGGCGACCGGTGAATAGGATTGTCAAACGATTGTCTTGATTTCTGGGAGCCTCAACCTCCTGGAACCCTGTGGGTCCGTAACAAGCCTGTAAAGGGATTGCCTTATCTTCTAGCTTTACCATGCACGTCTATGTCTTTCAATTCTTCTCTTTCTTCAAAATGTTCTTACTAAAATTCTGCATGCATTCCTTATTACATTTTCCGTGGAGTGTATCAATTATGAAGCTCCATTATTTTCTCTCATTCACAATACATTAGGAATAAAAAATGTGGTAGCCGATCCCACTAACCGTGAGGTTTAATGCGTAGGCCTGCAGCCGCTTGATTGCTGGAATCATGATTTCGAATCCCGCTAACGGTATGGATGTTCGACTTTTGTCTTTGTTTTGTGTTGGTACGTAGCGGCCTCTGGGACTAGCTGATCATTCGATCAGAGGAGTTCTATCGGTTATGTGTGTGCGTGTGTGTGTGTGTGTGTGTGTGTGTGTGTTTGTATGTGCGTGTCTGTCTGCCTGTCTCTCTAATTGCGTGTGATCTAGAAACCTCAAAACGAGGCGGCCAAGACCCAAGTTGGCTTGTTGCGGCACTGAGAACAAATAATGTTGTAGTTTGTTAACGACGTAGGTTACTAAATCATATTTTAGAGAAATATATTTTATGAATGTGTAGCCCAATAAATTAAACAGAAAAAGAAAGCGTACTGAAGCTTCGGAAATACAGGTTTCGTCAATGTAGAATACACTGCAAAACGGTGGTTCATAGGCCAGAAGTAATGTAGTTTTGATCACAATGTTGGCAGAAGAGTGAAACAGATATGAAATTGTGCGGGTGGATGGAAAGATTGTCACAGATTGATAAGGTACATTTGTACTTGAAGGTAAATCGGGGAGAAGAGGTATAGTTTCATGTTTTCTTAACCCGGGCACGAGATGTAGGTATGTGGTCAGCTTAGTTCTTTGGCCGCTTTATCCCGTGAAAGAGACCGTGTCGACACCAATAACGATCTGGACGCTTGGGAGAAGAGAAAATTTCATTGTCTTGCCGGGAATCGAAGCATAATTCTCCGAAGGGTTTTTTTGTTAGAGATACAAGGCTCTACTTAACTTACAATGCTTGGATATAATGTATAATTATGTGGCAGTACGTTGTGAAAGCCTGACTAAATTGAGTTTAGTAGTCTACATGCAGTCCGGCGTTGAACCGGACGTCCTTGCCTACGGCGAGCATGACAATTCGCCACTAGATGGAGCAGAATTGTAAAGAAAGGAATCGAGGAAAAACTTAGGAATTGAAAAAATAAAGAAATGAAAAAGAAAGAGAAAAAGGAAGAAACAAAGGGAACTCTTGAAAGTGGTCATAAAAATGATAAGAAATAACTTAGGTGAAATGAGAGCTTATATGGAAACATAGTGCTGTGGTGGAAAGAAGAGACTAAAGCACAATGACTTTAAAGGGGAAATAATGTGGGAATAAACAGAATAGTGAGAATAAATTGAAAAGAAAAGTGAAGAGAGGAAAGCGAAGAGAGAATTAAGGACAATGGTAAGAATAGAAACAGCTTATACGGTACGTTGAAGAACACCATAAAGTCATACATTTTCATCTTGACTTAATTTCTATAGAAATACTCTTTTGAAGTAGCTAAACAAAGACTTTCACAGCTCCTTTTATAGTTTCTGAATTAGAAAATTTTATTACTACTCTTAAAATTTATTTTATTGGTGCAGAACAATTCTTTTGAAGAATTAGTTCGTACAGAATATAAATTACCAATCTTTCAAATAGCATAATAAGCTATTATGATAATTGTGTCTTTATTACTGTTGCTCTATAGACTCTGAATTTCATGCTTCTCCTTTTATATCCCTCGGGTTTCAAGAGGTGTGCTGTGACCATCTCCACTAACCCAGAATCGAAGCCACATCTTTCTAAATATCCTCTCTCACTGCAGTTCGCCCCATAATTACACGTAACCACGACAAAATTAGTCATAAAAAAAACATGTTTTATACGTACAAAACTTTGGAAATTTCTGCCAGACAATGCAACAAATGATTCGTAATTTGGGAACAGATATTAGCTTAGAATAGAAATAAATATTTCACTTCATAAAGAAATATATGTTTACCGTCAAAACAACTTTTTGTTAATTTTTACGTTTTGTTGAACGTGCATCCTAATAAAATGAGAGTCTTTTTTTACCAACTTTATGCAAAAATTCTCTATTTTAATACATTTATTATATTCCTCTACATGTTTCGAGCACTATTGTGCTCATCTTCAGGAGGACAATTGTATTAACACAGCATCTGATATCGTTACTCTTTTTGGGTGACTGTTCAGTACACAGGTTACAAGAGTCCTCTCGTAACCTGTGTACTGAACAGTCACCCAACGAGAATGACGATACCAAATACTGTGTTAATACAATTTTCATTCTGAAGATGAGCACAATAGTACTCGAAACATACAGAGGAATGTAATAAATGTATTAAAATAAAGAATTTGTGCATCAGGTTGGTAAAAAAACTTTTATTGATGTTCTTATTAATTACTCAGTGTCAATAGGCAACATGTTGCAAGTTGTCATGGTCCTCTTCAGGCCATATAATATGATAAAAGAATAAATATTGTAACTAAATTATGTGGTAATAGACTGAGACCTCATTCTCATACACAGTTTGTACAGTACATATCTTCGGTCATTTTATTAGTACTAAGAAGAAAGACTGTTAATAAAATGTGACATGTTAGTTGTAATGCTAAAATCTGTATCAGTATTAAGGAGCTTGGTGATGGCGGTGACCGCGCGGTCTAAGGCGTAAATGTGACCGTTCGGTTGCTAGTGTCGCGGGTCCGAATCCCACTGATGGCATGGATGTTCGTGCCTTTTGAGTTTTTTGTGTAGGTAGAGGCCTCTGCGGCGAGACGATCATTCGTTCAGAGGATTTCTACAGATTGTATATATCTAATTGCTTGTGTTCTGGAAATATCAACAATGAGGTTGCATAAGTCTGAGTTACGTTTTTGCGCCACTGTGAAAGAAAATTACGGAGCTTCAAATTAATATAGTATTTCCTGGAGAATTCCTGTAGTTCTTGGTGAAGTGTGTTGCGAGAATGTGGAAATTATTTTTCTTTTTGAAAGATCTTGTAATTTCTCATTTGCCCTTCTTCCACTACATCAGTTCTTTATTTCATCTCTCTGCCTGTCTAAATTTTCTAGGCCGATAGTTTTCTTCAGTACTGAAATTTCTGTAGCCATTTTGATCAAACACTATTATCATAGCCTTTAAGGCAAAATGTTGCGATATGTTTTTTTCAAGTTTCGTACAAAATTACTGACAAGTTGCAGGATAAGATATGTTTTGGGGAGGATTATTAAAACAGATCGTAGGAGAATGGGGTATATAAAGTGAGATTGATTCCTGTTGCCCAACGTAATGTCGAAAAATGGACATTTTGCGCTAAAGATGACGAACTTTAGGATTCTGCGAAATAGCAGAAAGTTAGTGTAGTTGCATACGAATAAACAGTTCGGGGAAGAACATGAAGTTCAAACTGCAAGGGAATATTTTTGAAAGGAGGGAAAGCTGTACTTTGTGAGTACGTCTGAATGGTACAGACTTCAATGAAGAGCATAATCTCAAAAACGTGAACTTCACTGATGGAATGTAGACTTCCTTAGAGAGAGACACACCACACTCAGTGGCTGGCGGCTTACCACTTGAAACAGAACAATAAAACGTCTCAAATTATTTTACATGAATCAACTAAAACGCTGTGAACCATTGAATACATCCAGCAGTCAATAACAGTTCTGAAGAATAAAGAGCTGTTGTCATATTGCACATAGTCATCATAGAAAATGACGCTTTCCTTCTTGTGTAATAGGCTGCCTTTGTCTGTAGACACATCGCGAAGCATCTGAAAATTACCGCGCCTGAAATAATAAAGTTTCGACAACTTTTGGAGATTTACCACGAAACTACAGATGACCATAACTAGATATTATTTTGAACATTAATTCAACAGGTAAATTGAAGAGCCTTCGAGTTAAAGCGGCTTTCCAACCTTTGAGTTGTGAAAGTTAGAGATGTTTACTGGCTATTGAACAATTTGGAATACATTGTCGAAATGTGCTATTGTAAATTAATGAGCATAAACAAAAAACTTTTCTTCGAAATCTGTAGGCTCAGATACGATTATTGTTTTAAGTCCAGTTCTCACCCATATTCCTGATAACTATCTAAATTCGGTACGAAGGAACAGGCACAAACTATTGCAGCGCTGTGATGACTATGATTCAGAACATATGATCCAGTAGGAGAAATACATAACTTCCCAATGTCATTAGTGTCATGCAATGACGTCGGCTATTACGTCAATGAAAGTACATATTTCTCCTATAATAATGACAATGTGCACCCTTTGTTTATCGTTGCTGTCAGGGAAAAGATCGTTTTATAATCCTAACCCATATTTTTAGTTTTTGATCACAGTAAGCCTCCAGATACAACGTAAAATAAAAGGTAAAGTTTTCCTTGTCCACGTCATGAAGGCGTACAGGGCGAGTAGAGGTACAGCTCCACTCATTCTTAACTATGGCTCTAGATGGAAACGAATGCGTGACTACATGCTCCGGCCACTTGAGCCTCGGTACACATTACTTTTAGAGCTGGGAGGGAGGGGGAAGGAGCAAAGCCAGTCAGGACGTTTAGGAAAACAGAAAAGATTCTCCCAAATGTCGGGATTTGAACCCCGGACAGTCGAGCCCCTAGCGCAGTTCCTACACCGCCTGCGCTACCTCCGGCACCCTGTAACGTGTTCACTAATTTAGTAACTGCCGATGTATGATGTTGGACTCAGCAGAATTTGGAGTTCAAGACTGAAATTTCGGAATATTTGAAATGAATAACTTAGATGATATTCTTAGATGACAAGAAGTAATTTTTACGTTTTGCTGACCGTGCATCCTGATATTCTTTTTTTTACAAAGTTGATGCAGAAGTTCTTTATTTTAATACATTTATTACATTCCTCTACATGTTTCGAGCACTATTGTGCTCATCTTCAGGAGGACAATTGTATTAACACAGCCTCTGGCACCGTCACTCTCTTTGGGTGACAGTTCAGTACACAGACTACGAGAGGACGTGAGTTAATATACTTGTCCTCCTGAAGACGAACACAATAGTGTCCGAAACACGTAGAGGAATGTAATAAATGTATTAAAATAAATAATTTGTGCATCAAGTTGGTAAAAAAAGAATAACATGACAGGAAGTAAGTTTCTTCACACCTAAGAACCTCGCTGCGGTGACTGTGCTGACTGCGATATTCGAATAGAAACGTACAGACGTTTCGGGACATCCTGCTCTGTTCATCATTTACCCTGACGATAAGATGAAACAGATTCCTCTAAATCGTTGGTAGACCCTACTAAACTGTATGGCGCACATCACAGAAGACAACAATATTAGTATATTGACTGTATAATTCAATCCGTGAGTTCGGGGCTGTTTCTTCAAACGTCTATTGCAAGTTCAAGAACATTACTAAATTCTGTAAAAACGCCATTACACTGAAGAATATTCGAACTCCATATTTTTTTATGTATCTACTGTAATAATATCACCAAGTCTGTTATGCAAATTTCTATTATGAAAATGCCAGTTTTGCCCTACCAGCTTAGCCCCTTAAAATTATATGTAGTATTAGAAGTTCGAAAATTATTATACTTAAATAATACGGCGTTGACGCGACATGTGTTTGCAAATTTCGACGACTAACGATCTGTACATCGGTCTAAGGCGTGGGTCTGCGGCCCCTCGATTGCTGGGATTGTGTGTGCGAATCGCACCTGGGTCATTATTGTGTGTGTCTTGTGACTGTTGAGTGTTGTGAAGTGCAGGCATCTGCGTCGGACTGACCAGTAGTCCAGCGCAGTCCTACCGATCGTTGTTTATCTAATTCAATGTGATCGTGAACCCTCGATAATGAGAAGGACCTGACCAATTAGGGGCTGTTGCGCCATGGAAAAAAAAAGCAAGACTTTAAAATTCCGGACAGTATTTGCTTTCATAATAAATAAATATTTAACAGAAATGACATCATTAGCCATATACTGTCTACAAGTCTAAAACTTTTTGGAACTGTTTTGTGTTAAAGACGTAGATCAATATAATAAAGAGAATTTCTCGACAGAACGACCTATTGCATAAGAGCCTAAAAACCAACGAAGAACAGCAAGCATTTGTAGACAATACTAAAGCCGGAAGTGTTGAAATAAAATCCAAGTAACTGTACAATAGAAAACTCAAGCTCAAGAAAATAATAGTAATAATATTGATAATAGAATTAATATTATTGCTGGGGTATCAGACGAATGCAAAAAAAAAAAACCAACAAAGCCCCCATATTTTTAAAGATTATGGTACCCTGGTTTGTGACAGCTTCTAGTGTGACAAACAGTGTCACAGCGTTGTAGAGGACTGCTACCTTCATTTCCAGAGTAGAAGATTTAGGCAAAAGTTTCTTCCAAAACCTTTTCATACTACTAGACATTGGTGGCGTATCGTAGACAATCACAATCTTGATGCTTACCTCCGTAACAAACCATGACCCAAATATTTGTGATAAATTAAGTGCAAAAAACAATGATGAATTATCAGCATCAATATCCTGTAGGGCTGTCCTGTAGGGCTGTAAAACGGCTGTCGCATCTCAATCACAGTCAATTAAAATGATAAAATGTTTGCTTGCTGAATCTGAAGCATAGCCCTACAGAAGCCGACTATCGCACCGTTAGCCTAGAAACCTCCATCTTTTAGGGGCCCAAAATTCGTTATGGTGTTTAAAAACAGCCAGCTACCGGACCCTATCCTGAGTCGTTCGAATTCACTCTCCATTCTCACGTCTCACATTTTCGTGAAAACTTTAAACATTATTTCGTCATCTGTGACTACGTTTACTATGTAGGGCCTTCCCTTTCTTGGTACCTCTATACCGAACTACATGAAATTACTTCCCAAACAACTATAATTTATCATTTACTCTTGTGGAAAATTCAAATCTTGTGACCTTAAATCGTGTTCTTCTGTAGGGCAAGATACCAAGTCTCAAATCAGTATAAAATAAAACGTTAACAAGAAAAGCGGATATTCATAACACTGATTGTAATGCGCGTCCATAAAATCTGGAAACAAAAGTAACTTTCCCAGTTTTTGTGTAGTTATAATTGTTTAAAATGTGCTGCTATCAATAAGAATTATCAACTACACACATATGTCACTCTTAAAATAATTTTATGAGCTATTTTGTATCGAACCATAATTTTACCTCTAACAAAGCTGAAGATCAAAGAGCATTTTCGATTCCCATACCCTTCCATACTTTTGGCCACCTTGTACTAGGTACCAAACTTACCGCTCAAAATAGTCCGTACAAGTTCAGTATCACCAGTATCTTGCAGACGACACAACGGAAGTGTAACTGTTAGATATGAGGACCACAGTCCCTGTTACACCATGCACAACGGACAGACACTGTCTTATTGTATGTGCTAATGAAGGCTTAAACAAGTGAATAGCGTCTCCTCGTTGAGGTTAACGCATGAGGAAGAATTAACTTACCCGGTACGGTGTAGTTGTCATGGTCCACGGCCTGCAGGATGAGCGTGAAGGATCTCTGTAAAGAGAAACAAAGCATCAGTCAGGCGGGATGCTAACTACCAACTCAAACACCCCCGGCCGGCAGGACGATGGAATTTCAAAGGAAAACGTGAGCAACTGGGCAGAGTGGACTCCATAACCAATGATCATATTTATCACGGATAGGATGCCGAACAAATGTAATCTAACGGAGTTCACCAGTACGCTCTTACGAATATACCAAATGATCCTTTTTGTAATTTTATCTTATCCTTGACCCTTGAACATCAAAAAGAGTTGCCACTTTAGTCTAAAGCTTAATTTCAAGTTCATAAATTTCTTTGTGCAGTAAAGGTATTAAAAATAGAGATACGAGAAGGGGCGTTGGTTAAGAACATCGTAAAGTAATTTATTTCGTGAGGCCTTAATATTTAAAAACCGTTATTGCTGGTTTATAACAAGAAATACATCAAGAGTCCTTGCAATAAACAGTAGGAGGATGAATCTCATCGTTGCTCCGTGTATTTCGTAAAATCACTTCAACTATTACCCAACAAATGCATGCGACGCACACCTAGCCAACTACACTCTCTACAATAGATTCCTACACAATATGATACGCTGCCACAACACCTTGTTTACAAAAACGAACTAAATCGTGAATATGTAATAACTTTAGGAAGGAACGACGAAACTCCCTGGTGATGATCTGAAAAGATCGAAACATGTCGGAATGGTTTTAAGTGTTTTAAAGTGTTTTAAGTGAAAGTTATATAGGTGCATTTGTTGGTTAATAGTTGAAGTGAAGTAGGAGTACGGGTTTAATTGAATTTTCAAGACTGACGGGAAAACAGAAAATAAATAGGGATTTCTGAATATTTTCAGGCACTGCCCTATCGTCTTTCTGGTAAATTTAGGCTGAAGCCATGGTGTAAACACTGGAATTCTTCGAAATTATAAGTAAAATTCCTTTTTAACAGTTCACAGAGGACGTTACATTCTTCCGTTATAAAAGACAAACCGGGTAACGCGGTGTTGGGGTAATAATGGAAATTTATGGTGAGAATAAGACGGAAGTACACAGAGTGAGTGACGAAAAAATTTGGCTTTCATGAAGAAATACCGATTATTTCGTCTACGGTCCTTCTTTTCTGAATACTGAACCATATCGTAGTAGTTTATTATTGAGTTTGCCTCCAATTGCTTGTTCTTCAAGAATATTAAATACATATTTTAACTCTATGATCCCCAATTTCTATCCTGCGATATCTCGAAGGTATGATCCATTACTTTCATTCACTGTTAAAAATTATTTTTTTTTAGGTTCTTGAAAAATTTGTGCTAAATTTTGTAGTAAATTATAAATCATATGAAAAACATTTTACGGCATTCTTTCCTGACTAACTAACTAGCTACCAGTTTCTCAAGACCTGCATGTAGTTCTTTTTTCTCTTTTTGGTGTGCGACAAAAATTGATAAAAGACACCAAATTATTTATTTTAAGGTTATTTCTGGAACGAGGATTGGAAGAAATTTTTTTGGGGGGGAAAAGAAATATTATATATATGCTATGAACTTAACATTTTTATGGCATGTGATACAGTTTCTCGGTTACCATGTCGCCTCCTGTTATCTTGTTCCACATTTCAAGCAGCAAAGAACATCACAATTTTGTGATTATTGGCGGGAAGGACATTGTGTCCCGTTCTTTGCTTTTAGTGTATATTTCACCAATAAGAGGTGCGAATTCCTATTACAAATACTTTCTGAACCAACAGTCTGGCAGCAGAAACAGGAATCTCCTCACCATTAACACACCAGCCCAGCTACTGAAGCCATCTTGAGCCAGTTCAATCCAACCCAGATCATACCGTCGCAACGTATTAAAAATATTCCCATTTTGTCTATTATCTTAGATATTCAATTTCTGCACTTGCAGTGTCAGAGATCAACACCACAGGTACCGAAGTGTGCTACAGACCATGAACCTGAGGCACTTCCATTCGCTTCCTAACTTCACAGCCTATCATCCAAAACCTGTCTTAGAGTTATCCACCTGGCCCTTGGTAGTTCTGAAAGTGATTCCCCGCAGTAATCTGTCTGCATTTTCTCCCTCCCCCATCCTACCTACATACCGAAACTAACTCAACCTCCTTAATTCTAGTTCCCTAACAAACTTCCTCACCCGCCAAAAACTTTTTCCCTAAACTGTACCATATTTGCTAATGCATTCAATGGGGTTTCTTTCGACCTTACTCTAGGTTTACTGTCTGACAGCCTTAACTGGCATGTAATACGATTGAGTTAAGATGTGATGCCGTGTAGTCTGGTACAGAGCTACAAAGAGGAATTGTAGAAACTTGCTACCTACGTCTTCAATGTAGAAGAAAGGCTACCTCTACGGCAGTGGTTATATCCTGACGGTGCTCGAAGCACGCTTAGGATCGTCATGTTTTCCCGTCAAATCTATAATTACAATAAAGAACCAATATTTATAAGCAAACATTTATTTTTAAATACTGCTATTTATTGCACAAAAACATGACATCTTAAAGCAGACACATGAAGAAGTTTAGAAACAAATATTGAATTTTGGTATCTTCATCCCTTTGTGTTTTGTAAACAATGTCGTGGAGGCTGAAGGGGGGGGGGGGCCTCAGTATTCTTTTCCATTCACGTTATTGTAAAAACTAATTGACAATAGCCAAAAACTGCGGAAACGTATAGTAGTAGAAGACAACTGAATGTATAATATTCTAAAATGTTGTGTTCGCACAGCCAGTAAGTATAGACGTTAACAAATACCAACTTAGAAATGTTAAACATATGCAGTAGTCTCGAAACTTTACAAAATGTTGAACCCACAGCTTACCAAAGACTTCATCGACCCTCCTTTCCCCTTTCGTACCTTCGTTTCTGTGTGCGTGTGTATAAGAAACTCACTCATCAGTTTTTTTCTCCTTTTTAAAAAAGTTTATATTTCGTATTTCATGTAATGGTCCTTCTATGCCACTACACTTAACATGCACAAAACCTGTTCTACTGAAATGTCCATAACTCTATACCAGACTTCACGGTGCCACATAACATAAGACAGCAGTCTTCTTGACACTGCGTCTGTTGCTTTTTATTCGTATTTTGTGTTTGATGCAAAACAGTAGTTTGAAAGACGATTGAGCTTGGATAGAGAACAACGCCAGGGCCGTTTGACAAGTGTAATAACGTGTGTCAGGTTTTAAATGTCACTGTAACAACTGAAGAACAAGATGCTCCTCCCGAGAGCCGCGTGTCGAAGTGCTGTTAGAGCAGATGGGCAACAAATGAGAGCTTCATTTTATGACTTGGAATCTGTACAGTGTACTCTGTTGCCCAGTAGCTGAATGTCGCCCAGTAGCTAAAGAATCAGAACGGTTCACTGTTTCACGGAAAGAAGGACTTGAAGTACTTCGTAATGTCAGATTGTAAAGCGGAGTCCCCCCAAACTTCTGACGGGTGAAAATACTATTTCTTTCTCCATTAATACTATTACTACTTCTACCACTACCACTACTACTAGTGTTAGTACTACTTAACACTAATACGTGTGTCTACTACTACTACTACTACTACTTACTTACTTACTTACTCCATGGTGCAGAGTCCTTCTTGAGAAGTTAACTGGTCTGCAGCTCTAGACAAGAAACTCCCCGCATTTCACGGAACCCGAATGCTCATTACCGCACTCACAAGCGTCCGCCACCTGTCTCTATCCTGGGCCAGTCCAATCCAGTCCATATACTCACATCCCACCTCCTGGAGATCAATCCTAATATTATCCACCCATCTACGCCTAGGTCTCCCCAGTGGTCTCTTTTCCTCCGGTTTCCCCACCAAGACCCTATACACCCCCTCTCCTCACCCATACGTGCCACATGCCCAGCCCATCTCATGCTTCTCGATTTTATCACCCGCACAATATTGGGTGAGGAGTACAAATCGTTTAGCTCCTCTTTATGCAATCTCCTCCATTCCCCCGTTATATCGTCCTTCCTAGGTCCTACTAATACTACTACTACTACTACTACTACTAATAATAATAATAATAGTGTAATTACTCTTACCTCTCTTGCTGCTGATTCTGCTAGTATTACTACACTTATGCTACTGCTATTATTATTAAAATATGTAAACGCCGTTATAATTCAACGGTGTAAGAGCATAGCATAAAAACTTATCCCTGTATTTTTCTGTAAGTATTCTTGCAGTAGTGAGATTTAAAGTGAAATAAAATTCTGTGCTTTTACCCAACAAAGATATCAGTAATTCTGTAAACACTAAACATATTTTAATAACGCGCACTTTACCTTGGGTATAAAAAGTCTATCCGCGCAGAAACATGTCTCGGATTTGCTACTTATGTCCATGTGCTTCCTCCTGGAACACATCCAGGAGCATACAAACTTTGTTGACCATTTGAAAACAAATGTAACAAGACATTCAATTGCCACCGAGCCTACTTTATTATCTCAAAAAGAATAGTTCTACATATCACTTTAATTATCAACCAACAAGTACATTTACTTAAAATTTCACATTAAAACACTTAAAATCGCTCCGACATGTTTCGATCCTAAGATCATCCTCAGGGAGCTACGTTGTTCCTTGCTAAAGTCATTTTAAAAAC
>Ga0123355_10006820_pt1 | contig 16991 bp, 13 predicted proteins | sample TergutEmb28metaG_3_FD_89872 | JGI IMG/M metagenome (GOLD analysis project Ga0123355, IMG submission 89872) | Embiratermes neotenicus P1 segment gut microbial communities from Petit-Saut dam, French Guiana - Emb289 P1 | ecosystem: Host-associated > Arthropoda: Insects > Digestive system > Gut ...
CAATGCATTGGGATGTTTATTCCAATATGCTTGAAGAAGCGGCTGAAACTGGCGAGGATTTGCCATCAATGGTTTATTGCCGACGAGAAAATATTGAGAACACCACCAAAAATAGCAGAAGAACAGTTCGCTCCGCCGAAGAATGGCGAGAGCATCAAGCAGATTGTTTCGCCGCCGCTATTGCTATGCCAAACGCAACATTCAAACCTTTTGTAAATAGTCTGCTGCGTGAAAATGGTTACTATAAAGGTGCAATCACCATTGGTAGAGATAGTGATTTAGACATTTTAGCAGATGATATTCTTCCTTATGCTGTATCAGAGGTATATGGTGTTTCAAAACGTGCCGCACGTATCAAGTTGCGAAAGATGGGGTTCGTAATAAGCAGTAATAAATAATTGGGTCGCTGACAAAGCATCATTATGCAAATAACAGCGACTAATTTCCACTGCACGACTTCACTAATTAGTGAAGTTTGCGCAAACATATATAAGCACAATAACCCAAAATCAAAGGAGAGGATAACAATATGATTGTAGTACATGAAAGCAAACAGGCTTATGAATTAAGCAAGCCCATCATATGTAAGAAATGTGACCGTGGAAAGCTGGGGAGTATATCAGTAAGCAGTGTAGCAATGTTGTCTAAGCGAGGCAAACCACCCACAGACAAATCCGGTGACTATCTTCAAGTGAAGTGCCCTACATGCAGATCCTTTTGGGTATTAACAATGGAAAGCAGTAAGACCGAAGCAAGCCGTTATTGCGGCTGACAACTAAAAACTGAATATAACAGGGTACTGAGATAAATACCCGATGAGGGTTGAGCCTGCGGGCAATATGACCACATCTTTCTTGCACATACACCACCCGCCGGACAGAATCGTAAAATCGGTCTAGCAAGCCGGGGTACATCCACCGCTCATAGTAGTAGTGGTATGAGAGTTAGGAGCATGGCAGATAGCTTTTGAAGCTATCTTGCCATGCTCTTTTTTTGTCTCCGTTTCAGCTTCGAAAGCAGAAACGGAGAATTCATGAAAAAACCAATATTAACGCTGTACCGATGCCGTTCGCCACCACCTTCATTCGATTTTAAGCAATTTCAAAAAATCGAATGGAGGATATGTAATGAATAACTATACCAATAGTGACTATGCGCTGAACAAATATAGCGAAGGGATTGTATACCGCTTCGCAGATAAAATCGTGGAAATTACAATTGCGGACTATCTTGCGGAAAATCCTGATAAGACAGATGTTGACTTTTTGGACCTCAAGAAAATTTCTGACACTGACTACCACGATGAGGTTAAAGCTACCTACCGTCATACGTGGAAAGATATGCCCGATGCAGATGCTGATGATTCGTTATTTTACGTTGAAACTTCGGCAGAGGAAACATACTTCGGTGCAATCGAAATTCGAGAGCAAGATAGCTGGTATCAAGAACAGGTTGATATCGTTCTTCGCGCCTTGGGCAAACTCACGGCGGTTCAGCGAAGAAGGTATCTAATGTATCACATGGATGGACTTAAAACCCGCCAAATTGCTGAGATTGAGGGGTGTAAACATCAATCAATTGTAGAGTGTCTGGCTGGTGCTGATAAAAAAATTAAAAAAGTTTTGGCGAAAGGCTAAAAAATACCCTGCCAAAACTACCTATTTTTCACACTGGTTGAGAGGACAAGTATTTTCCACTCACCGTTCTTTGACAAATACGGCAATACACCATCGCCGTCATATCGGAACATCAGGTACAGTAACCGCCATTTTGTATGCGATGACCAGCACCTAAACTATGAAGCACAGTAGCAAATTCATGTGAGTTTAAGTGACGTGCGAGCATCCCATCATCTACCGCTAACGAGCGGCAAGGTCGGGCAAATAAACAAAGTGCTGGTGATAATGGTACTCCCCTAAGAGAACTAGGGCCTAATAGTGCGGAGGCACGGCTAGGGAAAGTGTTGTGCAGGTTGGGATATACCTGTGGGAACTTTCGTGCGTGAGTGAAATCATGGCTTGATGTTTGCCCCTGTGTTCGGGGCTCAGAGGACAAACAGAACACAAATCTAAATGCTATACAAACAACGAACTTTCTACTGTCTTAACTATTTAGAAATTCTTAGTCAAGGCGGTTGTGATACTACGGATAAGTCAGCTAGCTGCCGATTTATCCGTAGGACAGAGCCGCCTAGCTCTAGGTTGATGGGTTGCCTAAAAGAACCCAAATCTACTATATATAAAGGATATGATTCTATGAGCGTAAAAAGCGAACGTGAAATTTCCAGAACCATACCCCCCGAAATACAACTAACGACTTCTGACAACACTATTCCGCTTCTGACGGCATATGGCTGTGTGCTTATGGAGCGTGACACAGGTAAAAGTTACATCTACACGGCCATCAATCTACAAAGCGGTAAGCGTGAAGTAATTGCCCGCCGACCAACACCGCTCACTACCAGAGGTGTAGATGCTATGGTCGAAAAAATTCGTCTGTCAAGCGTTGCAGGTGCGGGCGTACTTGAAGCAGACAGATACTTTGGCGATCAACTGCCTATTGAAAACTGCCGGGATATTATGCAAGTGGTTTTCCATGAGATATTACCTGTGTTTGGCTTTACTGAACGCAAGGAACAGATTTCTCTGGCATTTCATATTTTAGAGGCCATCAACCGCCGTGCCGTATCTCTGGCGGAAGCGGAAGTTGGCACAGGCAAAAGCTTTGGCTATTTAATCCCTGCCATAATTGCTAAACGTGCAAGGCTCAACAGCTACTGGAATATGAGTTTCTACACAGGTACGCCGTACATCGAAATGATGAACATGCCTATTGTGGTTGCAACATCCAGTATCGCTCTACAAAAAGCCCTTATTTCAGAAGTAATTCCAAAGTTATCAGATATATTGGTTGAAGCTGGGGTTATCAAAACGCCCATTGTATCGGCATTGCGTAAGGGGCGGGAGCATTATTTATGTCATCAGAAGTTGATAGCGCATATCCCATTCGTTCGTGACGAGGATGTGAAGGAAATTCTTCTCAGTCTGTTAAAGCCTGCGACAACAATCGACCTTGCAGAGATAGATGGGCTTACTGCATACATCAAACGCAAAATTTCAGTAGGAGATCGTTGTAGCAAAACTTGCCCCAACCGTGAAAACTGTGTATATCTGCGTTTCCGTGGACAGTTAGAATCTTCGGAAATTGATATACAGGTGTGTAATCATAATTACTTGCTGGCAGATACGTTGCGCCGTGCAGAAGGTTCACGTCCGCTTATTCCAAACTACCAAATGATTATTATTGATGAAGCACATAAATTCCTTGGGGCAGCACGATCTATGTATGGCTCAGAATTATCCATCGCTACAATCCTTGAAGTCTGCGACATGACGCAGACAATTAGACTTAGGAATGAAACAGCTAGGAATGAAGTATTGCGTTTGCTGAAGTTGCTTGCAGAGCAATCCTGCCGTATGTTCCGCAAGCTGGAAGATTCGGTTTTAGAAGAAAGTATTGATGATGAAGCTACACGGTTTACCGCCAGTTTGGATAGTAATAGACTACGCAATTTGCGGAATATTCATAATGTGGCAGAATCATTGATTACCATGCTGTTAGCCGAACCGATTACAGGAAATGGTTCTGGGCGCAGGGCGCAAGTGCTGAGGGAACTTCGTCAAATGGTTAAGGACACGGCTATTTTACTGCAACACCATGAGTTGATTGCATGGGTCGAAATTGACGGCAAGGATTGTAAGTTGTGTGCCATACCTGTAAATCTTAATAGCAGGTTGTATAATGACTTATGGAACAAAGGCATACCAACCATACTTACATCAGGAACACTTTCAGCCAACAGCGATTTTACCCATATCAAACGTGCTTTAGGAATAGATAATCTTGCACCGCACAGGATTATGGAAACCAGTAAATCGTCACCGTTCAATTATAAGGAAAACGCACTCATCTATATCAGCGAAAATGTGCCGTTTCCCGACCAACGAGACAATAACTATATTTTTGCTGTAGCAAATGAAATCGAGCAACTTATCTACGCTTCCCACGGTCACGCTGCTGTGTTGTTTACAAGCTATAAAGTAATGGATAAAGTTTGCGAACATTTATCAGGTCGTAGCATACCATTTCCAATGTTCCGCTTGGAAAAAGGCGATATCAAAGTCATAGACCGCTTCAAAGAAAGTGGTAATGGCGTATTATTTGCGGCAGGTGCGCTCTGGGAGGGCATAGACATACCTGGTGATGCTTTATCATTGGTTATAATAGTCAAGCTGCCATTCCCAGTACCAGATCCCATCAGCGATTACGAGCAAACTCTATATAACAGCCCACTTGAATATAAAACACAAGTTATGCTTCCTGAAACTGGCGTAAAAGCCAAGCAGGGACAAGGCCGGGGACATCGCACAGAAGATGATACTGCCGTGATTGCCTATTTAGACAGCCGCTTGAGAAAGGGCGGGTTATATCTTCTATACTTTGCAAACGAGGTGTTCCTGGATTGTCACATCACCAGTGACATTGATTATGTAACTGAGTTTTATGTAGCTAAAAAGTCGATAGAGTATTTCGAGCAGTTTAAACAGACTGCTTCATAAATATAACAGAATAGCAACAGACCAGAACCTCGCAGCTAAAATCATAGTGCGGGGTTCTGCTTTTGCTAAACATCCGTCCTTGTCCCAAGTTGGGACTACCTTTTCTATATTATAAACATACCATGTTTTTGAAATATGTAAGCAATGTAAATATCGGAGGTGTTGATATTATGCAATCAGTTATAGACTCGCCACTTGAATATACAAATTATGAAATCGAAACGCTTGCGGATATCCGTGATGTTAAAATAGATACCAACTTACCACTGCAAGAACGGATGCAGTCATATATCCAACAAATAAAAAACCCTTACTTATATAAATGCGGTGATATAACCGTGAGAGTTTCTTTTTCAGATACAGATGCAACCTTGGAAAATAGGATTAAGCAGCTATTGATGGCTCCATGTACTTCATGATGCATATTTTTATGTTTAATTACTCACTGCCCGCACAAAGACGAATGACAGAGTTGCTATAATACTCGTGACTCGTTATCATAATAATGGACAAACACGACTTCTCTGCGGGTGTTCGGAAAACCGCAGAAGGAGGCTTTAGCAATGAAGCAAACATATCAAATACCATCCGTATGGAACGCTATACTGTATGGACGCTTATCTGAAGAAGATAAGAAAATACGTGACGAAAGTAACAGCATAAAAAATCAGAGAATTTTGTTGATGGATTTTGCATCTAAGCACCATGATATCCATGTCGTAGATTATTTGTCTGACGATGGCTATACTGGTGCAAATTTTGACCGTGATGATTTTAAGAAAATGATTGGTCTTATCGAGGATGGCTCGGTAAATTGCGTAATCGTCAAAGATTTTTCACGGTTAGGCCGTGACCACATCGAAACTGGTAAATATATTGAACGGTATTTTGCTGTAAAAAAGGTTCGGTTTATTAGTATAAATGATGGCTATGATAGTTTAATTTCTGATATGTCGGACAGAAACAATAGCCTTATCGTACCCTTCCGCAATATCTTGAATGAAGCTACACTGGAAGATATCTCAATCAAAACAAAATCGCATCTCGCTACCAAGCGCAATAATGGCGAACTTGTGTCCAATTATACGGCTTATGGCTATGTCAAAGAAAATAACAGGCTTATAGTGGACGATTATGCAAGTGACATCGTTGAATATATCTTTAACAGCAAAATAGATGGAAAAAATGAGGGGCAAATAGCTACGGAACTTAACAGTACAGGTATTTTATCACCATTGGAGTATAAAAAAGCATTAGGTACGAACTACCATACACCATTTGCAGCCGGTGATAAAAGCATGTGGTCTGTTAATGCAATTAAACGTATATTAACTAATCGTGTTTATATTGGCTGCCTTGAGCAAGGCAAACGTACAAAAGCTAGTTACCGTATGAAGAAGCTTTACTACAAACCTCGTGAGGAATGGAGCATCCACGAGAATAACCATAAACCTATTATTGACATGTGGACTTTTGATATTGTTCAGGAACTTATGAAAATGGACACACGAGTTGCGCCTGGTGAAAGCATAATAAATATGTTTTCCGGCTTTATTATATGCGGTTATTGCAATAGATCAATGGTTGTCAAAACAATAAAAAAGCCGAATGGGAAAAGCTATATCAATTATATTTGCTCGACCCACAAAAAATATGGTACCTGTCAAAATAACAATATAAGCGTTAAAACGATTGAAGGTGCTACGTTGCTAACCGTACAGAACCATATAAACATGCTACTCAATACAGATAAATTATTTGACGGCATGAATGAAGCTGAGCTGCGAACACGTAAGCAATCTGCAATACTGGGTATGATTGAGCGTAATATGCAATCAATACGTGACAACCGTGACTTGATTGTTAAGACATTCACGCATCTTGCAAGCGGTGTTATCACTGAGGATGAATTTCCCGTATTTAGAGCATCGTTCGATAATAAAATTATCGAATCGGAAAATAACATCGCTATGCTGCGCAAGGAATTAGACAGTCTTTCTGATAACAGTAAAATCACTGAGCATATTGAGCGGTTCAAGGCATATGGCAACATCAAAGAACTCAACCGTCGAACCGTTGTAACATTGTTAAAATCAATTACTGTCTGCGGAAACAAGGAAATACGCATCGCTTTCCGTTATGCGGTTGATTTTGGCGATATTTCTGTCATTCTCGATAGCATACCATCTAGTAATAGAATGGTGGTGGCGTAAGATGGCAAGGACAAGCAGGTGGGGTAAGTTGCCTGAACCACCTCGTATCTTCATGCCAGAAGTTTTCGACGCATGGATATACGCTCGATTGTCGATGGAAAACAGTCGGTCGGCAGATTCAATTGAAACGCAAATCGCTTTTTGTACCGATTATATAAATGTGCAGAACGACTTAACATGCAAAGGCTTTTTTGATGATGTGGGGTACACGGGCACTAATATGAACAGGCCTCGTTTTAGCGAGATGATGGCAGGAATCCTTGGGGGCGAAATTAAGTGTATAGTCGTTAAAGACCTTTCAAGGTTAGGTAGGACGTACATTGAAGTTGGAGAACTTCTGTTTGATACGTTCTTACAGTTTGGTGTGCGATTCATTAGTATAAACGATAATTATGATAGTTTTGCACCGGATGCAGGCAGAAAAAAACTGCTGATACTGGTAAAGAATTTAAAAAACAATCAGTACAGTAAAGATTTAGCTCAAAAAGTCAAATCTGTGGTAACGATAAATCAAAAAAACGGAAAACTAAACGGCGGTGTGCCGCCGTATGGTTATTGGTTTACAGAGGATAAGCAGAGTTATCAAGTCATACCAGAAGCAGCCGAAGTCGTTAAGAATATTTTCAATCTATACAATACCGGTATGGGTGCAGGGCTTATTTGCGAATATCTTAATGCAAATAGCTTTCCAGCGCCAAGATATCATTATTTCTTGTTGGGATTACAAAAAGAGAGTAGTCGAACAAGGTGTCAAACATGGATGCCGACTACACTTTTTGAGATTTTACGTAACAAAACATATACTGGCTGTTTAGTGCAAGGAAAATACGAAAAAACCGCCGACGGCAAAAATTCAAAGATACCAAGGGATAGGTGGATTATCCATCCCGATAAACACCCTGCCATTATAAGCAACGAACTATTTAACGCTGCTCAAAATACACTTTCGAACAATGGAGAAAAATGCAAAAGACTAGGCGTGAAACATGCAGAAAATATCTTTGTTGGCAAGACTTTCTGCTCTCGCTGTAATCGTGCGGTAGTCCGTGATTCTCATGCAAACAAGCATAGTAAGAAAAAAATATACCCTGCCTATCATTGTCGCTATTGTTTGCCGGAATTGAAGCGAGCAAACAACTTAAAAGGAAAAGGTATGCAGTTACGTCTTGCTGATCTTGAAGCGATTGTTTTTAATGAAATCAAACGCCAAGTTGATGTCTGTCTTGATATGGATGCTTTATTGAAAAAGGCAGAAAACTCAGCACATATTTCTAATAAGCGACGTGAACTTACTTCAAAACGAGAGAAGCTGATTAAAAAATCGGAACGAGCTGTAGATTTGATAACGGCAGCATATACACATCATGCGAGCGGCCTGCTTGATGAAAACGAATTTAATGCTGCTCGTATTAAATTTGAACGAGATAAGCAGAATGCTGTAACAGCACTCGCTAAGGTAGAGGAACAAATTTTAGGATATGATACTACCAAAGCACGAGAAAGCAGTTATATGGTTCAATTTCGCAAATATCAAGGCATTATTCAACTTGATAAGGATATTATTAATACGCTTATCAAGCGCATTGATATAACACCATTGTCAAATGAGGTTGCCATAACTTTTAACTTCAAAGACAGTTTCGGTAGCTTTATGGGTTTATTATCTGAAAGCGAGGTGTCGGAAGATGTCTGCTAAAATTGCAATAGATAGCAGTAGTGTGCTTGCAATGACATCTTTCAGCAAATGGAGGATTGGAATATATCTGCGCATATCGCAGGAAGATAAGCGAGCCGATGAGAGTGCTAGTATTACGAACCAACGATCACTGTTAAGGGATTATATAAAGCAAAGAGAGGAATTTTCAGAATCAGAAATCATCGAATATGTAGATGATGGTTTAAGTGGTGCTACGACTAACCGTAAAGATTACAATAAGATGATGCGTGATGTAGAGAGTGGAATAATTAACTGCATTATTGTTAAAGACCTTTCCCGTATAGGACGCAACATGCTTGAAACAGATGAGTTATTAATGGTTTATCTCGTCGAGTGGAATACAAGATTTATTTCATTAGGCGATAATTATGATAGTTTTGTTCAGCCATTATCTATTTTGGAGCTTGCTATTATTAGCCTGTTTAACCAAGACCATATTCGTGAACTTGCACAAAAATCACTATCAAACCGTCTTGCGAAAATTAAGCAGGGTGAGCATGTTTCGGGATATGCGGCCTTTGGCTATGCCAAGTCAAAGACAAATAAAAATAAACTCATTATCGACAACGAAGCGGCAGAGATAATCCGATTCATCTTTTCTCTTGCAATTGAGGGTAAAGTTACAAGGGAGATAGCTGAAATTCTTAATGCCCAGGAGATTATTACACCAAGTGCATATAAGTCAAAACGAGGACAAGGCACATGGCATACCATTGACCCTAATTACCACTTTTGGAACGATAGTATGGTATGGGCAATTTTGGCTAACGAAAGATATACGGGAAAACTAATCTCAAAAAGCTACACCGAACAAGGGCAAGGTATGTTTAAGACAAAACACCGTGCCAAAGAAGATTGGATCATCGTTCCGGGAGCACATCCGGTAATTATTACTGAGGATGAGTACAGGCAGGCTCGTGATATGAGGCAAAGGAACAGAAATGGTACTTTAGCTGATAATATTTTTATCTCAAAAGTACGCTGTGCCATCTGCGGTCATGCAATGCAACGCTCAAAAAAATATGCACCTATATTCAAATGCGGCACGAAACGGTTTACGAGTCACTACAACTGTGCCGAACAAGTTGTACTCCAAGCCGATATTGAGTTGATTGTATTGAAATCTTTAAAAGTATATATCGACGCTACTGTTGAATTTGAGGAATTAAAGCTGGCTGCTTTACAGCAATCAAAAGAAACCAAAACATCAATAGAACGTAGGATAAAGGCAGAACAGCAAGCAATCAAATTGCTGGAAAAGTCAATCACAAAAATCTTTACCTCTATGGCTTCTGGTGATATGGCAACAGAAGCGTTTTTAAGTAAGAAGGAGTCCATTAATGACTCTATTGCCAAAAAGAAAGAAACACTTGAAACACTTGAATCTAGGCTTACAGCTCTTACTACAGGTAGAACCACAAGCGAAGAAACCGTAGCAAAATTATGTACCTTTCGGAACTTAGAAAAACTGGACAGGGGAGTAGTCGATTATTTGATTAACCGCATACTCGTTCATGGTGAGAACGACATTGAGATTGTCTGGAATGACTGTGCTGGCTAAAGTGGTGGATGTAAAAAACACGCATGGGTATGAATATTCCTGTGCGTGTTTTGATTTATTAAGTAAGGGTTTTGTGGGGCAGTGTGGGTAAATTATTTAGTCTCATTATTCACAAAAATCCTTGATTCATCTAAGAAGCCACCAGGTAATCTATTCAGTGAAGTCATATGAAAATAAGATGAATCGCACAAAATATCTTTTTCATCATCATAAAACCTGTAACCCGAATCATCAATGCTTTCAACCTTATACAAAGCAACATTTATTTCTGGTTGATAATAACGTATCAATCTTGCCATATCTAACATGTATTTTAGGGATGGTTTCGTATCAATCACAGAAAATAATTCTATTGCAGGTATTGAAAACATATGACCCTGGTATGCAAAATCCTTTTCTTTGGTTTTTGTTTTATCTGCGTCAATGCTAACTGTAACTATGCCTGCATCATTGTAGAAGCTGTGACAATCATCATTACTTGTTTCTAGAGTAAAAAAGCCTTCAGTTGTAGATGGCAACAAAATTCCAATCTGCATTAAACGATATGTCTCATTACTACTAATGGCGTAAATTCTAGCAAGTGTTTCACGCCAATCATCTGTCTCATGAGCATAGATTCCTTCTATTGCATCATCAGCAGATGAGAATTGTTCTTTAGAGGATAGTAGAAGAATTTCATTGAAAGGACTCTCTACACGAAATTGAGAATATCGCTGCAAATCAAGTGCTTCCTCATAACTCATATTTCTAAGCATCTCAACTGTTCTAAGTGAAAAGGAGCCACTGTTATATGTTTCGCCACTTAATATGCGAGCCCATAATACTTGCATATCTTCATTGCTGATATTGCTCGCGCTTTCAAAAAAACGAAGAAACCAATCAAAATTAAATTCTGTTTTCGTATGCTCTCTTTTGGATTGACTCCCTTTTCCAATCCCCTTGCCATATTCATCGTCTGCCAGCTTAGCGATTTTTAAAAAATTTCCAAACTTGAAATATTCATAATACGTCATTTTTCCATCCGCCAACAATTCATCGCATATTTCTTTATATTTACCCGCCTTTAGCTTGTCAATCTCAGATATTCTGGTATTTCTGCTCAAAAACATTGTAGCAAATAATGTTGAGACAATAGTCGATATGGCTGGTTGAATTATATTCATAGACTCTGTAATAATAGTTGGAAGCATATTTCACCTCGTTTGTAGTTTCTGTATTGTATATTTTACTTCATAGGTTGGATAAGCGTAAAATCTGTACGTTTAGCCTCGTTAATGTTTCTACATTAGCTGCTATAGTAGAAACTGAGTCGATGGTAATCGCAGTTCTTAGCACAGCACTGACTTAAAATGGTATATACCGTTTAAAACAGACTTTGATCCACTTATTTTATATGCTTGTCTTTCGGCTTTCAGAGTATCGTATATGGATAATATAAAATTAACTGTTGATTGGCTTACCTTTATGAATGAAGTCAATATAGCCATCTTCAGATAGAACAATAGCTAGGCACTGTTGCGCAACTGTCTGTGTATACTTGACTGCTGAGTTATATCTTGCACCCCTTGAACTATCTTCATTTGATGAATATGACGATAAACCATCAAGTATTACGCCAAACGAATATACATCACCATGTTTATCCAATATAATTGCTCCATCAATATTCGTAATGTTGTTAATAAATTTGTTGCTTTCGATGTCTAGTCTAAAACTAGATTTTGAAAGTCTTTTACATTCGCTATTAGGATTTTCTAGGAAAACTAGCATTGTTCCTTTTCTTTGTTTTTTCGCCTTTATCAAGATTTCATACTGTACCTCTACATCATCAATATCTGAAAATACACTTTGAAATAAAACAAAAAAGTATTCCTTTGTCATGCTGTTCCTGACCAGTTTTATTTCAGAATGATTTACTGTATAAATTAACGTACATTCACGATCATATAGACTCCATTCATAATTTTTAATAAAGGATATTTTGAAGTTTTTCCTCGCGTTTTCATATAAACCCAAACCATATATTTTACGTCCATCAAAAACTAAAGGTATTTGTGAATCCGATGTTTGGATTAATTTCCTTACCTTCGTTAAATCATTTATGTCTACAGGTGATTTAAACTTAATTATATAATCCATATCTTCAGCTTCACTGGTAGTACATAAAATCATTGATCCATTGGATTCACTGCCTTCATACTTTAGCGATGACAATTTATTTAAAACAGTAAATATATCTACGTAACTTTGCTCAAGATAGAAAAATAAGGGGTAAGTCCCATCCTCCATATCATATGGAGTTTTTATCATATCTATAGTGGGATAATCATTTATACTGTGTTGATAGCATAGATGATTTATATAATTTTTTGCAGCTTCTCGAAGCATATCATGAGTATTTCTTGCTGAATAATCCAGAAATTCCATACCGCGAAAGCATGAAACAAAAATCCAAATAGCTTGGTATGCAAAAGTGTATGAATTTACCCAATTTGATTTATGTGACTTAATTAAATAGACAATAGCATTTGCTTCATTATCTTCAATGAAAAAAACAGGAGGAGATATGAAGCATATATCTGTGTCATACGATGTTGTCATTGTACATGATTCAGGGGCGTGCACTTTTAGTCGATTGTATTCATTCCTTCTTTCCCAATGTTTATCTTTATTTTGCCCTTTATAACTTTCTTTGAGGTATTTTATTACAGGTTTAAATTTTTCGCATCCTGCCCTAAAATACCCTCCATTCAATAATGCCATCCTTATGCTTGTTGTAATGTTCATTTTTCTCGTATCTGGCAAAATCTCAGTATCATTCATAATTGCATCTGCAACGTCAACAACAGCAATTTCATAATATGGCAAAGCAGCCTCTGTTTTTGTGTTATACAATGATAGCAAATATGAGCAAAATTCATCTTCTATGTATTTCTTAATTTTATCATAATCCATATGTCATATCTATCCTTTCCACTCAAAGCTACACATTATAGCCATTTTATCATGTTCTATATTTGAATGTAAACGTAAATTAAGTGGCTATAGAGGATATTACCTACTCAGAAGAGATAACTTTCTTACCAAGCAACATAATTTGAGAATTATGTTGCTTGGTATTCAAGCTGAGAAGGACATCACATTTTCAATTGATGCTCACAAAATTTTCCTATAAAATTTGTTGTTTCTGACTTGACACATGCGTAGCCGTACCGTAGTGCCAAATCCGTAACTTTGATGTTGCTGTTTTTGAGTTCGAGGGCGGCTAAGGTCATTTTGCGCCGGCGAATATATTCTGCAAGTGAAATATCTGCCAAATAGGCAAATAGCCGTTGTAAATGATAGGCTGAATATGGGGTAATGCGCGCTGCCGATTCAATATCTACATCGTTGCAGATATTTGCTTCGATATAATCCATTGCGCGGTTTAGGCCTGTTAGTATATCCAAGGTGATCATCTCCTTTTCTGGTAATGAGAATATCATAATTGATGTGGTGTTACTCGACTTTTTTGACTTGATTTTTCCGTATTGCTTTATTCACATTAGTGTGGGACTCGCCATATCATAGGAGTAGCAAGGTAATCTCTAACAAACACCTTGCGTTATAGTCGTTTTGTTTGAAGTTAGGCTTCGTGTGTTGCTAAGCCCATATTGAAAGCCGCACGCTTTGGCTTATTCTTAATGCATTCAAATGGGAGCGACTGTATTATAAGCAGGAGATGATTAAGATGTTTAAAAATCATGAGAAATGTTCATGTGCCAGTTTATGTTGGCTTATGTATAGTAAATCCTTCAATTCTGGTGGAGACTGTACCAAGCCAATCCCCGGTCCACCAGGACCCCCAGGGCCTACAGGCCCACAGGGATTACAAGGGGAAGCCGGTGCCATGGGTCCCCAAGGGCATACAGGCCCACAGGGATTACAAGGGGAAGCCGGTGCTATGGGTCCCCAAGGGCATACAGGCCCACAGGGGTTACAAGGGGAAACCGGTGCCATGGGTCCCCAGGGGCCTATTGGGGTCTGTGGCAGTTCATTTTGGTCGGGGTATGTAGATGTGGCGGGAGACACACCAATTGTTAACGCAGGTACGGCAATTCCACTTCATACCAGAACTTTTAAAGATGACGGTGTGATTGTTAATAATAACGATGGAACGATCACGTTGCATCCCGGTGTATTCTTAGTTACATGGACGGTAGACGTAGTACAGGCTACCGGAGTGACAGATATACGCTATTATGCCGATTCTATTCCAATGATGACAGGTATGGTTATACCGGATGGCAATACTGTTTGTGGAACATTCATTACGATGGTGCTGCCGGGCACTACAGAAACCATATCGCTAAAGCCATATAATACCGGCTATATCGCTTTGCCTAGGCTAAAGTTTAACGGATCTCAAGGTACGATGAGTATAGTAAAAATAAACAATTAACTGTTTTGAAAATCAGTAAAGGGATGTCTCGTTAAATGATTAGCGGGACATCCCTTGTGGAATTTTACATTATGCTATTGTAGTTTTTACACATTCTCTTCACTAATAATATCTGGGGCATCTTCATCTTCCAGCATGGATATTCCTCTCGCACGGCGATCTTCTGCCTTTTGTGCTTCAATTTCTTGGATTTCCAGTAGAGGGTCTTTATCCATTTCCGGGCGATATTTCTTGAAAACCCGCATGATAGAGTAAGACGCAAGCATGGCGTAAACGCCTGGGCCTATAAAAAGTACAAATGGCCCAAATATTAGGGAAAAATAAGCAATAATTGCCAGCATGATTACACATGTAATCGTCGTTAAAAGGTGGCGGTTAGCCATAAAAAAGCTGGTTTTAATTGTTTCCTTTATGGTCATTTCAAACCGGGCTGTCATGGGGAACAGATAAATTGAGATAAAAACAAGCTGTAGCATTAAAATAAGTTGTGCGGGAAAAATAACGGTAGTAAGAATGCCACCTACTTCAAATTGCGCAATGAGAAAGAGATTGAAAACGATGAGGGACGCAAAAGCCAGCACAATTAGCCATATTATTGTAGCTCGTTTAAAATTGGTTTTAAATGCCGACCAAAAATCCCCGGTGATATAACCTTCTCGTTCGGCAATGCGCCGGGTGGTTACAAAAAACAGGGCGGTGGTTGATGCGCCTATGGTAATAATGGGAATACTAAAGATAAACCACATGAGGCTGAGTATGAGCATATCTGCTACCATGCCTCCGTATTTATTAAATGGGCCCTCTAAACTAAAAAAGTCACGCATGAGAATCTTTCCCTTCATATCATAAATAATGTTTAACACGGCATATCCTTCTGATATTACATATATTGTACCACAAAAATGGGAATACTGTAGAAAAAAGAAAAGAGAGGATTTTATTTATGCAAAACTGCAAAAAATATAGACCGAATACAAATGATGTAACAGACCACCACCGAAACCCCCAGAGTAACTGTCAAAGCTGTGTATATTTTACTACATTTAATTGCGGTAATCATGCGCAAGCAATTGATAGTGGATTTGTAGGGTAATACGGTCGGCGGCACACCTGCACTTGTGCATATGCGAAGGTTTTGTTAAGATACTGTCTAGGAAAATCGAAATCATATTTGGAATATAGACAATTAAGTTGAAAATCGCCTCAGAATTTTTGCTTTGCAAAAACAGCCCTTCGGGCTGCCCGATTTCTTTCGGGTTCATTTCAAGCTTCGCCCAAGAACGCAGTTGAGACATCTGCGTTTTGGTCTCGCTTTCGGGCTGTTTTCAACGTAAATTGCTATACTATCGGAGGACAGCATGACCGACGCAAAATTGCATGAAAAAATTAAAGAACAAATGACGCGCATACGTAACTTTTGTATCATTGCCCATATCGACCATGGTAAGTCTACTTTGGCAGACAGGCTTATAGAACTTGCAGGTGTGCTTACTCAGCGAGAGATGCAAAGCCAAGTGCTTGATAATATGGATCTTGAGCGTGAGCGTGGTATTACGATAAAGGCGCAGTCTGTAAGGCTTGTTCATACAGCGGCAGATGGGCAGGAGTATATTTTAAACCTAATCGACACGCCTGGGCATGTGGATTTCACATACGAAGTGAGTCGCTCGCTTGCGGCTTGCGAAGGCGCACTGTTAGTGGTAGATGCTGCCCAGGGTATTGAAGCGCAAACCCTTGCGAATGTTTACCTTGCAATGGATAACAACTTAGAAATCGTGCCTGTAATAAACAAAATAGACTTGATTGCTGCCGACCCGGAAAAGGTAAAAGATGATATTGAAAATGTTATTGGCCTTGACGCAAGCGAGGCTCCGCTTATTTCCGCAAAAACATCCCTTAATGTTGAACAGGTGTTTGGCTCAATTGTAAATGCCATTCCGGCGCCGGCGGGGGATCCTTCTGCACCGCTAAAGGCTATGATATTTGACTCTATCTTTGATGCGTATAAGGGCGTTATCGTTTTTGTGCGTATTATTGACGGTGTGCTTAAAAAGGGCATGAATGTGCATATGATGGCAACGGACAAAAAATTTGAAGTGGTTGATACGGGGTATTTTGGGCCGGGGAAATATATTTCTTCTGGTATATTAACCACGGGGGAAGTTGGATATTTTACCGCCAGCATTAAAAATGTGGCAGATACAGCTATTGGCGACACTGTAACAGAAGTGGGTAATCCTACGAAAGAGCCTTTTCCCGGGTACAAAAAAGTAAACCCAATGGTATACTGCGGTATTTTTCCTGCAGATGGCGCAAAGTATACAGACCTGCGGGAAGCGTTGGAAAAGCTCCGTTTAAATGATGCGGCCCTTCATTTTGAGCCGGAAACGTCTATTGCACTTGGTTTTGGCTTTCGCTGCGGGTTTTTAGGGCTTTTGCA
>Ga0123355_10006821_pt1 | contig 16990 bp, 11 predicted proteins | sample TergutEmb28metaG_3_FD_89872 | JGI IMG/M metagenome (GOLD analysis project Ga0123355, IMG submission 89872) | Embiratermes neotenicus P1 segment gut microbial communities from Petit-Saut dam, French Guiana - Emb289 P1 | ecosystem: Host-associated > Arthropoda: Insects > Digestive system > Gut ...
ACCTTCGGGTTCCGTGAAATGCGGGGAATTTCTTGACTAGCTGCAAACCAGTTAGCTTCTCAAGAAGGACTCTGCACCATGGAGTAAGTAAGTAAGTAAGTAAGTAAGTAAGTAAGTAAAGAACTCTACATTTTTCGGACAGATCTAGACCTCGCTAGCAGACAGTCAACATAACTACCATGACAAATACCTATTGCTGTGTATACAGTGTTGAGACTCCTGTTGATGGACAGGAGATCTGTCCGAAACATGTAGAGTTCTTTACCAAAATAAATTTGAGAAATAGTGCATCTCATTGGCTTTTATTATAAGAATCTTTTTCTACTCTGTACATTTGTCACTAATATTCCTCAACTACGCTACTCTCCCGCAGCAATGAGTCAGCACTGCCGAAGACGGCAGTGGTCCGGAGCACGGAAATTGACTGCTATCAGCAGTCAACGGATCAGGTCAGACTCAAAATGCGGAGGAAACGACACTAGAAGTGAGAAGTAGCGGGTTTTATGCCCTCGGGCCCCGAGAGATGGTAAGAGTCGTCAGCTGGTGCAATTGGAATTAGTGCGAGAATTCAGGTTCTCACAGTGGCGATGACGAAGATTATGGGATACGACACCATGCAGATTAGCAAATAATTACATCCTTTAAGAGAAGCCTAATGCCTGCAACATCAGTCTAGTCCTGCAAGGGCGGACTGTTCGGTGGCATATCAAAGAAGCCTTCAGTATCCGAACTACAGTTTGCAGCACGATAAGGGTGATTATAATCTTTATACCCACAAGGATAAGGTGTGATTATGACGCTATGAGTATTAGCAAGTAATCAGGAATGCAAACAGCAGTGGAAATATGGCTGCATTAAAGTTTGGTGAAAAAATTTCCCCTAGGTAGCAGCATACCGACCCATCAACTGCAAAGTCTCAGTGCTGTGTTTCTACATTTTCGTGAGTTGCGTTATGTAGGAAAGGGAAAGTTGTCCCCATGCGCCATAAAAATTACCAGTTATTGTTAATCTCGGCACCAGACAGGAGTAAGTGGACAACCTCACGTCCGACCGCTTGGTTCCAGGCGAAAGAAATCACCGTAAGGATTGACTAGGAGGCTAAGTGAGACTCAGAGCTGAAATCAACAGCAATGCAGTATGGAGACTGCAGAAATGTTTAGAAACGACGTGAACAAGAGTGAAACTTGTTTTGGGGAAGGTTTTGGTGTGTGTGTGTGTGTATACATGTAAGTATGTATGTATATATGTATTAAAGTAATAAATGTGTGTGTATTATGTATTTATATATGTATGTGTACGTATGTACTATGTAATTATGTACGTACGTGTGTGTGTGTATGTAGGTATGTGTGTATATATGTATATATGTATGTATGTGTATGTATGTGTGCATGCATACATTTCATAGAAGTTTACGTGTACACATCAGGGGTCAACAAATTTTCCAGAATTCTAGGAACCACCTCTAGGCGCCCAAGGGTGACAGGGAACAACTTCCATACTAAAGGCCCATAAATTTTAGGCGGTAACGTAAAAAATTTATTCGCCCGACGTTTGTGCACTCCTGGTACTTATGTTTTATATGTGTATCATTTACGTCGCATAGCTGTATTCAGAAACTGTGTAATAACACTCCAGTTAACACATCCGTGTTGCAGAAGTGCGGCACTAGTCTGGTCTTCGCGACTAACTGTGCTGGGGTTGAATGCAGTCCTGTTTGACGAGTGTGATTAGTCTGCACTGGTCTGGTCTGCTTCGACGTGTCTGCCCCTCAGTTGGCAGCGCCGTGCGAGGGTGGGCGGCTTGTGACCAAGATCGCAAAGTGCTATGACTTTCATTTCAGCGATTTGAAATTCTTCAACAAAACATTTAACGAACTGACAGTTTGTAAAACAGAAACTGGTGTAAAGTCAGTTCTGTTATCACGCGAGTTGGCTATGACGCGACTGATGCACAGCTGAACGCTGTTTGCGTAAGGCGAATTTTTCCATTTGCGCGTTGGCTGTTGCGTGATTTCGGCGAACAGGGAGGAGATACGGCGCCATAAACCCAGTTATTTTTTACGCCATTTTCTATGAAGCGAGGTCTCAGTGACAAGTAACAGACTAAAGCGTTATAGCATAATCGGCTGTAATTAGAAATATACAGAAAGTTTGAAATTAAAATAATATGTGAATAGCAAAATAAACGCGCACTGCAGCACTGTCATTCCTGTTAGCTCGAATATTAGATAGATGCATTCTTAAAACACAAACGGTACCATGTGCAGAGTGCAGGGTTGTGAATAAGGGACCATGCGATGCCTCAGTAGGCCAAGTGTAACCCTCAAGTGTAAATCGCAGTGCTTCCAGTCTCACAGGCAAGACTTCTTCGTATCGCTGTGACTGTAAAAATTGCGACGTACGGTTAGTGCTAATCGTTTCACCTATTTTTCAAAAACGTAACGCATTTTGAGCGCGCGTGGATGCAATAGCATTTGCTACCGACATTCTGGAAGAATACAGTTTTTGCCTCTACATTGTCAGGAATAAAGCCGCTACACGTTTTAAGGTTTCGACGGAAGCTGACTATTCATGGTCCGTCAGGTTGTGACACCACAGGCTGGCAGGTGCATAGGAACGTTTCGAAACACCAACAGTTACGTCATTAACAGTCGACACAACTAAGTGTGCATGTACTTTATTGCTGCAACATGTTTCGACATTAAAAGGTCAACACCAGGTAAAATATATTTGCGTGTAGGACATGAAAAGGATATATACATTGTTTTTCAGAATGTACATCTCAATTTTACATGTTTACCATTTACGTTACCAATATACTGTACGTTAATATCAACAGATACACGGCAAGCAATGTGCGTATGACGTAACTTTGAAGTGCATTCGTGCAGTCATTGTTGCAGTGGAAAAGCAATAAGCATTACATATTGTGAGTGTCTGTAGCCTTAGTTATCCAACACGCAATGCGCTTGCGCCGTATTGTCATCTGCGGCCTGCCCTCTCTACCATATTTTTCCACATTATCTCACAAACGACATGATTTTCGGGGGAAAAAACTGAACGCAAAATGCGTGTTTTGATTTCCTCTAAAAATTTTGTCCGAAACATTTCTCACTTAAGAAGAAGTGAGTGAGATATGATAAAAAATGTGTATTGGTCTTGCTGTGAAGTGCCGGCTGTTCTTGTCTGACTTTAAAGAATTGAGTTTTCAAGACAGTTTTTCGAATAGCGCTCAAATATAAAATTTTATGAAAATCCGCCCGGTGCGAGCCGAGTTATTCCATGCGGACGGATGGGAAGACATGACCAAGCAAATAGCAGCTTTTCACAATTTTGCGAACGCGCCTAAATATGGGGTTATAAATGAAAAAGTGTCGACGGTGGTGACATCGGCTGTTCAGTCTGTTGCTTCCTTGTTTTGGGGGTTCAATTTTTGAGGTCCTGTAAGTGTTGGTTGACGGCACAACAGCTATTTCGATGGGGTGTAGATATCAATACTACCCTATGGAACTAAAGCGGTACTTATGTTACCGGTGGAAGATGACACAAAAGGTGACCTTACTGTGGCAGCACCTACATCCTACACAGTCCTGCCATAAGTTCTGTCCCAAATAAATTGTTACCTAGAAGGAAAATGGAACAAAACATCCACTTTTCGAGTCAAGTAATTTATTAGCAATCGTTTTAAGTGTTTATCTACAATAATGCCACTCAAAATGGCCGCACTCTGTCTCAACGCAAGCATTGAGACGCTCCGGCCACCCTGTTATCGCGGCACACACCGTCTCCACGGGGATCTCTGCCGCTGCTTTCACGAGGGATCTCTTCAGACTATCCAGGTTGTTGTGACGCTTCTGGCAAGCCATGTCCTCCAAAACAGCCCACAATTTATAGTCCAGGGGGTTGAGGTCTGGACTCCCCGAGGGCCAATCCTCGGTGCTGATAAAGGCCTGAACGTTCCTCCGCAGCAACTCCTGAGTCGTCTTGGCTTTTGGGCAATAACTGGGTCCTGCTGCAAGACCCATTCCTGACCACTGAAGAAGGTCATGTTAAGCTGTTTCACAACTCCTTGCAGCACGTCCTGTTGACACACTCGGACACCAGTTTCACCCCTTTCTTGCCAAAATGAAGATATGTCTCCCCCTGCTGGGACACCTCCCAACAAACCATGACGTAGGAAGGGTGATGCCATCCCTACACCCTCAGAATGCACCTAAAGGGACGTCTGAGCATAAATCTTGTTCTGGTTGTTATACTGCTCCTCTATGGTGAAAAAATGTCTGGTCCGTGAAGAGGATGTTTTCGTGCCCGTTCTCAGCGTGCCACTGGAGGAGGCGCTCTGCTCTTGTCCGTCGGATCTCCTTCAAAGCAGGAGTAAGGCGATGTCCCTTTGATCGGAGGTGTTCTCTAATGTGTAGATCGTTCCTGATGAGGCACCTCTTGATTGGGTCGATATGTTCAGCTCTCGGGACATGATCTGCTGTTTCCAGAGCGGATTTCGGCCAATCCGCTCCCGTACTGTTTTGATAGCGGCTTCAGCCCTCACACTTTCGGGCGTCCTGACCAAGCCCTGTCTTCAACGCTCCACAGTTCCATATAGCGTTTAATTGCCCGATAGACGAAATTTCGCGAAATTTCCAATGGTTACAAGAGTCTGAAAATTTGAGAATCTGATTTTCCGCATTTGTGAAGGGCAATCACAGCCACACGGTTTTCCTTGAAATCCCACTGCATGTTAACACTGCGAGAGACGAGAGCGAACTGCCTTGGCACGGTACCTGAAGGGTCAATAGTCCAAAAACAACCAACCTTTGAACCCTTCCGCCTCATTGTCTCCAGCTGCGGACTGCATGAAATTTGGGGCAGGACTATGTATATTTCACCTCAATTCTACCTTCAAACCTCAGAACATGGCTCCATCAACAGCACCTTAAACCTCAATAAGATCCTACGATACCTTAGATATGTGGGTGATATTCTGATCCTCTACAACAACAGCTTCACAGAACACCAATACACCACACACAACTTAGTTGTGTCTACTGGCATTTGCGTAACTATTAATTAGAAACTCAAGAGGATGCCCAACCTTAAAAAGGTTTGATGCAACACACTGCCTCCATATTCAGTGCTAGTCATTGTCGGATATGAATATTTCGGGGGCCGGCTTTCAGTGGAAACCGACAATTCGGGGAACCAACACCGTATCTCGAGCATCAGTTTAGATTTTTTTACCCTCCTGCGGTAGTGAATGAAAACCCTCATGGCAGTATGCCTGTGTAACATGACCACATCTACCCCCATAAACTTGTCCCTGAAAATGGAGGCGGCACTTTCCTTCGAAACAGTGGTATCGACGTACATTACAGCAGGATCTAACAAACTCAAAGACCGCATTCTGACAAATGAAGTTATTAATAGCGAAAAGTGAAAGAAACCGCCAAGTTTTTCAACGTGTACTGTCTGTTCAATTAATAAATTCACTATAATGACGTGTTAAAGTTTTAATAACATCTAAATCGACAAGCAATACAGCAAATAGAAAGCCGCTGTAAGGCTCCATCTCTCCAAACCTGTTCGTACTAGCGACTGTTCACGCCACCCCGTAATCTACCGACGAATTTATGAACTAACACAACGCACCGTAGTTAATGAATACACAACCAGGTACCGTAATCGGCCGGTATAGCAATCACAGTTGCAGGCTGTCCGGAACAGATATCACTGCATATTCATCCAAGAATTTCCATGCTCTTCTATTGTTCGAAAGTGCAACACCGCCATAATGAAAACCTATGGTCTGATCGAATTCCGAATCAGTTCAATGCTGTTCATGTACCCACATCCTACCGATCTAAGTTCCTTTACTATTCTCCAATCCATGTCCCTGACTCGCACCTATCTCCGGAGGGTAAAGGGTGCACATGAGGGAGTGCCGCTGATGTACTCAACACATTCTCAAGGCACATCCAGACGACTCTGTCCCAGGGCAAAGCACTACTGGCACGCGCTCAGGCGGGGGCTGTTTGGACCAGAGAACCGGCGTGGACACTTCGGAGAATAGAAAAATCTCTTTCTTGATGCATATCAAACCCCGAATCGTCCAGCCCGAAGGGATTGATAAAAGCGACTCCAGGGTGTCAGATTTTGAGTGGATATTTAAAAGCGAATCTTCCGCAATACTAAGTACTTTGTAGCGTTGTGTGCTTTACTATGAAGATAACAGGACCACAATCATTCGAAGCGTCGATAATTATTTACCCAGTGATAAAACAACACGTCATAACACCCAAGACAACCTGAATCTTATGATTGTAACTTTCAGCATCTCGTCATTGTCTCTGTGAAGCACAGCTGCGCGTAAAACCGTTCGTTATGGTTTTGCGTTTTTTTTTTGTGTACACAAATTAATGTTTCTGGGCTGTTCGGACTCGGAGTTACGCCTTTCAAACACGCATTAAGGCAGGAATCCACATATTTTCCAAAACTGTAGAAGCCACCTCCAAATTCTAAGAGCCAGAAGAGGGACAATAAGTTCCGAACTGAGGAACCACAAATATTAAGCAACACAGCATAAAATTTAGTTAGCCGGGCGATCTGGCGCCCAGGATTCGTGCACCCCTGCATTAAAGCTCCAGGTTTGGAGCGGGGTCGGCCTATCGCAAGGCATGTTCCGGCCTTTACAATATTTACGCATCGAAAGCACTGAGCAAGGCTGGGTTCATTTCCAGGCCAGTCCATGTAGAATTTTTAGTGCAAAAGGTGGTATTGGAACAGACTTTTCTCCGAGGACTGCGGTTTTTCCCATGTAATTCGTTCAATGCTCCATAACAGTGGTGCATAAAACCCAGGCGCCAGGTCGCCGTGGAATAAACTTTGTATGGTGGCTCCTAATATTTGTGGGTCCTCAGCAAGGAACTTCCTTATCACAATTACTGAGCGCAGAATTCTGAGGTGGCACCTACGTTTTTGGAATATTTGTGCACCTATGCTCCATACCCACAGTTCATTAACCTACAATCAACGCCACACAGTCTCAGCAGCCGATACCGTCGCTAAATAAAGCACTTATTGTAACAGGAGCAAGAGATTTTTCTCTTTTCCAAAACGCCCAGACAGACTCTCGGACCCACGAATCCTCTTCTTCAGTGGGCATTGTGCCTCTATCTGTATTTGTACCTGGTGTCGAGGCGAAGAATGGGTAAAGCTGTACCTCTACTGTCCCGGAATACATTCACGGCGTGTAAAGAGCTCTCTCCCCCCCTCCACCGACCACAGTCTAGCACATGCAAGTAAATGTCACTAACTAAACGTGTACATGTTCACAGCACTGAATGACAGAAGGACACAGAGATAAGTGAATAATGATTAAAAAAGACATGGACGTGGTCCGGTTTGAGGTACTATCCTGGTATTTGATTTGTGGGGCTGAAGAAAAGCATAAAATACCTCAGCCTCCATATCCGGTTTCCAGTAAGAGAATTTCCGTATGCGTGCGGGAACATGCAACTACGTTCACATTTGATTCATGGACCACTGCCTGTGTACAACATAGATCATTCGAGAATAACCAGCAGCAGAATTCTAGCCACATGGACTCGGCCCTCTGGAGTGGCTCACCTTGAAATACCGCCGTATACTTTAAAGGCTGAAGACAAGTTGTGAGCTGAGCGCAATACGGTGAGACGTTTGAAACCGTGAGTACATTGTATCCTTTTTGTGTCTTGCTCCATGCGAGCTAGTCTGTCTGCATGCAGATATCGTGTCTGTCTATTGCTAATTTAGTATATGGGAGGTAACTGGTATTAAAATAGATGTGAAAGAAACACGTGATTGCATAAAAATAATGCACCCACGGATAAGGGACCAGTGGCGGCTTGTTGTGAAGACAGTACGGAAAGTGCAAGTTCCAGAAGACTGCTGTCTTAACCAGATGAAGGATCGTTAGTCTCTGAAGAATCTGCCCCACGGATTTAATTAATTAATCAATATCTTCGCTACTTGGCAGGTCACATTCCCGAATGGTTGAGATGTATCAGAAACAGAAATTACTGTAAAACCTGATGTCTTCATTACAATGGAAGTTTATGTTGGTTACAAAACCTGAAAGTGTCGTATCGATCAATGCACAAATGCACAAATCACGCAACGCAACAAACGGTAAGAAAAAATAAATCAGCACCTCACAACACTGCACACAATTTACAGTAAAAACACTATAAACAATATCACATGAATCACAAATGCAGAATGACATAATACAGTAATGCAAAGAACTCCACACAGCAACCTCATTTTATTATACAGTATTATATTCTAATAACTTCCTCGTACGTATAACGTACATACTTTGTATTACCTGAAGATAACCAAGTTGGCCAAAACATATCGTAAAGTACACCAAATCTGTGAGAACAGTAAAAACGTTTCTGTTGTGACGGACTCATTCCTTCAATATACTTCAAGTGACATAACGCTCATGAAACAGTAATTTGTCATAACCCACAAAATTCGTCAAACTCAGATTCCCGCATTACAAAAACGCCTCGGTTACAAACACAATATTGTGTTCACAAAAAAATTGCTTCTCGTTATATTTTCCTAAGAACATAACATGTTTAAGTGTTGGTCTATTAATGATTTGTCAAACTCTTCCGGTCTCCCGTAAAACTGCGTATGTGTGGGTTATGACAAATTGCCGTTGCATGAGCGATATACAAATTATCAGTTCAGTTTGTAATATTAACAATTTATTCATTAATGCGATTCGCCTTCAATGTGAATAAAAATCCAACAGATGCAACAGTATGCAGATATTTATTCACTACAAAACTACTCTACATGTTTCGGGTGTCACAGCACCCATCATCAGGAGTATCAAAAACTGTACCCGCAGCCTCCGGTACAGGTCATACTGTAAATGTAAAGATTAACTAGAATGAACAAACAGTATGTGTTGGCTTGTTAACTTCAGGCAGTAATGGGTGGTGGTACATTAACATATTATTCGCCTTATAAAAGGTCTGTCACTAAGACCGATAGCTACAAACCGCACGCACAGCAACGCACTTTAAAACACTACAACGTTGGGTCAGTTGGTACGGTGACCAGGATAAGTGCTGACTGTTAGAACAATCGTGTTTCGATTGCCGGTCAAGAACAAGAGATACATCTGTTGTCCGAAACGTCCAGACAGGTACTGGTGCGCACCCAACCTCCAGTTCAATGGGTGCCGTGGGACTTTTGTCCCATGGAGTGAAGCAGACCACTCAACCCATCTACTGGTGAGGTTAAGAATGAGTGCAGCAATGCTTCCATTCCTCCAAATGCCCTCATGGTGCGCACTGGAACAAGGTACCTTCATAATGCACAGCGAACCTGATGATGACCACTTGTTAGTCGATACGTGTTTTTACATTGACTTCCACTGAACTGGACTTCACCACATCGTGCGCGAAAGCAATTACGGTGACAATAATATGACTTGGGTAAGGAGAGGGGCGGGTGCCCGACGAATGGCAGTAGAATCATTCCGCAATACAAAAACAACAGGATGTCGCAATACAGAGGTGATTAGCAGTGCTGGGTCTAAGGCTCCATTTATCTTCACAGTTCGATAAAGGGATATTCTATCTTGTGTCCATCGTCGGCAAGTGCCGAACCAACGCACGGCTGGATGGCAAGACCGTGGTCATCAACCGCCCTGGATTTGCTTCGCCGAGATAAGACAACTTGTAACAATTGTCATTGGGGAATACGCAATGTAGATGGAATTTCAGGTGTTGAAGGCGGTGAAGACAGCGATTTCCCGTGTTTTCCCTTTCCCCAGGCCATACAACAAGGATGGCAAACCATTTTTCTGCATCATGCGACATCAACTTCAAGAGCTTGTCAGAAAGAAATGGAGTCCGCTGTCACCTTTGTTCCATTACCGCTTGGCGAGTTTACTTTCTGCTGAACAATTCGTTGTTGTACGGTTCTTCAATTCTTGGTTTCTATGTGGTTTTGAAAGCGACAAAAACTGCAATCGTTGCGTGTGGAAGGCGGATTCTTAAGTTTTCCTTTATGTACTGCAGCTGAACAATCGGTTCCATCCCCAGACAAGATATTCCCTCGTGTATTTGAACATAAAAAATTCCAAATTTCGAGTTAGATAAATTTGGAGGCGAAGGTGTTCACATGTGCAGCTGTCTTCACCCTAAACTGGGAACGACCCCGTAACTTCTCAAGCTTCATTTGTTTCTGTTTAGTTGTGACAGCTACCGTATCCGTTCCGCGAAACCAGGCAGCTTGTGTCTTACGGTTAGACGAATCACAAATTTGGTAGCGACAATTTTAACTCATTCTAAACAGTGCCGAAGAGAGGGGGGTGGGAAGCCGGTACAAATTACCGGGGACCGGCAGTCCGGAATGGGGCCCGGGGCCCACCTATGTTGCATATTTAATATGTTCCATATCTGTGCATTAAAGAAATATTTACATTTGTGTAGTGAACCAACAAATGCACACTGGGGAAATACGTTTTAACACGTACTATTAATCTCCTAAACATTTCGGTCCCTTTTGCAGCCATCATCAGGGTGTATTTCAAGAATACAGCTAAAATATATAAAACACATTCAGCGCCCTCTACCACGCTAAAGTGTCGTCTTTACCCATAGATAAACGAGGCCGGAGTGTTAAGTTAAACGCTCATATTTAGGTTAAGAACAGGCATAACCTTCGAGGAGAATGTTTAGGCATAGCAGCCCTCTTGCATTTAACGATACTTGGTATTACAATGAAGAAACTATCACAAGACGAGACCGTCGGCTGCAGCCAGAGACCAAGTGAAGGCCAAGAAGTTATGGGACGCGAGTGTTCGCCTAGTTGGACTCGGGGATTGGGAAACATTTACATCAGATGATCTGCCCTCACAGAGTGTGGAAAACACGACGCTCTGAGAACTGACATTGAGCACCAGAGTGCCAGCAGCATATACATTGTGAATGAACTTGTGCATTTTCTGTAAACATAGAAACAGTGTAACTTTTGTCTATCCTTAAGCTACCAGACTGGCCAAGAAGAAAGGCAGTTGCAGAATTTCGATTGTGCGTTGGGCATGATTGTCTGGGTACACATCTTCACCGCAATGGAATCCGCCCCGACCCCTAATGCATGCTATGCAGCCTCCGCGAACCCACGGACAGAAACCATTCAGGACAATGTACCGCACTGTTTAATAGGACAGAGTGTGAGCCATACTGGGAGGCCAGGACAAAAATGATGGAAAACTGACTTTGTTTCTTTTCTATTACTATTTTTGTGGCTACTCCTTACTATTGGGACTTCCACATTTACCTTACATGTTGTTTGTAGTACTGATAGTGTTTATAGTGTAATGTTAATATTTTATTTTTATTGGTCGCGGCAATGATAAATAATCAATGTACCTGCCATTAGGAAAATAAAAAAAAATGTTTATCCATAAGCAGCATTAGACTGTTATTAATACTTTGCAATTTGAATGAATGAGAGAGAACAGAGGAAGAGGATGTGATAAAGAGAGACACAACATTTGTTAGGAGATAAGGTGACAGAAATTAATCGGCGTTTAATGCGCCAGGCAGTGTCCGCGCATTCTTGTTGGTGAAGACACCGTCTGAGTACTGAAGGCCAATGACAGTTCCCGCCATTTAGCTACCAGTGTCGCTCCGTGCAGTCCTGTTCTCTAACACTGACATTAAGCTGAACGGAATGCAGGCTTAAACAGGCGGGAACTGAAGAAGGGAAGGCGACACTGTGGATTGCTTTCCGGTTACTTAGCACGGGAAAGGGTTAGGCGAGATCTTGACGGCTTCAGGGTGTAATTTTGATGTCAACGTCGGGTGAGCTTCATGTAGTGGAAGGCGAAATTTGGGTACCGACTCAGCATTTGGCATAGGACAACGAAAACCACAGAAGCAATGAAGTCTGAAATTAATCTAAATAACGTTTCAGAATTCAGCGCCTAACTTTATATAAAAAAACGCAACCAACGTAAAGACCATCGGCGAATACTGTTTACTGCGAAAATCTCATTGAAACCCACACACGACCAGCGTGAGCCAAGCGTAGTTACTGAATGTTAAAACATGTGGCATATCGCCCTATAGTCAAGCGCTTAAATATGACTGATTCTAAGGATCCAAACGTTTATGCCTTCAGTTTCTAACTGTGTATTTAATGTGTATTTTGTTCAATAGCTTAATCTATTTACTCGAATGTTTTAACAAACTTCTCATCAAAGGCAAGAAACATGTGTGTGTATGTATGTATGTATGTACGCACCATTTTGTGGCTATTCAGTCTTCCTAAATGACATCATAGCACTAAAAATGAATCCATTGCAAAGAAATTAATATTTAAAATAAAGAAAGGAAACTCTTCCAAAACAAACGAACCAAAATAAATGCAAAAAAAGACGTATAAATAATAAGAATTTAAAACACGTAACGTTAATAATAAAATACATAAAAACAGCATTCGAAGCAAACCAAATAACAGGCACGTGTACAGTTCGGGACTCGGCTTCACGGCCCTGAAAACTGTAAAAAATTCCCCGCAGTATATCCTATACATTTAAATGCTGAAATCGATGGTTTCAAAAAGTAACCACGATTTCTCAACTGCAGGTCTGTAGTTACAGCTGTCGTGTGAGAGGATGAGTGCAGGGGATGCGGCACTTGCAAGTTCACGTAGTCACCTCGAATATTAAGCGGCGGCCTCCTGGGACGTAAAGCCGTGTAGTATGGTTGAAGCTTTCTAAACTTTGGGAGCAATATAGACCTGTGTCTTCAGGGTACAACGTTTCTACGCTGAAGATTCCTCAAGACCACAAACTTAACCAGTAATAATGTTACTACATAGGATTAACGAAACTCTGAATTATAACAAAATTATAACTAAACACACACACAAATTCACCTTGCATTTTAATACAAACACACAGACTTTCTGTGTAACCCAATTATTCACTTTACTGCAACACAGCCACATGTTGCGGTCCACAACAGAACCATCACAAACAAGCACGCCCAGTGCACACTTCAGTTGCTTCAATAAGATCTAATAAATTTACGGAACGTTACTTAATATGCTTCGTTACTGCGTCAATTAGTAACTGTTACTTATATAACACCACCTACGTTTTTAAAAAACAATACATATATAATTTACATCTGGCTCTTTTTTTATCTCAAATTCAAAACCGTCTTCAAATTACCTGTGTTTAGGTCTACTTTTTCCTTCTTCAATCTTTAATTTCTGTTATAAGATTGAATGGCGACGGTTCAGTTCACACGCGGTATATCATATCCTGTTACTGATTTTCCATATTTCATATCCTCTTCTATTTTTGTTCCAAATAGTTTGTGGATTCTATTTTTTAGTGGTCAAACGTACTGGAAGCGAGTAAGATAAGATGAATATGATATTAATAAATAAATATACTATACCACAGTGGTTAGCAGGTTTGTCGATATCACAGTATAGTTACTTATTGAAGCGGACTCCTGTCTTCTATATACGTGTACCTCGATCTATCACCACACAAAATGACCTTAAACAGATACGACTGCTCCGTATACAACCTCTCACTGTATATTAAGCAAATCACGTCAGGACGCGAAAAGGAGACTCATCGACCGGCCGAATAATCGAGCCGTTGAAAGGTAAAGTGGTGCCAGTCATTGTTGCAGTAAAAACGAGGCAAGTTCTTGTACGGTATTACAGCACTGAGATGTGTGTACAGTTAGTTAAAGTTACCACTTTAGTCGTCACAGCACAGTGCAGAGCACGGTAGGTCAGTGGTAATCCCGTGTCGCTGACGGGCAAAATTTGGAAGGTCTCGCAAGGAAGAAAACACGACCTACACCACTTTGCCCTTCAGGTGCTTGGCTCCTACCTACCGAAGGGAAACTCTACATTGTAACTTGGCTATAATTGTTCCAGAGAAATTTCATACAACGCTCATTAAACGTAAAGTTACAAACATTTCAGAATTTGCAAAAATCAGCCCCTTAAACTATGTGACGATCCCCCCCACCCCCACCCCAAACCAACACCACGGAACTCGCCGTTCCGCTTCGCTATGTCTGCCCGAATATGGGAACCGGAGAACCGCCCAGCCGATTTGTGTGGCATCTGACCAACAGCTCTTATCCACGAGTCAAGAAACTAGGGAGCAATCGATAGGAAATAACATCCCAGAAGACTAGAACCTTAACCAACATCACTGACAGAACCTCAAATTTCCCACCACATGAACATAAAAACTACTCAGTTTTTATGTTCAGTTTGGTCTTAACCATGTCCTTCGAAATGTTCGTAATTAGCAGTCGACACGACGTGACATCCCAGGAGACTTGAACAGTGATAGGTAAATTTCCAGCATACTCACAAGATACTTCATTACAACTGACTAACGTCATTGGATACTAATATGCTGAGTGTCTGTTGAACGCACAGCCGAACTACTGAAGTCCTGTGCAGCATAGCTCTCAATACTCCATTCGTTTATGCTAGCTACTTTACCGACTGTGCAATGGCACCGGACGAAAGCTGAAATAGTTCACTTTCCACACAACAGATGTAGCAAAACTATACCTGGATATCAGCGTACACAATGTATTTACCAACTAAATGCACATCTATAATTAGTACAAACATTAAATGAGCCTCTCCAATACGTTTCGGTACATGTGTACCATCTTCAGGGAGAAAATAATGCCAGTAATTAAAAACCAAATGCCACTGCGAAGCTGTTATTTATAGTTTCCTTGGTCTGTACTACTTGGTCGTTGACAAGGTACCGGTACACGTGCACCGTTCTTGTAGGAGAACCTCATTTAATGTTTTTGCTAATTAAGAATGTGCATTTAGTGGGTAAATAAATGGTGCAAGCTAATATAAAATGCACGGAATGGACAATTTTAAAAATATTTGCGTAATTTTCTGGCAATCTGTTCAAAACAAAACCTCTGGAAATGAATTCCACACGGGGATTTTGGGCAAGTTGTTGAATGTCAATAAGATCTAAATGTCACTTGTTCACCGAGGGCAATGTAGACAGGAAATAAGAAGTGAAGGCCTTCGACAGCAGTAGAATTGAAAAGTAAATTATTTACGGTAAATCTATTCAATTTCGCAACATGCAGTATTATGGCTCCATCGTGGATCACAACCACACGTCTTCCGTCGACATTATGTGAACTGACTGGCTGGCCATTTCACTGGCTAACATATTAACTAAGCAGCTAATGATCCATTAACAAATAAATTTATAAATTAATCGAAAATGAGTGAAATGTCAAGTCTGTCGGTCCCATGCCTTTACATGAAACAGCGTAAATTTACAATATTGGAGAGACATAAAAAAAATAAAAGTGAAATTAAGGGAGAAATTACGAGCACATTACAGATGCCGTGCGGTTGCGAACATGAGGCAAAATCCGTTTCCGTATCATGCTTCAAAGGCATACATTAAAGCGCGCAAAACTACAATTTAGCTGGCTTTTTTATGTATATGAAACTTGGAACGTCATCCAGATGACGCTTGAAGCTTTAATAAATCACACTGACAAGTGTATTCTATCTAGCCGAAATCCCAACAGTCTACATTACTCCGACGTGTTTCGCCACTCAAAGGGCCGTTCGAGAGTCGACATGTGTCGAAGTTCTGACATATTATAGACTACTAAGCATTTTCCTTAATATAGTGCATTTTGTTGATCTGATTTACGAAAATCTGAATTATAAATACGTGATGACGTGCAACACTATACAATGAGACTGGAGGTGTTTGAGGGAAAATAACTGAGAAGACAAAACTTTAGGGAACAGGATCATTGAGAAAATTGTGTGCCAACTATCAATACAGTGAACAAATCAAGGTTGGTATCAATATTGCCAGTAAATGACGTGCGCATGAGGGAGGTAAGTAACGTATATATAGAACAGACAACCTGAATCAGGAGGATAATATTAAAATGTGTGTAAGAAAGTTATAAATGTATCAATTTATCAGCTTGCCCATTATAGGGCTCCAGAGGCGTGATATTGTGGACATACAGTTTAGCTTTTGGATTTCATGGCGGTGAATTTGTCGCCCATCTTCTCGAGGTTTCTGCTGAAATGACTTGGTTCTCGATATTTGAAAGACCTGCATTTTGCCCGCAGAGGGCATGAATATATTTCGTACGATTCTCTGGACAGCGATTTCCGTAAATAACAGCTTCGGGTGCCGAAGACACAGCGCGTGTTCCAAGGGTTAATTACATACAGTACTACAAGGAACTTCGTAATGGCCGTGTATACGTACAAAGAGCGCAAATTCTTAATCTGCATACGAAAGCTTGATTAACCAAATACTTCATGGCGCTGTCGACAACCCCTGGTTGGCAGGGCAGTTCTGAATGATGATATTCTATGGTTCTGAATAATCGCTTTCTATAGTTGTGAATAATGCTCGTCTATGATTATGAATAACGACTATATACGTTCATGAATAACGATCCACTATGGTCCCGAATAACGACCTTCTGTGATTCTGAATAACGAAACTTCCGTCTTCAGAATAACGACCTTCTACCATTCTGGACATCGATCGTCCAAGTTGCTAAATCACGATCGTCTATGGTTCTGAACAACGCTATTCTATGGCGCATTCCACAAAGCAGCAACTACCAGGCTGTTTAACGTCACTGGTGTCGTCATTGATGAATGATAAAATGAAAAGTGTATAAAAGGATGTGATCGTGGCCTACTAGCAACAATATCGCGAAATTTATTTAATGGACTCAAAAAATCACGGAAAACCTGTCAGGATATCTGGCGTCACGCCCGCGATAAAAATCAGGCACATCTCGGGTACAAGTCGGAAGGTTGCCGACAAAACAACCCGCTCGATAAATGACACAGCTTGTCACAGCTTCAACCAATCGTTTTCAGCACGTCACTAAACGCAGGGG
>Ga0123355_10006822_pt1 | contig 16990 bp, 12 predicted proteins | sample TergutEmb28metaG_3_FD_89872 | JGI IMG/M metagenome (GOLD analysis project Ga0123355, IMG submission 89872) | Embiratermes neotenicus P1 segment gut microbial communities from Petit-Saut dam, French Guiana - Emb289 P1 | ecosystem: Host-associated > Arthropoda: Insects > Digestive system > Gut ...
CCCGCAATGTCAGCGACCAAGTTTCACACCCATACAAAACAACAGGCAAAATTATAGTTCTATATATCTTGATCTTTAAATTTTTGGATAGCAACCTGGAAGACAAAAGATTCTGCACCGAATAATAGCAAGCATTTCCTGGCCTCAATCTAATCTTAATTTCTTCAGGAATAGAATTTTGATTTGTTAAAGTTGTTCCCAAATATTTAAACTCTTCCACCCTGTCTAAGGTACTATTATCATACCTCACACTGTGAATTCGTCCTGCTTTCTGATCTCGAGAGTGAATTAACATAAAAAGTTGAGTCACATTAAAATATGCGTTAAATATTTTAGAGAAGCAACCCGTTATAAAAAAAAGAGAACACTGAGGAGGAGCGACAAAATACCGGTTTATTTCGAAGTACGACGTTTGAAAGTGTCACTATCCAAGTTAAAGAATAAACGAGAGCTCAGAGATTTATTGAGGTTACAGAGTTCAGACTCAACTGCCGCATTCCACAGTCTTCCTGTCAGTCCAACGACGATAAAGCTTATGGAATTCATGAGGGTGGGGCAATTTCGCTGACAACTTGTCATTTGTGTCAGATAAATTCAGCTTGTGATGCAAGTGTATCGTTCTGCTCTTGTGTGAGAAGGAAGAACACAATTTTGCCAAGTGATAAACACGACTGAGAAGGAAATGGACGGCCTTCGGATCCTCCTACATTCTGTTCTCTTCCCCAGTGATTGAACACATTGGAGATGTTTTCTTCGAACTTGATTGTTTCCAGCATTGGTAATTTAATCAATGTCACGTGACGAAAATTCCAATAGTTGAGACAAACTCCGTTCTTCTGACACAAATCTATCATGACATCAAAGAAGTCGGGAATCTGTTCTACTTTAAGTTATATGCCGATTCAGACCAGTGGAGCAACTGTGGTTACGAGTGTGTTGGCGCCTCATACCAATCTTTGAATTGAAATATTGTCGAAGTGATAGTGTCTGATCCTTTGTGGAAGTTGGTCTGTGTTGTGAAATTGAAAGAATTGAGTGCTGACAACATGCCGTTTTCCGCCATTACCTCTTCCATGTTTGTCACAGTGCAATACAAATATTAGACTATACACACGGAACCTTAACGATGTATAAACTGTTACTTTGCTGAAATGATTGACTCCGTGCTAACTAATGACTTGCAATACACAAACTTACGATGAAGGCAAGACAAGAAAACTGACAAATGGTATATTGTTTTTGTTTTTAACTGCCATTTATAGGCTAGATAATCACAAATTTGTGTACTAGGGCGGTGGAAGGTGTATAAATTTCGTATAATCAAAAATATCTATTAGATTTAATTCTGTGGCCCCCCTAAGTGGTACTCAATACATTGTAGTGACAAGTGCCAAGAGGCACAAATAATCAGTGCCTTAAGTAAGGATCCACTTTTTAACCTGAAAAAGACCATGTTGTTAATTAAACAATTTATTATCCAACAAATGCACAATATATCATTTGTAGACAAAATTAAAACTATAAAATATTTAAAAGTGCTCCAACATATTTCGTATCACAGAGGATCCATCATCAGGGAGCCTTGCACAATGCTTGGCTAAAAATTACAAGAATGATTCTATCGTGTCCGTTGACATGGGCAAGGTCGGTGTTATGGCAGCATATTCTGACCCGTTGAGCGTGTGTGTGTGTGTGTGTGTGTGTGTGTGTGTATTGTGCATATTGTGCATTAGTTGGATAATAAAGTGTTTATCATTTATTCACGGTACAAATATGAAGAGAACAAAGTGTGTGTCTATTAGAAAGATCAATTGGTTAGTGTTGAAGACAGACACAGCCGATGTTTATCGTGATATTTATACGGAGCACACAAACTGTGTGCGCAAAATTTGGAATATTTTAATGTGATATCTGCCAGTTCACTGGGATTTAAAGAAAAAATTGTATGATAAAGCGAGTGTTTAAGAAACTTTCTGTGAAGTGATATGCATTCATTAATTTGTGATTAATTCTTTACGCGAGTATGTGACCACGTAAAACTTGGTTCTTGCAAACTGCTGAGTCCTTAAGTAAGTACATATATACATCGGTCTGCTCTCGTGTTGCTGTTGATACTACTATTTTGTTTGTTACTCCATATTTACGCTTTTCCTCCTTCCCTTCAAAAATGTTCATTCTTCGTGAACTGCTTGACCCTTCAAGATGGACCGATAGGTTGTCCCGCAATGTCGTCACGGAATTACAATTCGACAGTGCCTAAAATTCCAGAAGGGCGAATATCTCATCTTCTTATCGTCTTATTCCATTTCTCCGTATTCTCCATCTTGGCCAGTGTCTTGCCAAATTTTTCCATTTGCATCTAACTTTAAATAGGCGTTTCCCAGAATTTCTTATCTCCATTATATTTGCGCACATTAAAACTTCTCCAGAAGGTACAGTCTCGTTCATACTCACCCATTTACAACATACAAGTTCCCCTCTCCACTTTTACTCCTTTCTGAACATATCAACAGTATATGACTGTCATTCTGTTTCGCCAAACAAAGGGGGGGGTTTCTTGTCTCTAATCCTGTTATAATCCCTCATAACTTCTAAATCCCCGCTTTCAGCCACATTATTCCACCTCTCTCAGTTCTTCTATGGCCATCAATGCATTTCCCTTTAACCAACTTATGTTTCAGTTTGCATTTATATTACAAGGGATTCTTGTCACTAATATTAGTAAATATCTGTCGTCTTGTACTTCAGTGTTTCTCTGTTTGGTGACTTTAGACACCCAGTTTATATCAAGCTATAATTGACTCTGTCATACATGCTAATCCTAATGCTTCTATTGTTCATTTCTTTGCCTGACTCTCCGTTGTTATTCCGATCTATTTACAATTACACACTAAACATTCACTTATACCAAGCGTAACCAGTAGGCCTACGTCACTGTTAAATATAAATCATCCTTCTTTTGCTGTATCTTCTTAACTGTAATCCGGCCAACTTGTCCGCTCCACACCTAGATATCCTTTGCATAGGAAAAATCTCTTGCAATGTGCTCTAAGAATCCCTGATGGACTAAACGGATTTCAAATACGTATTAGTAAGTCCCTGACGACGAAGTAGGCATGTTTATTCTTTCTGATATTTTGGCCACAGCACCGATATCAGGCGACGCCACATCTATCCACAGTCCTATTAGTTTTAAGAAACGTCACGAAATTCTAACGATTCTAAACAACAAAATAAACATTAAAGTATTTACATAAGCCTTATTTAGGCAGTTCAAAATTATTTAACTCAACACGAAAGTATATTTTCTGGCACAACCCTAACCCCTCTCAGCGTGTACAGAAAAGTTTACATTTAACAATAATTTGACTTCTTGAATGTATGCTAATAATGAATTAACGCCTGAAGATCATAAGCATGCCGCTGATACATGCTAAGATTTTTGTTTGTGCTACTTTAATTATTCACTACCAACCATGAAAAATTCGGCTAATAGAAAAACCTAGTATTGCTTTCTTTGAAATGGTAGAAGAGTTCAAATATTTGGGAACAATCTTAGCGAATCAAAATTCTATTCAGGAAGAAATTAAGATCAGACTGAAGTCATGGAATGCTTGTTATCATTCGGTGCAGAATCTTTTGTCTTCTAGTTTACTAACCAAAATTTAAAGATTAAGATATAAAGAACTATAATTTTGACTGTTTGTATGGGTGTGAAACTTGGTCGCTCACATTGAGGGAGTGACGTAGGTTGAGGTTGTTTGAGAATAGGGTGCTGAGGAGAATATTTGGGCCTAAGAGGTTCGAGGTAACGGGGGAGTGAAGGCAACTACATATTGAGGAGCTTAATGATCTGTACTCCTCACCCGACATTGTTCGAGACATTAAATCGAGAAGAATATGATAAGCGGAGCATGTAGCAAGTTTGGGGGAGAGGAGGGGCGCATAAAGGGTTTTGGTGGGGAAACCAGAAGGAAAGAGAACACTTGGTAGACCCAGGCGTAGATTGGAGGATAATATTAAGATGTGTCTTCAGGAAGTGGGGTGTAGATGCATGGACTGGATCGAGGTGGCTCAGGATAGGGATAGGTGGCGAGCACGTGCGAATGTGGTAATGAAACTTCGGGTTCCATAAGATGAGGGAATTTCGAAAATTGAGCAAATGCTGCAAAGCCACAGGGCGTCACATATCAGAACGAGCATTTTTCACATTCACTGCTGTGACAACTTCAAACCTCTGTCACTTGCGTTTCTTTAAGTGCAGGTTGGGCGTCCATTACTCGGACATTAAATGGCTCGGGTCATTATGATGACTCTTAGCCACTCATTCAGAACATGGACCATTGCGTGGAATCATTACGTCTAACACAAATATCGTACGTATCATTCTTCTCACGTGAAATCATGTGCGGTTAAAGCAAACAGAATTTGTAGACAGGTAAAGATTGCATTCATTTTATCCAAACTTCGGACGCCATGTAACGGGACATTGCGTGATTAAAAGCCTATACACACTAAGCTGCTGTGCGAACAGTTTATAAATCTCTTGGCAGATTTATTGCGATGTCCAGCCGCCTGGGAGTGACCACCAAACAACACCGCTGAAATTGTGCCAATTTTGTTCATACGAGAACAGTTAGGAGGCGCGGCCTGAATGAAGCATGTACTGCGATACGAACTGATATTGGAAGAGACTGCGTCAATTCAGAATGTTTTCCCATTTTCCTGTTTCCTGAGGAAGAATATGCGAAAACAGAGTGTAACTTGCCGTGTAGACTTGTTTGGATTCTGTACAATTGTACGTAGTATTTTAAAGTAGCCATACTTAATATTAACTCGGATTTTTCCAATCCGACAAACAAATTTTGTTGTCTGCAATGCCGTCACAGGAATTCATTTACACGATAGAGATTGCCAAGTACAACGGAAATTATGCTCATTACTAACTTAACCCCGATGAGTTTGTGGAACATCCAAAACAAACAGTTTACTATGCCGTCGAAATAACTACCTTTCACTCAGAAACAGCTACATGTTTCGGCCGTTTACGACCATCACCGGGACATGAACACAGTATTTAAAATAAGGTTAAATGCAACACGTATATCTTGTGTTTATTTGACCGTGCACCATTGTGACAGTTGAAGAATAAAAGACCAACTTGATGTCACTTGGCATTTTATTTCACTTCTTATGTGCTCAACATGTTTCGGACATTAATATATTCATCATCAGGAGCTTGCGACTGTGCTGTTGAATTACCAATTCGATCGTATTGTTCTTAGTGCGATCTGTGTTGGAGATTCGGTGTGGTTGGGTTGGAGTGGTATCCGTGTTGCAGGCTGAAGACTGCAACACGGCTGAAGCCTGTACACGGATACCACTCCAACCCAACAACACAGAATCTGCAACACACATCGAACCAAGAACAATGCGACCAATGTGCTATTTAGCAAGTGACATCAAGTTGGTCCTTTATTCTTCAGCAACACGTATATATTCACCACACAGTTTATTTTATACACGAGTCCGAATTGCAAATACAGTGTGTCTGGAAGCACATTTGTTATGACGTAATATTATTTAAAATAAGTTTCACATAAAGCGGAAAGTACAATGAATTACATCTGAGATACCTATGTAAATATATATTCTTCTATGATTTATCAGTTGACGACATTAATCAAGCCTAAGCTTTTTTAGGGTTTTTTTTAAGATATGATGAAAATGTTGACGCGAATTTATCTTACTTACAAAACGCGCAAAAGTACATTTAAAAAGGGCAAGAACGTTTTACTTCCTGAACCGATACATTCTAGCGAGATGGCAAGACCAACTGGAAAAGAATGCGTCTACTCAATCACCGACGCCTGTCCATCGGCATGTAACAACTCAAGATATGTCGAACGGATTTTCGTACAATCTATTACTTGGGAGTTTCATGGATATATTCCCTACATTCAAAATACGGCTGAAATCTGAGAAGAGTAAGGCACATTTTATATTGATGACCACATGAGCTGCTGCTCCCATGTCGAACGTAACGGACTCAAAATTTATAGGAGAGGAAAATGTTCTGAATTCATGAATAGGACAACAAGTAATTTGGAAAGTTAGCACTCACAAACTAATGATCCAGTAGCAATGAAATACTGAATGCACTACAATTTTTACTGAATGCATGTATCCCATTAATTGTTAACAATATCAAGTCCAGTGGTCACTGTAAGTACGACCGTATTTACCATTTAAAACTTCTATGTTCCACTCATACAGCGGGGGACTGCGGTAGTACAGTGGTTAAGGTGCTGTGCTACAAATCGGAAGGTCGCTGGTTCGATCCCAGCTGGTGTCACTGGAATTTTTCATTGACATAAAATCCTTCCGATTGCACTATGGCCCTGGGGTCGACTCAGCCTCTAACAGAAATGAGTATCAGGAGCATTTCCTGGGGATAAAGGCGGCCGGTGCATAAGACTGATAACCTTACCACCATCCTGTGCCGTTGTCATGAAATCTGGGAAACTTAACTTCCTGGAACCCTCTGGGCCACTCCAGTCCTGTAACGGGACTGCTTTACCTTTACTCATGCAACGTGCTTCTGTGTTTTGCATGGGTTTAGAACAAACAGTGATTATTCACCGACACAATATTACATAACTGGGCTCTAAAACAGAAACTGAGTGTGTCCATTGTTCAGTACAATCAGATTAATTTAGTTCTTTAAAAGGTTTATCATTCAGATATTTTTGACCTAACGCTGAACAAAGTGAAAGAGAAAAGTCAGCGGAGCGTGTATGGAAACATAAAAAATAAATGTAGCAAACCTATTTTTCGTACACCATACCCAACTCTAATGAAGATCAAACTTAAAATTCCATTCATTTTCTGAACTAACAGCAGCCCCAATTTACCAGCATTTTAAACTCTACTGTGGGCTGATAAATCAGCAATTGACCTACTGTCGACGAAGCGACAACGGCGTCTGTCAAAACCTATTAGATACAAGTACAAATTTCTGTATTCTCTCTCTGCCATTGCAGTACGCCTTCTTCGCACTGAGCGCAATAAAAACGTCTCTAGGTACATGTTTTTTTCAGGTATCACTGCTGGCATGGAGTAACATTCAAGAGCGGAATCTTTAAATATTAAAGCCAACAGAAAACAAATAACGAATACTGTCCACAGACATGGAGATGACTCTTGCAAGTAATGTGAGACGTGGGCACGTGAAGGATTTCGCGGTCAATAACGAATTGCGACTACTCGTCCCGAAAGCATTCTCGAAACTCACTTTCCTACTACACGCCACTTGAATGCTTCATGTTTTCATTCCGCGTAGCAGTAGAGATGTGTGTCGCTTCTAGAGCAGAAACGGAATGTGATGGCACACGGAAACGCACGGGTAGAGAAGTAAAGGGGAAAAAGGCGAATGGAGGGGGTAGCCAGCAGTCGTGCACTGTATCGGACACGGTCTATCCAGCATTACTACCGCTGATGCGCACACCTCGGCTGCCAGCCGCCGACTGAACTGACACCCCCGCCGATATAAATGGACTCGTCTGTTCCGCTGGAAAACCAAATCTGGTTTCTGCGCGTGTGCCATCACGTTCCGTTTCTGCTCTACCAACAGCAGTCCCGCATTCCCTACTATAGCCAGCATTCATCCGCACCGCGCCAGACACGCCCATCTCCTTAGAGATCATTGCGTGGTCTGTCGACGTTACCTACTTCCCTCGAATTTCCGGAATCACCAACGCAGGAAAACAGTTTTCCAGCGTAAAGATAAATCGTGCAACTGCATAATTGAAATGAACATTTTGGCAAAAACAACAAAGACAAAAATCTCATACGATGCCTCATCTCTAGGTGGCATATCTGAATGTCGCATCTAAGACCTTCTCTTACGTAGGCCTACTTGTCTGACAGTGGATATGGAGGTCCACCGTTTTGTCGTGGAACCTAAGCACGCCTCTCTGAAAATCTGGGAACAATCTCAAAATTTTAGGCGCCAGCAGGGTGACACGCGCAAGTTCCATATTCAGGAGTCACAAATATTAGGCGCCATCTTACGAAATATTGTCGCCTGGGCGACCTGGAGCGCGATAATTTTCGCCAATGCTCTACGGAAAATTAAATGACCGGACTTTGAATTAGGTCACTGTTGCGTATTGCCAAGACTTTTCAGTAGTTACTATTTATGATTTAACCGTACGACAAATAATGTCTACAGTTGAAAAAGCGTCATCGAAAAACTCAGGGCCCAAAGCTTCCAAATTTCCGCGCTGCCAAATGAACCCCAGACTTCAAATATGTCATCACAAGTCAGCTGTTTTACGAGTGAAATTACAAGCGTCGCTGCAAGGAGTGTTAGGCAAAAAAAAAGGTAAATTGCACCCTTGTACAGGCACTGAGGCTCTGTACAGGCCGTACGGCCCATAGGTGGAGTAGAGGCATAGCGCCACTCTTTCTTGACCACGGCACTAGAAGGAGGTGAGGGGTCAGCTTCACGCCCCAGCCGCTCTTTACCCCCGGGAAAGACCCAATACCCATAGTACAGGAGGCTGGGTGGGCCAAAGGGCCGGTCTGGACAGGTGCGGAAAATCTCGCCTCCACCGGGATTCGATTCCCGAACCGTCCATCCCGTAGCCAGTCCCTATACCGACTGAGCTACCCGGTCCACAAGGAATATTAGAGACTTGTAATTTTATGAGTGATTATCACAAAAAGTGATCAGCCAGTTGGCAATTAGAGCATGAATATACGTACACTCCAGGCATATAACACAGATATCCAGGTAAAAGTGGGTGTAAAATGTCTGATGTACTGAAATAATTTGAACTGAGAGTTTACGTTTATGTTTACATGTATGTTGCATATTTAAATGTTTTATGTGCAGATCAGACAGGTCCATACAAACAGTGATATGGGAATGATACAGAGAGAGCTGACAGATATGAAAACAAGAGCATTAAAAAGTCTTAAAATTAGCCTTTCATTTACGCCAGTTTCATCCATGTGATCAATTCACTTGAGATTTTTATATTAAAATATATTAGTTTATCGTCTCTCTCATGCGCACTATAGGTACTTCCTGTCTAATCGTCCTTCATTTCATTACTGAAATAACACATCTGAAAGAGAAATAATTATAGGGCTCCAACTCAAAATTCGTGCCCACCAAATTACGTTCGCTTTCTCAAACAAAGCTTCCTCTTTGTGGCAAAATCGTCCCCCCATTGCGGGTTGAAACTGTACACATTTAATTCGTAGTAGGCTAACATTAACCCCTCTGACATCACTAATTATGCCATGATCTTAGCGGCGGCCATCCCTGTTGGTTTGAAACTGGAGCGGAATTGCCACCCTTGAAGTTACAAATTTCCTTGCAGCGGAAGGGAGGTTACAAATACTGTCAGCAAGAACAGGGGACTTCGCATTTGCATATACAATGAAATTGAAGGTACCGTCTATCGAAATATGGACACGCACTATTATCGATACGTCAGTCTCCAGTGAATCACTTTTAGTTTATGTGTATTAGCCTCGTATTGCGACTCAATGGATTACACTGAACTCAACAATCTCTCTACAGAAATGAATCTGTAGTCTTGAAAATATGTTTACTTTGATTACTTAAATTTGGAATATTCAGAAGGGAAAATCGGTAAATAACAGTACATGTCAGTAGCCGAACTGATGTTTCGAAGTTGGGGGGAGTCTGCACACGTTAAAGTACCAAAAACGTGATGGAATTTTGCATCCATTGAAACAGAAGCTTTAAACGTAACGAACAAAGCACAGTACAGTGCACAAGAATGCAATTTCACTAGACATGCTTGGGCTCACACCAGGACGTGAGGCTTTCTGAATTAACAAACACAATCTTATGAAAAAATAACTGTGCTAGTAATTCGTATTACGCAGATTTACTTAATAGTTCCTTGGGATATTCCTAAACAACTGTCGAAATAACTTAATCCACAGAGGTGGCACTTCCTTAACGAAATAACAAGTCCACAGTTAGTCAAAAAACTCTCTGAAACTTATGGCTGGAAAGTATATTCACCACGTTCACATCTCCCAACCACTATCCTGACTCAGAAGAAGCCAGTCCAGAACGTTCAGTCCTGTTTCTTTAAGACCGGTTTTAATATTATCCTTCTCCCCCGGCCTAAGTTTTCCAACTGAATTCTTTGCATCAGATTTTCCAGCAAATTCCTGCATTTACTCATTTTTTCTTTCACGCCTATTACATACTCACCCACATAATTTTCAATGGTTTGAATACTCTTTTCATACTCGACGAGGGACACAAATACACACCTCTTCATTATGCATTTTTCTCAAGCCTCCTGTTAACTCCCCCGTCTTAGACCACAACATGGAGAAGTTTGACCTTAATATGAGTAAAATTTTATATTTTATTAATTTCCTTGTAAACTTCTTTTCTATTTGTTAGTGTCGTTCTCAAAGATATGAAGTTTGACACAATATCATGTAATTTATTCGCTACATTTATTTTGTTACATTTTCACTTGTATACAAGCGGAAAACAAGCCAGCATGTTGATCTGTAACAGCTTTTCTCGCCGCGATGCTTAAGAAATCAGAGGTTGTTGGTGAATGACTAACAGCAAACATTTGTTATGTTTGGAGAACAAAAGGAGTAAAAGCATATTCTAATATATTGTCCCATTTGTCTTCAAATTCCTGAACTGCGAACACAGTTGTGTTGCTGCAAACCTCGTTCAACAATAAACGTCCACGACAGCACAGAGTCAAATTCTGCTGGGATTAAAACAAATAAACATTAGAGAATTTACAATGCTTGGATGAACTGCAACATTACAACTCTGTTTAAATTTGTGTTAAATGGCGCAAGATTTAATTATATCGGATAAGAAATTTATACGTTCTTGTCAGGTACTCCTACGCAGGACTCGAAATATGAGCATCGAACAGAAAGTAAACTTGTATATCACATAATTTCTTAACTAAAGAACCTAAATTGATTGTGATTTCATCAGGGCAATCCATCGCCGAAAGATCATCATCGGTTTTCAGCGCTGCAACAAAAACTAAAACCTAAGACGTTCCGGGTGTGGAAACATTCGTTTGCAGGTCACGAATATCTGTTGACAGGAAACAGAAAACGGCGTTCTGGCGTATGATAAATGTCATTTATTTTCCGATCGGCACTTGTTTTGTTGCATACGATAAACAGTTTAGACTGCGCATAAACTTAAAATTTCGAGAGACAGAATCTACAAGTAGGTAATGCAATGATTTGAAAATGAGGCAGTTCAGCTACTTAGAAACTGCATTAACAAGTCAAAATATCAGGTAGGAAGAAATTAAGGACAAATGGAATACATAGAATTGTTGCTAACTTACAGTCCAGAATCTTACGTATCTCCATTTTGTATGTAAAGCACAGGGATTAAAACACAGAGAAGCGTAATTTGCATGCGGTTTTATGTGGTTGTGGAACTATGTCTCCCACGTTAAATGGAAAATACAGAATGAGGATTTTGAGAATAGGGTGATCACTAACATATTTGGATCTAAAACGGAGGAATTAACAAGAGAAAGGACAGAAATCCGTAACGATGGAATTCATAATCAAATATTATTTGAGCGATCTGATCGAGGGAGATGAGATGGGCTGATCACGTGCCACGCAAGGGACAGAAGATAAATGCATAATGGAGTTTGGTGGGAACAGTTCAAAACAAGAGGGAGCTTAAAGAATTTGTGCTTAGATGGTACGATAATATTAAATCGAATTTAAAGACGTAGGATTATAGGTTTTGGGTTGCATTAATCTGGCTTAGTAGACGGACAAGTTGTGGGATCTTGTACGCACAGTAATAAATACTCAGTTTTCATAATAAGATGCGGAGAAGTCGTTGGCTTAGGACCAGCTATTTTCTAAAAAATTGCTATACACTTAAAGGTTTCTGCAACAACTAATAACTTTGATTTAAATTTACATAAACCTTACGATTATTTGGACACAATTAAATTACACTAAAAGTAAACCGTTCTGGCAGCTCTTACAGAAGAATTTCAAATACACAACTCAATTTAAATCTTTTCAACCCAGGCACTGTACGTATAAACGTATTATTGAGGCGCGTTCCCGTAACCATTGTGGCTCTAAAAAAGAAATATGTGTTTCATATTCTCAGTATGTGTCTGTTGCCTTACTTATACAACATGCAAAACGCATGCGCCGTGTTATTTTGTCATCTGCGGTCTGTCTGTCTGCACTGCTTTTTTCAGCATTATCTCATAAACGGCACGAATTTCGGAACACGGTTACACACAAAACGTGTGTTTTCGCTTTCTCTACAACTTTCGTCTAAAATGTATCTCATTCTGAGAAGAATTCAGTGAGACATCATGAATCTAAGTCTTCATGTACTCTACTCGCTATTTTTGTTATGTTTTAATAGGAAAAAACTGAGGGACCGCGGTGGCACAGTGGTTAAGGTGCTGTGATAAAAATCGGAAGGTCGCTGGTTCGATGCCAGATGATGTCACTGGAATTTTTATTGCCACAAAATATCCTTCCGATCGCACTATGGCTCTGGGATGGGCTCAACCTCTAACAGAAATGAGTATCAGGAGCATTTCCTGGGGATAAAGATGGCCAGTGCGTAAGGCTGACAACCTTACCACCATCCTGTGCCGTTGTCACGAAATCTGGGAACCTTAACTTCCTGAACCCTCTGGGTCACTCCAAGCCTGTAATCGGACTGCTTTACCTTTACCTTTACCGTCAATAAAGAACTTCTATTTCACAACATATGGTCGCAAAATACTCATATATCGAATTTCATAAGAATCCACCCAGTGAAGCCGAGCTGTTCCATGTGGATGGAAATATAGACGTGACAGAGTTAAGAGTCGCTTTTCGCAACTGCACAAACGCGCCTAAAAAAGAAACGTATGGACGGAGAGTCCAATGTAACCTCTCTGTAAAAAAAAATCAATTTATTTGCGGGGAACATACGAAATATGATTGCCGAATTTTCAAAACCGTTTTACATTATTTTGTAGAAAACTACGAACCAGCGAATAGACCGTAAATCTAAGGGACAAGTAAGATGAGCCTCGCCAAAACCAGACACAATAAATCTTGCACGTAACGCAGGATTAATATGCAGCTCGGTAGCTGGCAGCTATGTGCTGCACTGGAGTCAAGACTGATTCAATGCGGCACGCCTATGCACAACTTAGTCGATATCCACGGTCATGAATTTATCAACGTGCTAGAAATTCGCTTTGCCAAAACTGCTGTTAAATGCAAGTGGGGCATACAACAGACGCGTGCCAAATGGTGCACGACATTCAAAGCTGGACCATTTGACTGTTCTGTTTCTGTGGGACGGAGCGCCGTTCTTTCTGGCACGCAGTCGTAACCCATCATGAACGCTCAGACGTCCTCAACTGGTGCATTTGTTTCGCAGCCTCCAGATATGTCAATGTGGGCCGCGTAGCTCAGTCGGTGTAGGGTCTGACTACGGGCTGGACAGTCCGGGATCGAATTCCGGTGGGGACGAGATTTTCCACCCGTCCAGACCAGCCCTGGGGCCAACCCAGCCTCCTGTAAAATGGGTACCGGGTCTTTCCCAGGGGTAAAGTGCGGCCGGGGCGTGCTGCTGACCACTCACTCTCTTCTAGTGCCGCGGTCATGGAAGAGTAGAGCTATACCTCTACCCACCCTCTGGGCCACACCGGGCCTGTAACGGGAAAACTTTACCTTTTACCAGATACATCAATATGCGACCACCATGTCGATCAGTAAACATCTATGGGGACAGAAACACAAGGAGTCTGTTGCACAGGAAAGGAGAGAAGTTGAGTGCGATTTGGAAACTGAGAGGAGTAGGGAAGGAACTGGAGGGAAGAAATGTCCACTGTGTAAGGAAGAAGAGAATGCTCTCCACACACATCTGAAGTGTTCCGAAATACTGAAGTGGGGAGTATATGCCTGACTATTAATGAAGAGGTAAGGCGAAAGGTGATTGTGTAATAATGTGTAATAAAACTATTAGACAGAGACGAAAAGCAATGATTCTCTGTGACCTTACACGCCACGGTGGGTCATATTGATTTCTTCACTAACGGTGAGGTATTAGACGAATATCATAAATTCAGAACTGGGGGAAAAAGAAGACTTGTCTTTGTTTTTATTCACCATTATCATCATGAAATAAGACACCAACAAATTTCTATTTTTATTTCTTCCAAATGCAGACAAGGGTCGCTTTAAACTTCACCTGCTGGCAAGGAGTGGGTGTTGGCAATTTATTTAAACTTTACACATACCTTATATATTCCATATTTACAGACCAGCAAGGCGCAGGAGAAAGGCTTTATGGGAAGAATCACTGCTGGCACCATTGGGAAGGTGTCTGTTGAGAATGACCACTGAAGTGTGGGTGTCGCACGTAACGCAAGCGTGTTTACGGGTCGTTTTCTTGTCTTGTTTGAACAAGAACTAGCGGGTCCTTGTAATAAGTTACAGGAATTCAATAGGACAACACAAACACGTCCAAACAAGACCAACCCAGTCTGGACCATACGTAGTATTCAAGAAGACAGAATGAACGTTTTCAAAAGGGTTGTGACGAGCGATTTGATCATTCTATTTATGTGTTGTAGACTTTCACGCAACAAAACACCTAGCAGTTCGTAGTTTAATCCGATTACCGTTACAACCAGTCCTGTTTCTCTCTTCTCACTTTCAATTGAATTACGGAAATCTTGTGCATAGAATTAATACGGTTAATGCTATATACATGCTATAAAATTACAGGGGAGCGGAAACAAAAATTAACACCTCATATGTAGGAGTAATCTACATGGACAACGGAATTTTAGAGCAATAAAATATCACTTTGTATTACAACGGAATACTAGATGGGTTATATTTACTGACGTTTCATTTAAAGACCCTGCCGTTAGCTCAGACTACACAGCGGGTAACAGAGCGACATAATCTACAAGAAACCTCTTCTGTGCATCCATTGTTCCTCCCACACCTTAATTTTCTGTTATAATATACATCAGCAAACCACAAAAAAATATTATATTCTTCTGAAAACAAACATTTCGTCTATAGGGATTACAGCCTTCTAAGGAATGACACCGCGTAGTTTTGTAGACAAGTACCAGAATTTCGAAGAACCCCGTACAAGATGGGACAGGACAACCTGTCACTGGGTATGTAGTACACAATAGCTGTTCCCCCTGTCCTTATCGCAACCAGAAAAAAAACAGTCTCCGAAACGCAGTGGTAAAATAGAACGAATATGTTGGACGGTGTTCAAAACATTAGCCAGAAATACTAGAATTCTTTTATTTTCTTAGCTCCTTTTCGGCAATACCATGTCACATCTTGAATATCATAACGGCGGTTAAATGTTGACCGGTATAAACCACGAAACCCAGCGCTACACAATTTTAAAATATACTGTTACCTTTTCCTCCGTAAGTGAATATTCTCGTCAGCGCCTTGCCTTGAACAGCACAGTCTATGTTTTATTCTTCAGAGTGAGAACCCAAGTTTAAAATACATAAAAATAAAAGGTAAGATTAGCCGGGAGTTTCTTTAATCTCCACGTTTCTAGATAAGAGACGGCAAGACATAATATTCTAGGCTAAATTCTAACAACTTTCCCACCAAATTTTTATTACGTATGGTGACTTTTATTATACTTTAAATTCCCTTTTTCATCACAAGGGAGCATAACACAACACACCCTCGATTGGGACGCGTTCAGCACGAAGACAGGAAATTTAATTTCCTGAGTTTTGTATTAAAAACAGCCAGACGTTTTGTGCTGTCGTAATATTGCGGGGAGGCTTGTTTATCTGGACCAACGTTCTGCAGCGACCTATAAATATAGTACACTTCGCACAGAAAACAGCATTACCACCTCAACGTATGCATAACCAACCGACTGTACGGCAGTATTTACCATTTTATATAACACTGTAATTCGATAATTGAACGTAAAACATTCGGAGAGGGAAACCACGCAGCGTTATTACAATCAGCGTATAAGCCTCTTGTTAGGATATATTTCCTTCCTAATTAGAACGCTGCAAATGGCATTAGACTCCTCAAATATATCAGATCTAACCATGTGGAATATGGGGGTGCCGGTATGCCAGATTTGTCCTTTTCTGTGGTAAAATATCATTGATGAAAATATATGTTAAAATATTCCCATATGTCTGGGAATCCTACTAAACAAAATTAAGCACACAAAAGAAGAATAAATATAAGCTCTTCCGAAGTGTGACGCTATGTAGTCTGTAATATATACACTGCGTAAAATCCAAGAAGACAGCCAGTTGCATATCCAAGGTCATGTGAACATCTCATGGGTAAGTATTATGTAACGTGAATCTCATATTTACTGGACCGTACATCATTGTGATAACTGAAGAATAAAAAACCAACTACATGCCTAAAATCATGCAAGGCTTTATTTTTTTTCTGACAAGCGAAAATCAGAAATTATTTACACAAAATAAATACAGCGCTAAAGAACAGAATGAGACACGTATATAAAGAGGGGAAACTTTATGTTGATGACATTCTTCAGGCGACTTCCATTTTAAGGTTTGTTAATAGATCCACCGTGCAATTTTCACAACATTTTTTCTTAGATTCATGAGCAGTGTTCAATTTTACCCATTTCACGTGTTCATGCTATTAGCACTACCACCACAACCGCCACCTACCTACCTACTACCTAACCACGCAACCACCCACCCACCTACCTACCTACCTACCTAACCACACATCCCCACCCACCCACCAACCTACCTACCTACCTAACTACCTACCCACCCACCCACCCACCGACCTAACTACCCACCTACCTACCCACCCACCCACCCACCTACACACATACCTACCTAACCACCCACCCACCTACCTACCCACCCACCTACCTACCCACCCA
>Ga0123355_10006823_pt1 | contig 16989 bp, 15 predicted proteins | sample TergutEmb28metaG_3_FD_89872 | JGI IMG/M metagenome (GOLD analysis project Ga0123355, IMG submission 89872) | Embiratermes neotenicus P1 segment gut microbial communities from Petit-Saut dam, French Guiana - Emb289 P1 | ecosystem: Host-associated > Arthropoda: Insects > Digestive system > Gut ...
AAAAAAAAAACCAAAAACGATAAGTTGAATGTATAATACTAACTCATGAAATAACGTACCTAAGTAAAATAGTTAAAAAAAAAAAAAAAAACTAGTGATTAATTGTTGTATTCTATAACCTTAGATGCTACTTAGTTTAAAATTTCTCGTTGTTACAGGCTGCCTAATCAGCTCGGTAGCGGCAGAGACGTTTGTCCTGCCACTAAACAGAAGCGTTATATTTTTTAAGGAAAGAGACGTTATTTTGAGCAATGACCTTTGGCTTATTGCGATAAATATTGAAATGGAACCGTATGAGGAAGCACTTTCCATCATTAGAGGAGATTTGCTGACAGTAGAGGAAAGAAAGCAAGAATTTACTTTTAATTCTGAGTTGAAATTAATTGACACTTTATTGACAACTTTGGAAACTAAACTGCATACTTTCAAACAGATTTTACCGAAATTAGATCCTCGCCGAGGTCTGGTTAATTTGTGTGGCGCCATGTTGAAAACTTTGTTTGGTACCGCTGTGGTTCTGACATGACTTCTTTGTATAGTAGCTTTGATGAATTACGGTCCAGACAGCAAGATATTGTTCATTCTGTTGCTAATCAGCTTATTTACGTAAAGTAATTAGATACCGTTACTAGCGTGAACACTGGCGCTGTTGCAAACTTATCTGGTATTATCAGGGATGATATGATTAAGTCTCAGCGATGTACTTCAGGAGATTACTAGAGACATGCTACCACGTGTGATTAAATTTGATACTTTACGGTCAAAGTGTTTTATTTATGACGATTCGTTAGTTAGAATTGGTTGTACTGCAGTTGACTCAACAACTTGACGAACTGATGGACGTTATTCTGTATATAATTATGGGGATATTGCCAGTAAATTTGATAAACCCTACTACTTTACACAACATTTTAAAAAAGTTTCGCTTCACTTACCAGAGAACTGTGAACTAATTGCAGGAGCGAGGATAGAGAATATCCACTTATACTACGATCTTATAACAGTTGCTGCTATAGGAGATGCTCACCATATTCAAATAATTTTGAATGTGCCTTTAAAGACAGCAAATCGCTAATTTGTATTGTACAAAATATTTGCCTTGCCGACGCGAATTTTTAGTGACACGTTTGTTCAATATTTACCCGAATTTTCATTTTTCGGCACTGACACTGTTCAGCACAACTATATCTTGTTTACAGAAGTAGAGTTAAGTCACTGCACCCAGAGCAGCATTACAGTATGCCCTGTAAATGCAGCAATATATAGTACACAAATGAGAACTTGTGAATTCAGTTTATTCTTCCAGACAGCGGACAGCCAGAATTTGTGTCACATAAGACTTCTGCTACATCACAAAACTCCATTCCTGTAACACTACGAGTCGAAATGGATTTATCATTTTCCGGAAAGCCAACACGTTGTACTGCGCTGCTGGAGAGATAAGGCATGGACCTCCAGTACGCAAATACTTTATGGGAATGGCATCATCTACAGCACGTCTCAATGCCTATTTACCGCTGATAAATTCCAGGCGCTGCCTGAGATAATAGGCAACACCCAGGCGACTATCGACCCCACAAAACTATATGTGACAGACCAAGTTGCCATCGTCACGAACCACGACCTGCAAGAACTCGAAGAACCCATACCCCCTGAAGGTGCACAACTTGATGATGTCAGGTCCCGAGTTGCTACGCCCCGCCGAATAATCGACATGAATTCACTCCTCAGCACGAGCAGGATTGCAACCCGCCGTGAACAACGATGATATTGGTACCTTGTCACACTAACAGTTCTGTGTGTAATAACAATCCTAGCATTCACTGTATATTCCTTAAAGTCTTACACACGTAAGATGATCGCACGCTGCATGACTCGACAGAATACTTCGAGTCAGAATGCCACAGAACCAAACCCTGTTCACGAAACTTCCTGCACGAACAGCGATGCAAATGCACAAGACGCTAAAAGCAACGAAAGATGTGTTACATTTTCCGCTTATCCTAACCTCTCTACATAGAGTGGCTTTGGCGTAACTGCTCGCAAGGGAAGCTGCACGGAGTAAGGTCAGATGCAGTATTGCAAACTCTGCAGTCCCCGTCATGTATGAAAACCTACACCGGAAAAGATACAGAATACAGTTCGCTACAAAAATATGCTTTCGTGCCTAGTGAGGGACTGTAAATTCTCAGTTTTTGTAAGTTAACCGGGAAATATAGTTGAGTGTATTTTGTATTTCACTTGGTTGAGTGACAGAGTAGTTTGTCAGATTCCAACTAGTCTAAATTTGGTCAGAATCTGGCTGGTGGCAGCAATGAAATTAGAGACTTGGGCACTGAGGTTAATAGTCGTAGTCACTTAAACTATAGTGTCTTCGCGGGGAAGGTACAGTTAGGCTGGAGTCCTGTCTCGGGAGGCATTACAATTGCAAGTAACTGAAAATTTTACCGTAAAAATACGAGATTTCCAAACAGTAAGAGCGAATATTGTAAAAAAGAGTTTGTGAAGATACACATCTCTCCTCAGATGTTAATGCAGGCACAAGAATGATATATCGTTATTTTAATAAATCTCATTATCTGTCACAGGTCTTGTTTATGCATGTCCAGTGTGCCTCGTCCTCGCTCATTTTTCAGTAGTCGTGTTTCATCGGCCCCATTTCATTCTAGAGCAGCTACAAGAATACTAAAGACAAACTCCGCTCTTTGAGTCTTCTTTTTTTCCCCCCATATGTAAGAGAATATGCCGGACAGCACGAACAAATTTGTTTGGTTCTTCCTTACTATCCTGAACGTTTCGGATACCAAAATACTCTAAAAAAAGGATATACATAAAATAGTTATTCTTAGGAATGTAGTAAGTAATTTTAAAGGTAAAGTGATCCCGTTACAGGCTCGGTGTGGTCCATAGGGTGGGTAGAGGTATAGCTCTACTCTACCATGACCGCGGCACTAGAAGGGGATGAGGGGTCAGCAGAACGCCCCGGCCGCACTTTAGCCCCGGGAAAGACCCGGTACCCATTTTACAGGAGGCGGTTGGTACTTCTCCAGAAGAACTCTGTTCCATGGAGTCATTTCTTTGGTTATTTCGTAAAGGAAATACACGGACAGGCACACAGTTGGGCTTCGTGTGGAGTTGCTGTTGAATAAAACGAACATATTTTGTTTAAATTCTGCTGTTCATCTGAGTGGCCAGTTCTTTTTTGCAATTGTATGACACTAATAATGGCAGGAAGAACGTTGAAAGTGTTGTAAATGGTTGACAAGTAAGGCGCTTGCACAATTATGACGGCGTTGATTGCGTACGTAAGTCCATGCCTTCTGGAGCAGAATAGGCCACCTGATAATCACGTAAGCAGGAAGCTAAGTACATGCCTCTGCAGACAATCAATGCGACATTGTTTTAAAAATAGTAAACCGTGCTGTGAATTTTACAAGGAAAACTATCGACCGTCGTGCAGTCGATAGTGACCCTAGTTACTATATACCGCCATGCAATCGATATTTTCCCCTGCCTACTGCTTCCCAAACTATACGATAAAAAGGCTAAATGAAGGTTACGTTACTGCATTCTTTACAGTAACATATTCCGTAACACTGATCATATATGTATGGTTCAAAAAGGTAAAGCTGTCCCTGTCCGCTCCATGAAGCCGTATACGGTGAATAGAGTTACAGCTCCATTCATACAAAAAGGTAAAGCTGTCCCTGTCCGCTCCATGAAGCCGTATACGATGAGTAGAGGTACGGCTCCATTCATTCTTAACCTCGGCACTAAATGGAGGCGTGTAGTCAACATCAAGTTCCGGCGTGTTATACCTGGGAAAGAACCCCGGTACCCACTGAAGAGGGGCCTGGGTGGTCCCCAGAGCCGGTCTGGACGATTTGGAGAAGAGGAAAATCTCTCGCCCCTGCCGGAATTCGAACCCCGGATCGTCCAGCCCCTATCATATACGTGATTGAAATACAGAAGTTGTATGGAAATGGGCAAAGAACTGAAATCCGATGCGTAATATCAGTGACAAAATTAATACATGTAGGAAGAGAATGCTGTTGGTGTAGACAGTTGGCCGCCAGGTCGTGGCAACTGACTTTGTACCGTAGTGCCTAATAATTGTGGATCCTAAGTATGGGACTTCTTTGTGTCATCCTTCTTGCGCCCGTATTTTCGGGAAAATTGTGCACGCCTGTACTATGGCATTACAAACATGCAGGATGAAAGGTAAGAATAAGACGCAATGTACGGATCAAATACTTAGTTTTAAGCGAAGTTATCACAATATGACGGCTTCTGCTGTCCTAAAGACTTCGCGCTGGGTCGGTGGCTGCATTTATATCGATGCAACAAACATGGACACTCGTCTAGCTTCGGGGATTGGGAGTAGTGGCAGCGGTCCTTCCGTGATTATTGTGACTACCGGGGTGCTGATAAATCCTTATCCCGACCAGGAAGGACACAACCTCGGAAGCATGTCAGGGACGCGCGCGATTTCAACAACATCGAGTAGCGAGCAGTCATTAAGTCCCCCCCGTAAGGCAAGGAGCCGAAGGAAATTCATGCTATTCTGACAGAAACATTAGCTTGTTTCATTCCAGGTCGGGCTAAGGACTTTTCAGCACCCCTGTATGTGAAGGACAACATTTCTTTAGAAGCTCCATGTCGATACATTCGCCGAGAAATCCCTGGTCTTATTGCAACGTGAAATGTAGCGACGCCAACATCCCAAGCACAGAGTAGGCGAAATTTCACTTACGTTTGCGTTAATCGAGCTGTCGGCGCATTTCTCTATTATCGACGTATATGCATATTTGTATTCCGGCTTTCGCTTCTTGTTTGTCCATATATTACCTTGCATGTAGTCTTATATAGATACAGGCTTGTTTCGAGTGGGAGTACATTCAACTATTCAGACTTAGAATTCGTACTGTAGGCTTGGTATGGGACAGATGTAAATATTTACTGTACAGTTGTTAACTGTGCCTGCATTAACTGGAGAAGATTGTTAGCGTGTATTGTGAGAGTTCTGTAAACAGTGGTGAACCCATGGCAGAGGGCAACGTTTGCAGAATGTCATTCTGCAAATATGTGCATCATGAACCTTGGTGATAAGTGGCTGGAGTTAATCTAATTCGTAGGTACTGCTGGGCAGGTACCGTTGTTGCTCATATGTGGACCGAGTTCACTCCTACTAGAGCCTTCGTGGACCTTCAGTAACGCGAATTCGTTCAGTCATTCATTCCCACAGAAGCCTCTAAGCAATAATGTTGGTGGGATGAGGAATGCACAACGTGTTAATATGCTTATTCCATTTAGTAGGGTACGAAATTGACTGTTTTTGTTACGTAGCAATAATGATGATCACGATCGTGGTGATTATATTAAAGCTTCACGCATTCAGTATATCATGACTATGTTGCCAGATTAACATTTCGGCCGTTTTACCCTCGAAGAGTGTATGTACTACGTACGTCCGTCAGGGGCTCTGTGATACGTACCAGCGTCTGTTTGATCGCCCGGCGGTCAAAACAGAAATAGGCTGTATTCCCCGTCGAATATGAAACTTCGACCCTCCGCCCCACTCGAATCTTCTTTATTTCCGCGTAGATATTACGCGTATAATTAGCGTGAATTGATGCAGAAGCCACGTAGTTCCGAAATATTCTTTAAAAATCAGTACGTGAATCCAGAGGTTTTTTTTTTTGGTAAAATATCTTTATTATGTGTATTATCATGTATAGATAACGCTGAGCTCGTTTCAGATGGATTTTAGCCATTCTATTCTTCTAGTATTAAGAATCTTGCTTAGTTTGCTACAAACATGTGATGCAGGTAGTCTAAACGTAGCCTTGGAGCCATGGGAGTGAAGGGGAGGAAAGCCAAGAAGCTAATTATCCACTTATCAGCTGATTTAGAAACTGGATACACATATTTAATGTGCCACACAGTGTTACAGAACTGTAAAGTTTTTGAGGTTGGCCAGAAGATGATGTTAACATGTCATTGTTTACTATTTGTTTCTGTAAATAGATAGATGTTAGAGAGTACAGCTGAATTGTGTGTTCTATGTGTCTCATACTGTAAACAAAATACATCCACAGTAAATAAATGGCACTGAAGGTGTTAAACAAGTTTATAACTGGGCTTAAGAATAGGACTTTTAATAGCAGTTGTTGTATTTACAAAGAATTGATTTATTTCCCTGCTTATTCAGGTCATGAGAGAACTGCTTTCTTATGAACACTGGTTTGGTTTGGTTCTGAGTACCAACACACTTTCTGTATTTGCATCGGAGTCTAGATAAAATTTGCATTTGGCTCCTCATGCTGATGATCATAATTAAATTCTCTGTTAAAAATGTTTTATGTAATGGAACCAAAGTAAGAACTTCCTTTTTAAGTTAAGGAAAGACTAAACATTTAAGAAATGTCTGGTCTAAATAATATTTGAGAAAACCTACATAATATAAGAAAGCAAAGCTTGAATAGATGCTGTGTGTGAGAGTGTTAGTGAACAGAGTGCTGGGGGGAATATTCTGACCTAAAAAGCATGGAAGTAACTGGAGGATGTAAAAGTAGTACTTGTGTATTTCATGGAAATGTATGGGGAGTGGAGGTATAGCTCCAGTCACTCTTAAAATCAGCATAATATGGGAACAAAAAGATGAAGGAATTAATAATAATAATAATAATAATAATAATAATTTATTTTTAATGTGCTAACATGACACCCAAAAGGCGGAATACAGCGTCAGTACAAGAACATCAGAGCAAATATATATGATTGACCAGAACATGAACACAAAAAATAATGAAACATGAAAAAAATTACAATACATACACATTTTAATTACCTATAATTAACATAACTGATTTAACAAACCGTTCTGCAAAACCAACTTACCCTCGAATAAGTGTCCCTGCTGATGGCATTAGCTGTTGATGAGTACGGGCTTCAGAGTTGTCTTTGTAAAATATTAATATGATCACATCAAGTATGATAGCAATATTGGGAGAAGATGAGAAATACAAAGAGGATTTTTGTCAGAAATCCTGAACAGAAGAGATCACATTGGACACCTATTGATAGAAGGGTGTCTTTATGGTGCAGCTTAAACAAATAGAATGTGAGTATATGAACGGGCAGTCTTGTGAATGCTCATGTGGTAATGAAATTTTGGGAAGCATGAAAGGTGGATAATTTCTTGACCAGATAACTCACTGTCAGCTTTTTTCAAGGAGGAGTCTGCTTCATGTAGCTGGTTATTTGGTCTGGCTCACTGGACTGAAATGTGTTGAATGTACCTACATTTGACATTGGCATTCTTTAAATGAGCTTTTTGTGCAAGAATAAAAGTGTTGTTGTTGTTGTTGTTTGTTTGTTTGTTTGTTTGTTTTTTTACTTTTTTTTTTTTTACTTTTGTGATTCATTGTGATTGTTCCTTATTCTGCAGAGATCTGCTTGATTTGCAATTGATACTGAGGTGTTCTGGTGAAGAAAAACTCAGATACATCACAAAACTGCTGATGTACAGCAAAGTAGACAAATCATCACCACCACCATGTAAGAAACCCAGGACTTGCAGTAATGTAACTGCCTGGAATGTGATCACTGTCCTCAAACCTGCAAGAAAAGCGGTACTCTTAGGTAAGGATAAATTGTCACCTGCTCTACATTCTTAAAAGATAGATGGTTTTATGTTATAATGGTGTTCAGGTTTGACGTGCATGTGACTGTGTCCCTACAACTTTTTAACCCTTTAACTTTTTGATGAAACTTGGTATGAACATCATGCCACTGGAGGTACCTGAAGACTTGTGATTCTGTGCATTAAATTATATTAGGACAGCAGCTGTGTCGGCTTCTTGATTGGAAGTGACATCAGAACTATTTAATACTTATCGTGAAATTTTGTATGATGTTTTCTTTATAAAACGAGAATTTCATACTTGGCTGTGATGCAAGACCTCTTGACAACACATCTTACTCATGAACCTCTGGTCTGTATCCTTGAAGGGGTTGAAAAATATCAATGTAAGCCACTTGCATGTTGAAACATAGTGTTTACAGTTTCACGCATATGCCATTTACTCACTATTTGTGGTAGCCATATTGGCAATGGCAGACTTGGCATATTGTCAGTATATCTGTTACCACACATCCTTCAGGGCCCCTTTTACTCTGTGCAGCTAATGTCATTCATACCTCACAATGATGGAATGACCTCCAGTGGCAGTACAGTTGAGAAGAATATGCCTCAGGTGTGATGACATCTGCTGTCATAATTTAACTCCTTAAGTTGAGGCATCCCCATTGTGTATGTAACAGTGAAATAAAGGACGATGTAGGTCATAACACAACTAGCTTATTAGCTAGGTATAGCTACGGTGTTAATAAAACGATAAGTTTCGGCCTACTCAGAGGCCATCATCAGGTTTACAAATGTTAGCTATGGGAGACTACACAGACCACGCATTGTTATTAGTCTCCTATAGCTAACATTTGTAAACCTGATGATGGAGTAGGCCAAAACTTGTTGTTTTATTAACACTGTAGCTATACCCAGCTAATAAGCTAGTTGTGTTTTGACCTACGTCATCCTTTATTTAATTTAACTCCTTAATAAAAACATGTGAATATAATGTGTTTTGTTTTTATAGGAGTTTTGGAAACACCAAAGTATGTTGACAAAACTGTGGCATTCCTGTCTGGAGTAATAACATACAAATTTCAAAAGAAAGGAACCATAGGTAAACCCTGTTTTTCGTTAATCTGCCAGAATGTGTGGTGAAATTTGTGATTTTCATAACAACACATGGGATGCTTCGATATAGAGAATATTAAAATGTGTGTTAAATAAACAGAGTGGGGTGTGGGCTGGATTGAATTGGCTTTCAATATGCTTCAGTGGTGGGTGTTATGAACTTTGTAATGGACCTGCAGGTTCTGTGACAGGAGGGGAATGCATGTGACTATCTGCTTCTCAAGAAGGACTCTTATTTTAAGTTATTAATTACTTTAGTTTCTTAGATATATAAGTAATTGGTCTTGTTCACAGAACATCATGTACAAGTTCCTTCTTTTCGTTTCCAAGTGGAAGATTTTGTGAAAAGACTGGGATCTCCCTTCACATCTGAGATTACAGGTTTGTAAGTGGTGGGATTTATTTGCATTTTGTGTTTACCAGCGTACAGTTTGTTAGCTGCTAATAAGATGGTCTGTGCCTGACTCACTGTTCTGCTTCAGGTTTTTTTTTTTTTTAACTTGATGCATGCATGCACTCGCGCGTGTGTGTGTCTGTAATTTCTGATTACATGCAACACATACTGACACTCTGTGAAAACAGTAAGATGTTCCTGAAATCGAGTACCTGGCCAAGTTGTTAATGTTAATATTCTTGGCCTTGTCATTCTCATCTGCAGCACAAGATGCAGGTGAGTATGTCAGCTGCACGCTCAGGCCCCTTTGGTGCTTTTGCCCACTGGTTAGGTGGTGTAGTATTGCCAGTGTGTTTGCTGTGGTGGAAAAAAGAATCCCCCTACTGTCAGGAATTTATTCCAGTTTGTAGTCATTAATTTTACTGCCCTGGCTGTCCTATCTCATAACACCATGTAACCTGTGTGCTAAAGCTAGAAGGCCATTATTAGTCCATATTCAGGGTAAAGCAACTGAACTATGTACCAACCCACATGGCATAACATCCCACAGATCTATGTCCCACATCAACATGTAACATTTTTTTTTATGGTTTTTCATAAGGCTGTTTACATCATATAGGTATGATGGTGGCCTGGCTGATAGGCTGAAACTAGTAACCTACATGATGTTCTGCAAGACTGTGTATTAAATAAATAAATAAACTTATATATTCCCTAATTTTCTGTATCCCTTAGGTCTTGACAGTAACCATGGTGAGAGACCTGTGATCATAGAAGAATGTTGATAGCCTGTATAAATAAGCCTTTTGTAGTATCATGAAAAATTGTGGGCTGTACAGTTTGTGACTAAAGAGAATTGAGTCTGGTGCATGAGTTACTATGTCAATCCCTGTTCTTTGATAAGCGGGTGTAAGTGATCCTGTACTGTAATGTCTGCATGTGATTTTGACACATGTTACACGTGCTAAACTATCTCTTATGTTTCTTAATTGATGATAATTGATAACTTTTAGACAACTTCAGCATTCAGTTTATATTTTGATAGAAAAGTACTTATAGGCCAGAGAATATAAGAAGCCTTCCTTAATGGGAATGGCCATTTTGAAACTGAATGTCATTGTTGGATTCTAATAACTTTCTTTTGTTTTTTCTAGAAGCAGATCAACTTTGTGTGCAAATGACAAGCTTTATTGTTAAACTGCCTGTTGTTTTTAAATCAAACTTGGAACCTTCACTTCAGAAGATACTTGTAGATAAATTAAATTTCATTGAGTTCTCCAGCTTGGGGTGCCTCTTCCATAAAGGTACCTTGTTCTTGGAGCTGGCTGGTATCATGCTGCATGTGGAGACTACATCACACCTCAAGTACAACCTCACTGTTTGTGCAAGGTATAGTAGTAGTAGTAATACACATTCTGTTTGGGACAGCCGCATATCATGGGCTACTGAATGTATAGTGGATATCAGCTAGAGGGCTAACTACATTAGTAGTCATTTGTTACAGTTTTTAAGACTGTTCAGATAAGTATTACAATAATCTGTTCATAATGCCACAACAGCTTCTTTCTGTATCCCTCTCAGCCCCCAGCTGATGGTACATTTACCATGCTGAATTGTATGAAATTTACATACTTTGTGGTCAAAATTGTTTGTTACACTTACATGTTGAAGTTTGCATTGATTTTTGAGAAAAATATATTGGAAGAGTGGTTTTTGGATAAAGATATTTTCACTGGAGTTCAACTATCCCTACTCCTGAAGGATGTGTTTGTGGAGTGATAAAATTTAGAAAATTACTGATGGTGGCATGCTGAAGTTATGAATTGCTGATTATGATGTGATTTGATAATTGTCGATCGTTATGTGATGATGTTTGAGCTCTACCGTTAATGGTATGATGAACTTAAAAATCACTCATATTAGTGTGATACAGTTTAAGAACTGCTGATTGTGGTATGATGAAGTTTAAGAATTGCCAGATGTATTATGCAGTTTGAGGGTTTCCACTATAACGCACTTGTTTTCAAAGTAGTAGTGTTGAGTAGTCTAAAAATTATGGAGTTGTAGTTCTTACAGATACACATCATAAGGTTCTCTCGTCTTACAGGGACGTCCAACAGGTGTACCTGTTAGCACATTGCATGTACAGCATGCTGTCTGCCCCACACATGATCCTTTATCCACCAGAAGTGCAGTCAGAGTTACAGCATGATAGCTTGCATCTGAACCGGAAGAATCTACATCAGGAATTCAAACTGGTACTGGACCAGCTTAAACAGTACGTGACAGGGCATTGCAAGTCTCAGCTCAGCATTTCGTGGGAAGAGTATTCTAGATTCCGATCACAACTTTCAGAACTAGAGATGACAACAGACATGTCGTTGGTTTGAAACAAATTATTTCAAAGCATCTAATTGGTGCTGAAATTAGAAAACTGTACATGAATGAATTTAATACAGCATATCAGTGTTTTCCTTACCTTGTAAAGTTTATTTAATGTTTATTTTTTTTTAATAAATGTTCTTATCAGCAAAGTTAATGGATACCAGATGCCCATATGTGATAATGGTTTTATTGTTCATTGCTGTTTTGTCGTCACATTGGCCTTTGCTGCTGGTGCTTTGATTAAATTTTTCTGCTTAAATATTTTTCACATTACTTTACATTTCTTCACTAATGCCCTACTTCAGAAGATATTTTAATCTCACTGCTTTATTTGTTTGTTACTCTTGGTTTTACAGCTTGTTGTAAAGATAGTGTTATTGTATTACATCTTCCTGTGATCTGTCACACACAGATCTGTACTGGTACACAGAGACCACAACAAAGAATGAGGGAAAGCATTAACATATTTTGTGCATGATAAGCATGCATAGCACATTTCATTAGGGTGTGCACCCAGTAGCTCTCTGAATCTGTTTAGACTACTGGAATGACCTGCATTTCTCTGCTTTCTCCTGGAAATGCTCATATTTACAGTGAAGAGTTCTTTGGAAAAATATTCACCTGTCCACAGAAGGTACAGACACCATACTAAGAATAAATCAAGCCTTAAATAATTTAAGTGTTATTGTATTAAAAGCATAGATTATGGTCTCCTGGAATATGAGGCTTGAGCATTCAGGGTCAGCTCTGCAGATAGTAGCAGTTCCTTCATCACAGACTTTGGTATTTGTGAAACCACATGATATCACATCCTAGAAGACCTAATGTTAATATTCTTGGCCACTGAGAAATGTTATGTGGCATAGTTACTGTTTTGTGTTGCTGTGGGATCAGATTATAATGCCCCTTACAAATGATCCGCTGCACTTTCTAACAGTGTGTTACACTAATGCTTTGTGTGAGGGTATAGATGTGAAAATTGTCACTGTATTTTGCACTGAAGAAAACCATTGTGGCACCAAGTAGTGTGTTAGATATGTACCAAGATTTCAGAGGAAGCTGAAGCTTGCATCATCAGTGTGAAAAAGCAGCAGGCTCCTCTGACACATCTGTATGTCTGCCACAATGCTGTGTGTGGGCACGTCTCAGAAGTTGGTTGTTGTCAGTCATCACTGTGATAATCTAAAATTTTGCTGACTGTTACTCTTCATATCCAGATTTTAAGTTGTTTAATTGTGGCATATGAGAATACTGGTAGAAACTTGGGGTTCAAAATGGAGGTGTTTACAGTGGTAAGAATTAATATTATAGCCCCTGGGGTGTGATAGCATGTAGTTTGCTATATTGGTATGGGGACTCTAACTTGTCACAAAGAAACCAAAATTAATATTTAATTCACCAGACCAAATAATACTTGACAAGACGAAGAGCATTAATTTCCTCTATGTTGGTGTCCTAGCAAGAACCATTTCTGAGCATAGTGCCTTCACTGTTCATTTATTGTATAGAAGATGTTTGTTAAAATATATGCCATACTGCCTAATGTTTCCAGTGAAGCTACTTTTAATAAGACCTTCATTTAATGTTACAACTGTTCCTCAAAGTATGGCTAAATGCTTGATGGGTTATACTGTATATGCTGGTATGAGCCAAAGAATTTCGCTACAAATGTCTGTGAACACCGCAAGAACAAAGTTATGGTACAGGCAACTTGCACACCTTTGACTTCATTGATTCCTGGAATAAAATAAAATACAAATACTGTGTATGCTTTTAGATTTATTGAGTAAAGACAAACATCTGATACAAAAGTAAAGGACATGTAATATACTTGACCCCTCTTAAACACTTACCACAAAAAATTAATTGAAGAAATCATGATAGGCAAGCCACTGAGAGAACTCAGTTGAAACTGGTGCATTTAGGGGACTTATTGTAGTTGAGTTTTAGTAATTAATTTGTTGGGGCCCCTTTTAATTATGCAAAGGTTTAAAAGTTGGAGAGGAAGGTTGCAAGTTGAGTGATCATAAATTGGAAGACTGCTGTACTGAGTTGCAGTAGTTACAGAACTACATGTAAGATAAAGTCACATCCAGTGGAAGAGGGGCAACAGTCGGAAGCAGCGGAGACAGCAGAGATGAAAATAAATAGGATGTGTAAGTTGTGGGAGAGTCTGCATTGCTGGAAGTATATATTATGTTTCCAAGTGAAACACATCAAGAAGAGCAAGCAGCGCAACATAACAACAACAACACACTTGATCCTGGCGTACTGCAGATTGCTGTTGTGTGAGAGCAGTACTGCTTCTTTACATTAGTACAACCTGCAGCTCATGCCAAAGCATAACCACTGGATAAGTCATTATAAATTGCCACAACCTGTTCACCTAATCCATTTAAACATTATCAGTAACGGCCTACCGAGGTCTGATGTATCAACCAAACTGCATGGCATTACACCTCAGAAGGCCATAAACTTGGCACTGAGAACTTCAACACTTAGTTACCACCTTTCTTCACCATACAACACATTTCCCAGGAAAAAGTCTCATGTGCTGTTCTGTTCTGTCTGAGCCATAATCCACACCCATGATAAGACACCTGCACCAACTCATTTAGAACCTGAAGGTCCAGTAGTGCTGGCAGATAAAATTTTGAGTCTGCAAGTGCTACACATGGTATATATGAAGGCTGAATATGTAATAGCCTAATCATACATATATTACATCCAGCAGTAACAATAACGTGAGACCTATACCCACAGTTGTTACTAACACCTGCACTGGTGAGATCTGTGTACTTTGTCAGAATTACCAGTGTAATGAGTGTTAAAAATTCAGTAATTAGTAGTACTGTAGGTTCACACATGCTGGACGTCAATGCCTCTGTATCCGTCTTAAAGTGGTGTTGTGGAGGATTCAGGCCCTATGGGATATGACGGCGTGTCTGTGGGACACTGGCTCCTGCAGTACCTTCGAAACGTCGGGAACCTTTCACCCAACGACACATCGTCATATTCCAGACCTCAATATTCCGATACATACGCCAGTTTTGCTCGCAGTGTTGTGAGGATCAAAAAGGTGTCACGTCACGCTTGTACGAGAAAGCAAAATGCGTTGGTGCGGTCACAAAACTTAAACAGTGTGGAACACAGAACACTGCCATTATGCTGATACTTCTGATCAAGTGCTGTAACTCAGTGTTTCTCAACCGCCAGGATGCGGCTCGGTACCGGGCCCTGGCATCAATTATACCGGGCCGCGAGAGATTCTCCTGGAATTGATAACTTAAATGTAATTTTATATTTGTCAACATGCCACACCGTACACATAATTGTACTAATACTCTTTATGATAATGCCATAATTAATTATTAATACTTATGTTAGTTTAATGTATGAACTTAAAAAAATTGGAAAGGTACTGACGAGTAAATCTGCTGGGACCGGGCCCTCGTCTTACGAAAAAAGAATTTACCGGGCCGCGGTCTCACAAAGGTTGAGAAACACTGCTGTAAATTCTTCGGTGCCGGTGCTATTTGAGTGTGAGTGGGTAGAACAGCGAAGCGAGTCTCTGGAACGAATGGCGAGGTTTCACTACTGCACAATTTAATTCCGTACGTTCACTATGTAACTGAGCCTGGTGGTCTAGTCATAAGATACTACAGTTAACTTTATGATCAGACGTTCGAAACCAATGAAGTGCGATGCACAAGCCACTATGCTAAAATATTCTTCTACCGAATTTCCTTGGCCTCACAATGCATCACAAGTTCCAAAATTGTTACTATAATAAGAACTCCGTGGTCTAGTGGCTAAAGCACTGGACTACAAAGCTTTATGAACAGCAGCAGTTCGAGAACGGCCGCCGCCAAAAAATTTTCTGTCAAGATTCGTCGACCTCACAACTCATCAGGAAGTTCCGAAATTATGATATCAACAAGAACTTCGTGGTCGAGTGGATAAGTCACAAGCTCACCAATACCAGGATCGGGAGTTCGAGTCCATCGGGTTCCAGGATCATAGAGGCAACAACCATAAGAGACACCTGGTAGCCACTTCGAGAACAAGTTAGAGAACGTTTCGACGTGGGGAAAAAAGTGACCGTAATTTTGGAAAATTTCCAAATTTTTAAAACTATCTCCCTGGTTGGAAATTCCAGCAAAAAATTACTACCTACGCCTGTAATTTTTGTACCTACAATTCTAAAATGGTGGCAAACTGGGCCGAAAAATTTACTCTCGTAGCCGATACTGGGGGAAATTCCTCTCCCGTACCTGTAGACTGCTTTACAGGCCGCGGGTGTAAAAAAAATGGCATACCTAACCGCCTGCTTCATTCATTTGTATCCAGCCTTGAAGGCCGGGATTGGCAGGAACCAGAGCCCAGCCACGTGACCGGTATGGCTCTGGCACACTACATGTTGGGCAAGTTCTTGGGGGGGGTAGGTTGCCATTACTATCCCCCGCCTTTAGATGTTCCCACTTTAGCCGCCAGGTGTCTCCGTCCGCAACGACGCGAGAGATCCTAGCAGCGAAAGGTAGAACTGTGGGCGAGAAAGATGTCCGGTAGCAATTTTGCCTGAATTCCGACTCCCACGTAAACTTAGGGATCTTTTACATGCCGCAAATCTACATGGGACCGACGGCTTTACTTCCCCTCCGAAGGAAGGCGTGCTGAAGATTTTTTCGCCCTGAAAATCCGACGGCTTCGGCCGGGAACCGCCTGCTTACTGTATCGATTTCAATTTCGAAATGTGCCTGCTGTCTGGATACATCTGCCTTAGGCAAAGCTATTTCGTACCTCGTGTAGGAATTTTGTGCTTAGACAATTAATACCAAAGCCGCAGATAAATAGCATTAAGGCTGCCAGCACATGCCCTTTAACCCCCCTCCCAGGTACATGGCAGTAACGTCATGCCCTCGCACTCACATTCTATTCAATATGAAACACCAACACATGGCGGCTTTAGTATCTAGTGTCCATTACATTGGTCATGAAGTCTTACAAGGACTTGCAACTGCAAGGTATTTCCAGTTTTCCACACCAAAAACATACATCTGGCCAAAAAAAACCTACACTATTATTAGAACATATTTGTACGAAATGAAAGCACCTAGGAGGTAAGCATACACTGGATATCACATGATTATTTTCTCATGCTGACATTTTCAAAAGCCAAGTAAACACACAATTTTCAATACAATGAACAGTACTTCATGCTGGGCTAGTAGGGAATCAAATGAATGTGTTTCAAGCTAGTCCATGCCCTCACCTTCAGTTTTCACCTGATGGCCAAATGAATAGTGAAAAAGCTGAGCTAACAATTATGTAAGTCTATTATAAATAGCATATAAATTTCCGTCAACACAACTTTAATTGTAGGTTTAAAATTACAACATGTTTCGACCCTTGGGGGTCATCATCAGGTCGAGCTTAAGAACCTATTATT